>Ga0265296_1001654_pt1 | contig 24797 bp, 62 predicted proteins | sample MunlanPumphouse1_FD_189073 | JGI IMG/M metagenome (GOLD analysis project Ga0265296, IMG submission 189073) | Groundwater microbial communities from a municipal landfill in Southern Ontario, Canada - Pumphouse #1 | ecosystem: Environmental > Aquatic > Deep subsurface > Groundwater | place... | reverse complement strand
ATCAAAAAGTTAACAAAAACAATCAAGGCAGGTGATATAATTGAGCAATAAGATATGTTTCTCAAAACTAAAGGGGCGCAGGGCTGAGCTTGGTCTCTCCATGTTTGATATGGCTAAGAAGCTCGGCATGGCTGAAGGTACTTATCTGGCTAAGGAAAACGGCAAGCGAGATTTCACTCTTTCTGAGTGTAAGGCCGTTGCAAAAATTCTAAACGAACGCCCGAGTAAAATTTTTTTTGATGAAGAAGTTTCATAAAGTTAACAAAAATAAAGCCAAGTCGCAGCAAGTTTAGAACCTAAACCGCAAAGACCTGGCTTTTTATTGCTCGGGCAAGCCCCGGCTCACCACCGGGGGAAGGGCTAGAGAAAATAAGGGGGAGATAAATTGAAAGCGGGAGATAAAGTAAGGTGCATTAAAACTGTGATAATGAAAAATTTCGACCAATATGAAGCGTTTACAAAGGGTAAATGGTACGAAATCACCGGGGAAACCGACCAAGATTATAAGTTGCGCAACAACAAAAATTGTTCCCAACATCATTGGCCCAAAGATAAGATTTCCGACTATTTCGCAACAGCCAAGCGCCGGATTGATGTGGCTATAGAGAGAACGGGAATGACCGAGGAGCAAATTATCCCGGAATGTCCAGCATCATTAGGGATTGCCCCCATAGGCATTGCTTCCAATCCACAAAAGTGTATTGGAAGAATTAAATATGGCCCTGATTTTGACTTTAATGAACAGTACAAAGAGTGTTGTACTGCCTGTTGGACTCAACTTGCAGAGGAGGAGAAGCCTATGTTTAAGCCTGGTGACAAAGCGAGAGTGAGAAGTGATTTAGTGGTAGATAACACGTATGGCGGATGGAAATTTACTTCAGGCATGGACAGTAAACGTGGTCAAATAGTAGAGATTACAGAAGTACGCGGAAGATGTTCCCGCATTAAAGGCGATGATATTTGGGAGTGGGCGCCCGAAATGTTGGAACCCGTAAATATGGTACACTGTGCCATCAAAGACTGTGAGAAAAACGATAACGGACACTGCCAAACCATGTATGATGAACTAATAAGATTGGGTGTTGGCAAGGAAGACGTTGCAAGACTTAACTTTGGGGTAGGTTGCGTTGATTTCTTGAGAGGTATATACAAAAAACGTGAGAACCACAAAGAATCGTGGGAAAGTGCGCTGAACGAAAAATTTGAACCCATACATAATGATATTTCCGCCTTACTTACATGTCTTGGCAAGCAGTGCGCTTTTTGTCGGAACCATATTTGCGAAAACTGTCCTTGGGAAAAGGTTTTTGGCAAGTGTGTAAACGGTGCTTCCCCTAATGCTGATACCAAATACGGACAACTGATAAATTCTCTTAACTTAGCGAATAGACTGGTTGTCGAAATCTGCAACGAAATCCGTGAGCAGATAGACAAATGTTAGTCTGTCCCATAATCCCTTGGCCTATTCAAAAGGGGGTGAAAATGTGAGCAAGGTAGCTGTAATAATCAAACACCCATACAGAGAGCATGACTGGAGGGTAGACATTATAGACGCCCCTGAAGATATAAGTGCATATGACATAACAGAAATGGTTATGGCTGAAATGTTGGGGCCATTTGAAGTGGTTGGAATTTCGAGACAGATTAATTTTGACAGAAAAATGGTCTTTCCCCCTACGTAGGACATGCTTTACGAAACAAGAATTAATGGATATGGTTTTGCCCAGGGCAACCATTGTTGTGGTGCTGAGGTTTTGGGATTGGCTGTCTAAGGTGAAATTTTGAGGGGAGGGAAAATGATGGTTAAAACAAAAACCGTTACCGTCAGTGAAGGAGAATGTCTCGGCCCAATAGATTGGGATTATGATTTTCGTCCGCACTTTAACTGCTACTGCGAAACAGAAAACAACAAAGACAAACGGTGCGAACGCTACAAAGAAATGCTGAAAAAACTAGAACAGAATCCCGAAAAATATCAAGCTACGACCGACGGTGGATACCCAAGATGTGGGTGGAGCGATGTTGTAAAAGTCGGGATGTATGACGGTTGGCCTTATTGGAGACCCGTTCCGTCTGTTTTAATGGTAGATAGCGTTTTGGGAGGCGCACATTGGCATTCATTTAATAGCATATCTGATATTAGGGAAAAGGAGTCATAGAAAAAAGAACACCGCCGTGCAAAGCAAAGTGTTCTTCGTGTGCGTAAGGCTTAGCTTACTACTTAGATTATAGCAGATAAGTAATTTTACTGTCAAGGAGTGAAGGGTATGAGTGACACCAAACCAAAAATATATTGTTTTATTAATGGTGGTTCGCCAGGGTTTTACAGTGTAATAGCGTTAGCAGAAGATGGGCATTTTTTAGCTGGGCATTTATCAAGTGAAAAAGGTTGGGCGGTATACGACATAGGAATTGATTCTAATCGGAAACATGATAAATACCAAGAACACTATCCTGATGGTTACGAATTGGAATGGGTAGATAAACCAAAGAAACATGATGGGCTAATGGCGGCCTGTCAAAAAAACCAAGAGTTGACTAAACAAACAGAGGCAGGAGGTCAATAATGAGATTTGAGACTATACTCGGCATACAACTTTTTATATTCGCCTTTATCTGTTTCGTTGCAGGCGCCGTACTAAAACTCAGGGAGCGCAGTGCGAGGGAACAGCGTTGGTGGAACGGAGAACGGCATACGACGATCGTGGCAGACTATGACCCCGTGAAGGGGAGACTGTGGAAGCGGGTGGGGTAACGTGAGAGAGATAAAATTCCGGGCTTGGATACCTCCATTAATTGAAAACGGCGAGGAAGTCTATGTAGGCTTTATGGTTAATGTTGACAGTGTTGATTTTAAAAACGAGTTTATTAACGCTTGGACTCCGCCGTCCTCGGTCGCAGATATTATTTATGGCATGGTCAGAATGAGAGGCAGAGATAGGTTTTGGTTTAAAGATGCTCACCACCCGGAACAATCGCGTCCATATATTCTAATGCAATATGTTGGCCTTAAAGACTACAAGCGGACGGAGGATTTTCCCGAAGGCCAGGAGATATGCGAGGGAGATATATTAAAGATTACGCAAGCCTGCGGGGAGGAAGTTACGGGCGAAGTAGTGTGGGACGAAATACATGCCCGGTATTCCTTGGATATGGGTGCGGAATTATGGGACTTCGGGAACATTGTAGAGTGCGAACACATGATTGAGGTAATCGGAAATTGCCACGACAATCCTGAACTATTAGAAGGGGTGGGGTAACGTGAAAGTTAAATTTTCGGTAGGCACAAACTATGTTGGTAGTGACCGCACGGAAACAATTGAAATAACAGATGCAGAACTTGAGGGAATGACAGAAGCGAAGATTGAGGAATATATCGAAGAAATATTTCAGGCTTGGGTGTGGGAAAATATTGAATCGTATTGGGTGAAGGTGGGGTAGATGAACGATGACCGATTCTCCCAAGGATTACCCGACCCACAAGAAACAGAACACGACTCATACTGTGCAGGATGCGGTGAGGCAATAGACGAGAAAAGCGAAGGCTGCGTTTGGGAAAATGTACAGTACAACATCCGCTGGCATAACCGGAAACATTGCAAAGACGAGGTAATGCAGAAATATTTAGGATGTCAGGAGGCGTAACTATGGACTACAAAGAACGGCTAGTCAATTATGCAGCCGAACACGGTAGGAAGGATTTGCCCACCTACGCATTGAGCGTAATTCGTCAGGCAGTCCTTGAAACGGGAGATGCCAAAAAGGTGTTGGAGATAACCGACTTAGTCCGGAAGCTACATAATGATGTGACATTTCCTTTTGACTACCGGGATGGCAAGCCTGTGTATGTTGAGTTTTAGGCAGGATGATAGAGCGGGGCAAGGCGGGGAGTCAGGTTGGATTAGTCCACAGGTATTCCCGCAGGTTCGAATCCCTCCCCCGCTACCAAATGGACCTGTAGTTCAACGGTAGAGCGTCCGGCTCATAACCGGTTAATGGGGGTTCGATTCCCTTCGGGTCCACCAAATAATTCTTATGGGAGGATAGTATGAACGAACACATTACCAAAGAAAAATTTGACGAGTTGGAAGCTTTAGCAAAACCGCTACAGGATTGGATGATGGACAATTTTGGTCCACAGCGCAGAATAGAAATAACCTGCGATGGCGTTACGGTGTTATCTCCTGAGATGAGTCAGCCTATGGTGGCAAAAGGCTTATGAAATGTCCATTCTGTGACAAAGAAATACCAGAACAAGAATTCGACTTCCATTTTCGCAAATGTATACAGAAGGTTAAAAAGTCGGGCGGCATATGCCCCGGATGTATCAACAATGGTGATGACTGCCCTAACCCAAATTGGTATGAAGGACGAGTTACGATAGCCTGTGCATGGCGCAAAGCAAGATAAACGTGGCGGGAGGGGCGGGATAGGTAGACGCTATTAAGGCTAGAACCGGCAGGTAATCCTAACGAAGTGTAACCGGTACATGCAGGGTGCAAATCCCTGCCTTCCGCCGATACTTATTAAAACCTGCTGATGGGGCAGAGATAGGCCCGGAAGAATTTGAAACGGAGGAATGAAAAGTGAGCGCACCACTAAACGAAATTGACGAACTGCTTGACCAATATGACCAATGGGAAAATGAATATGATGCGGTTGCCAGTCAAATATGTTCTGACTACACCCCAGATTTACCAGAAAAGCCTAGATTTGAGGTAAAAGACAAATCCTCTGCTGAATGGGTAATGCGGAAAATCGCTAAACTGGAAGGTCAGATTGAGGAGAACGACCATATCGCCCTTGAACAGATTAAGGTGCTTGAAGAAGAAATCGAACAGGTCAAAGGTTGGGCATACGGCGAGAATCAAAAGGCACAGAAGCATATTGAGTTTTTGAAGTCTCAGCTTTACCCATACCACCTGATGATTCTTGAAGCTGACCCGAAGGCTAAGACGATAAAACTGCCTCACGGTAAAATGGAAATCAGATCCCAGCAACCGGAGATTAAACGAGACGATGAAACTCTGCTTGATTGGCTTAATGGAGAGGCTTTGTTCAAATTTGTAAAAGTGGAACAGTCTCCCGATTGGCAAGCATTAAAACAAAATACTACCATTGACAACGGTAAATTTATATATACCGAAACCGGGCAAGTAATCGAAGGTGTGGTGGCGGTAAATAGACCGGATAAATTTACCGTAACGACCAAGCAGATTGTGAGGGCTGATAAATGACAACGGAAAATTTAGATTTATGGGAAAAAGTTAGAACAGTTCCACCCACAGCAAAAAAAGACATACCTGGTGGCAGGTTAAAGGGAATGACCGATATTAATCCCGTATGGAGACAGAAAGTTCTTACAGAACAGTTCGGCCCCTGCGGATTCGGATGGAAATACACAATAACTAAACAATGGCTTGAAAATGGGGGCAAAGATGAAATATCCGCATTTGTAAATATAAACCTTTACATAAAAGTTGACGGCGAATGGTCAGAACCAATCCCAGGGACAGGCGGAAGTTCATTTGTGGCAAATGAAAGTAAGGGTCTTTATACGTCCGATGAATGTTTCAAGATGGCATTAACGGATGCAATCTCCGTATCTTGTAAAGCATTGGGGTTTGGTGCAGACGTCTATTGGGCCAAGGACACGACCAAATACACCAACGCAGCCGAACATGACGCGGGGCAGGGTAACGGTAAGCCCGCCCCCGCCCAAGCCAACAGAAGCCCAAATAAGGCCCCTACCGTTGAGCCTAAAGCTGGCCCTAACGATGCAGGATTCGCGGCAGAAGTTGATAGCGCGATAGGCAACAGCACGCGTGATGATGGTACAGTAAAATGTGGTCATTGTGGTTTGCCAGCAACGGAAGATGTAGTAACCTTCAGCGAAAAAAAGAAATGGCCTTCTCCGCTATGCTGGGATTGTCAAACTGAACTGTTCGGTCTGGTCTGCAACAACAAAAAATGCGGGAAAGCTGTAACGCCACTAGTCCGCGATTGGTGCAAAGATAAGTTGTTTAAGGCAACTTACTGTCCGGCGTGTCAGAAGAAACCTGAACACAAGATGAAGTTAGGTTAATTTGCTGGTTAACTCCTGCTTCCCCAGGAGACCAAGATAAGAGTTTTTCTACGGCGAGACCGGGTTAACACTGCCCGGTCAGACAACAATTTTGGCGGGGTGGCGGAAGTGAATAACAGTAGTTGTGTTGGAACCTAGCTATACACGACGAATCCGAAGTCATTAGAACTAGGGTGAGTGGCTTGAAACTCCCCGCCAGATTAAATTTAGGAGAGTGAATATAAATGGGCGATGATGAAAGAAAAGTCTTAACCAAGGAAGAAGCCTTGGCGATGCTACCTGACGGCGATTTTATACATACATTCATGCAGAGCGGCCTAATGTTGCTTGGCGCTGATAGTACAAGGGAACGCATATTAAAAGAAATGGAAATCCATGAGTTTGAAATATCTGGTGAGCAAGCAACAAAAATGGGACACGGGATAGCTTTTTGCGGTGAACACGGTTGGGTATTCGTTGAAACTAAGGCGGTGAAATAATGGACAGAGACAGAGAAAAGGATTTAAGAGATGCAAGGTTTGCGTTAAGACATCCTTATAGTTTGACAGCGGTAATGCTCCAAGAAGCCCTACCGTACTACATAACTAAGCTTATATCAACAGAAGCAGAAATGAAGGCTAAAGATAAGCGGATTGCAGAACTTGAGCTGCTGGAAACAAAACTAAAGGCTTATTGGGCAGGTCGGTTGGACGACAATGCAGCCGCTTTGTGGGAAGAAGTGGTTGAATTGTTGGTCGGCGGGGAGGAGTAGTCTATGTCTGAGTACAGCAAAGAAGAAATACTTGCTATGTCTGAACTTCAACTAAGGGAAGAAGCAGCAAAATTATTGGGTTGGGAAAAGGTTTTCACAGTCGTCCACCCATGGACCATGAACCACAAAGATAAAAACGGTAAATATCATCATCTCCCCCCTGCTAATTGGGTAGGTGTAGGGGCAATAGTAGAGGCACTTATCGAAAAAGAAATTTACCTAGAAATATCCGTAGGTTCGGATAAAAAGTGGACTGTTGAAATAAGTGTACCAACTTTTGAAAGAACATATTTAACATATGCAGGGGAAGCCGATGGAGAAACTGCGTTTATTGCCGTAACCCGCGCTGCCCTTATAGCTAAATATAATTCAGAACCTTTGGAGGTATAAGCTATGGCAGAGACAATAAAACCGTGCCCATTCTGTGGCGGAGTTGCCGAGGTTAATTATTACGCTGACCCAATAAACGAAGTGACTTATTGTGTTGTAAAATGCCAAGAGTGTGAATCTTATGGCGCAAGTTGCAACATGCAAGAAGAAGCTATTCCTATATGGAACAACAGACCAACAGAAAAAGCACTGGTAGATGCACTACTGACAATCATAAATTACAATGCTATGGGTGAACGTGAATTGTTGGATGCGGCAATACAAGATGCGAGAAAATTAGTTGAAAAACCGCCTATTTTGGCATAGAAAGGGGATATATACAATGCGTTGCATAAGCCTTCTCCAACCGTGGGCGACATTATTGGCTAGTGGTCCGCAAAATGGCGGAAAAGGCAAAGAAACCAGGCCGAGGGGTTGTGCGTTTAAAAATTATCGCGGGACGGTATTAATCCATGCGTCCAAAGGTTTTTCCAAATTCCAACGCCAGTTGTGCGAAACAGAGCCTTTTAAAACGGCGCTGGCGGAGGCTGGATTTAACTCGCCTGACGATTTAGTCCTCGGCGCGATTATCGGAAGATGATATGGTAAAAAAACAAAGGCATGGCTCTATTACACATCCTGAAAAACAACCGAGAGGAGAAAAGTCTGGCAGACTTGCTAAGCCACATTCTTATCCTCTTGGGGAACGGATTTATAATGCAAAACTAAGCAATAAACAGGCGCTGGAAATTTATGAGAGGTGTCTAAGGGGGGGAGTATCTAAAAGAGCGTTAGCCCGAGAATATGGCATAGCACCATCTACGCTTAATGCACTTCTCAGGGGCGTGACATGGAAAAGTGTTACGGGGATATGTTAAGACCAGTCCCTAAACCACAGAAAATAATTAAGCAGAAAAAGGGTTTGAAAAAAAAACAAAGTTCAATACCTAAAAGCGTTTTAGATGAAGTTGATTCAAGGGATAATCTTATTTGCCAAGGTTGCGGTAGGCCGGTGACGAGAGAACAAAAGCCTTATCACCACATTACCTTCCGCAGTGGGTACGGACTAATGGTGAGGTTTTGGGTAGGTTTAATATGGAAGATGGTCACGACTTGGTTTAAGAAGCACAGTAAAGAGAACCTTGTTACATTATGCTTAGAATGTCACGAGAAACCACACAGAAGCAAAGAAATGCGTTGGTTTTGGGAAAAGTGGAGGGATGAAAAATATGGCAAAAAAGAAGGTTGGGACTAAAACATGGGTGGCAAATGTAATTTTTACAACCGATGCCGTTGATAATAAAACCGCATGTGAAGTTTTACAGAAGTTTGTTGGCGACAAAGCAGTGGTTCATAGTGCATGTGAAGTAAAAGCGGCTTGGGTTTGTACTTCTAACGCCAAACGAAGGGCGTTTATGATTGAATAATTCGGCTGGTGGCGTGGTCAAGAAATGACCCTGGATGAGTGGATAGACCGGAACGAATACCGGCCGAGGAAGGCAAACATTGAGGTAGATGGGTTAAAAAGAGAAGTGGGGGAGGAATAAAGATGGACGGTGATTTTTTGCAAGAGATAAGTGAAGCCGTTAAAAACCAGCTAGCGCCTGTACAACAAAAACATTTTACCGCTATCCAATGGCTGTATTCTGAAACGGCTAGAGGGACAGGTAGAACCTATTTGATAGCGGCTGTAATGGTGGTAGAAGCGATAAAGAATCCGCAACTAAGAATACGTTTCCACGACCATTATCCTGGACCATATTCATATGAGATGTTGAGAGGCGCTATAGAAAAGGTTATATATCGTTTGGGCGAAGAGTCCCAGTTTAAAGAAATGGTAAAAATGCTTAGTGTTGACAGAGACAGTTTGGTTTTTAAATATGAACCAGCGATTCAAAACATAAAATTTTTGGGTAGATAGGCTAAAAAGAGAAGCACAAAACAAACCGGGAGAGTGAGTAAATGCCCAATAGAAATATAAAGGAAAGTATTTGTACAAGTGAAAATTTAGACAAGTTATCGCCCGAAGAAGAACTTTTCTTTTATAGATTAATTGTTAATTGCGACGATTATGGGCGCACCGATGCCCGTCCATTAATATTAAGGGCCAAGTGTTTTCCTCTCCGGGTTGACCGCGTTAAAGAGAAGGATGTCCAGAAATGGATGGATTCCTTAATAATAAATAAATTGATTGTAGTTTACACAGTAGAGGGAAAACAATATCTCCAAGTCTTAACATGGGAGAAACATCAACAAATAAGAGCTAAATATAGTAAATATCCTGCGCCTTCCAATAAAGATATAAGCATGATATCATCTGATATCAATTGCGGACAAGAGATATCAGATTCCCTCGATAACGATATACGAATAACGAATACGAGTATACCTTTTTCTGAAATTGTTCAATACCTTAATCAAAAAACCGGGAAAAACTACAAATATACCACTGAGGCGACTCAAAAACATATCCGAGCCAGGTGGAATGAAGGTTTTAGGGTGGAGCATTTTAAAATTGTTGTTGATAATAAAACCTTAACATGGTTAGGTACAGACCAAGAAATATATTTAAGGCCAGAGACCTTGTTTGGAAACAAATTTGATAGCTACCTCAATGAACGACCACTTGCCCAACCAATTAAACCACGGCAAAAAACCGAAGAAGAATTAAATATCGATAGAATTTTAAATAAAATGGGGTGATACCGTGGACCCGCCGCAAAACCAGGAAGCTGAAAGAGCTTTATTGGGGTCAATATTTAAAGACAAAGAAGTTTTGCCCGCTATCACTGAATTAATTATCCCCTCTGATTTCTATAATTCCATGAATGAAAAAATCTTTGAAGCCATTCTAAGCCTTTACAACAACAACCAACCAGTAGACCTAATAACAGTAAACGAAGAACTGTGTAGGATGGGTCAGGACATGATAGGGGCAGCTTATTTAGCAGGGTTAGCTGAGGCCACGTCAGTCAATGCGGAACAGTACGCCAAAATCATTAAAGATAAATCGTTGACTCGTCAGGTAGCCCGGAGTTGTAACTCAATTTTAAGCCAGATACAGAGCAATGATTTTGAAAACGCCGAAGAACTACTCGGTAAAGCTGAGTCGGAGATATTCAGTATAGGTCAAAAGAATGTGCAAGGTTCTTTGGTTTCGGTTAGATCATTTTTGGGCAGGCACATAGACACGATTTTTGAACGTGGGAAATTAAAAGGGATAACCGGTATTTCGACTGAGATAAAGCTGATGGACGCTTGGACGGCGGGATTCCAAAAAAAAGACTTGATAATCATAGCAGGCAGACCGTCCATGGGGAAGACAGGTTTGTCGGTGCAGATAGCCAAAGACGCGGCGATAAAGAACGGGCATAGTGTGGCGATATTCTCTCTTGAAATGTCTAAAGAGCAGGTTATGGACCGATTGCTCAGTAATGAAGGCAGGGTTGACAGCCATAATATCCGGGTAGGCCAGTTAAATGACGAGGAACAGCAGCGGATGGTCCGGGCAGCTGCACGGATTGACCCGGCGAAGATTTACATAGACGACTCAGGACTGCAGACTGTCCCGGCTATACGGACCAGATGTAGGAAGTTGAAATCAGAATCAGGGCTTGACTTAGTAATAATCGATTATCTTCAACTGATGGACAACCACCGGAAGACAACTAGCCGTCAGCAGGATGTATCGGATATATCGCGGGGAATAAAAGCACTGGCAAAAGAATTGGATGCGCCGGTTATCGCAGTTTCACAGTTAAACCGGGCTGTGGAGAGTAGACAGGATAAAAAACCTACCATGTCAGACCTTAGGGAGAGCGGTTCACTAGAACAGGATGCAGACCTGATAATGTTTATATACCGAGACGAATACTACACCAAAGAAAAATGCAAGTGTTCCGGTGTAGCTGAAATAATCGTAGCCAAGCAGAGGAATGGCCCTGTGGGAAGTTTTGAGTTAGGGTATCTGAATCCGTATACTAAATTTGTAAACCTGGAAAAACATTGTGAACCGCCGAGGGAGTGGGTTAAGTGAGTGAATTAACGCAAGTCAAAGATATATTGCCTGGAGTGCTGCGGAGTATAAACATAAAACGCAAGCTGGTAAAGATAGAGAACGCGATCAAAGGTGGTGTAACCCATGAAACGCATAACCCAAATAATGACCGACACAGACCTATCCTACAAAACAGTCAAGCGGGCCGCAGATAAACTACAACTTACCAAACATTTCACGACCAAAAACGGCAAAAGGTATATCGAGTTTGACGAGGCCGACTGCGTGAAGCTATACGGCTACCTAAAACATAAAAAGCCGAGACAGTATTCCAGGGTAGACGTTGACGCAGGCAAAAGACGATTTACTGATGCCATTAAAACTATGTATAGGAATACTGATATTAGTATGGGGTTGAGGTATGTATAGTGAGGTGATGCAATATGCCGGAACTGACACATTTTAGTCTTTTCTCCGGTATTTGACTGGCGGGATAGATTTGGCTGCCGAGTGGGCGGGCTTCCGAACCGTAGGTCAATGTGAGATAGCAGACTACCCATACAAAGTATTATGCAAGCACTGGCCGGATGTACCGAAGTGGAGGGATATACGGGATGTCACAGCAGAAAGTATTAGCCAAGCAGGAATCGAAAATATCACCCTCCTCTCAGGCGGGTTTCCCTGTCAGCCTCACTCAGTTGCAGGAAAACATAAAGGCTCTATTGATGAGCGTGACCTCTGGCCAGAATATCGGAGAGTCATTTGCGAAGTTCATCCAACCTGGGTTATTGGTGAAAACGTTCCGGGGCTACTCGCAACAGACGATAGACGGTTCTTTGGAAACATTCTCCGGGACCTGGCCGAAATGGGGTACTCTGTTGGATGGTGTGTGTTCGGAGCTTGCGATATCGGCGCACCCCATAAACGAGAGAGACTGTTTGTTGTGGCGCACGCCAGATGCTGGAAGCAAGGGGAACGTAGCTACTCCAACCCGTTGCATATTGGAAGGCAGGGCGCGCAAGAATCAACAGATACGTTTGGTAGATCAGGTGTCAATGGTAGAACGGAAGATGTGGCCGACACCGAGGGGCAGCGAGGGAGGAGTCGGACTTTGCGGGGGAACGGGACACTATCAAATGATACAGGCAGCGGTGGACAAGGGGCAAATGACCAAAGAGGGAATGAAACAGATAACTGCCGGGAACGGTGGTCAACTCAATCCGGATTGGGTGGAGACATTGCAAGGATTTCCGGTAGGTTGGACGGATTTAGATGGCCGGCAGGATTCTGGCCAACTCCCACAACTCAAGAAATAGAACATGAAGAAATGACGGTTACTGAGACAGGGAGAAGGCTAAGTAAGAACGGAACAAACAGTCATAGTGTAGGTTTAGCAGATGCAGTCAAGTTGTGGCCGGCAGGATTAGGACAACCTCAGTACGACTGGGAGCCGCCAAGGGTAGCAACGGGAATAAAAAATAGGGTGGTCAGGCTTAAGGCTCTAGGAAATGCCGTAGTACCTCAGCAATGTTACCCCATACTAAAAGCCATTACTGAGATAGAAGGTGTAACCAATGTCAAGCCTAAGAAAAACTAGCCAACCATTCCGGTGGCCTATAGAAAATAAAACAGTGCGCAACCCGGACGCCCCTAGCGGCCCCGTAGTAGTGTATTCAACCGAAGAAGTGCTAAAAGACTTAAACAGATATTGGCAACCGAAGGCAAGGGCACTGGTAGAAGAACTATGGATAGCTGGGAAACCGTATGCAGAGATAAACGCAGAGTTAACGGCTGCGGGAATGGGCCGGAAAGACGATGATGAACTGGCACTCTGCATCATGGAATTAGCACGGAGGGGCAATATAGATATTCGACCGGGTGGGGTATATGGTACACCGGCAAAATAGCGGGGTGGAGGTAGAGGAATGAAAATAGGACTAATTGATGTGGATTCGCGCATTCCCAATCTCGCCTTGATGAAGATTTCAGCCTACCACAAAGTTAAGGGCGATTCGGTTAAGTTTTATGACCCGCTATTTGACAAGCCAGATTTAGCATATGCCAGTAAAATATTCGATTTTACAGACAAGCCCTTATATATGCCTGGGTGCAAAGTTATATGGGGAGGCACTGGTTATAATGTCAAAACCAAACTCCCGGATGAAATGGAAAATATCCTCACTCCCGACTATTCCATTTATCCCTCGTGTGATTATTCAATTCAAATGTTTAGCCGTGGCTGTATAAGAAATTGCCCGTTCTGTGTCGTGAACAGCAAGGAAGGCGACATTCGACCAATTGAACATTTAGATCTAAACCCAAAAGGAAGCCATATTGAAGTGCTGGACAATAGTTTCTTTGCTAATCCAGAATGGAAGAAGGCCGCTGAACAGCTTTTAAAATGGGGGCAGCCGGTAAACTTCCATGGAATAGATATACGGATATTGACCGAAGAACACGCCTATTACCTAAACAAAATTAAGCAGTATAAGCAGATACATATAGCCTGGGACAACCCGAAAGACGATTTAGTCCCGCAACTTCAAAAGGTTATTCAATGGATAAAGCCCTACAAATTAATGTGTTATGTGTTAATCGGATATTGGAGCACGCCGGAAGAAGATTTGTACCGGGTAGAAGCCCTCAGAAAACTAAACGTAGACCCATTTGCAATGCCATTTGACAGGAAAGACAGTTATCAGAGGAGATTTGCCCGGTGGGTGAACCATAAAGCGATATGGAAAACGGTTCCCTGGGAGGAATATTCGGCTTAGTCTGGAGGTGACAGTTTGAGAAAATATTTGATTGGGGTGATAGCGTGTGGAATTTTGGTATTACTTGTTTTGTGTTATTGCATTCATAATGCTGATAGACCTAATGGCGACACAGTGGGGCATCCTGTCGGAGTTGCAAAAGAAATGTCAACAGTGCCCCAAAAAATATACAGCCGAACAGATAAGGAGAATATGCCTAAACTGCTCAAGCCAAGTATCAGAGAAGGAACGCAAACAGTTCGACCAGTGGCTTCAAGGGAACGGGTAGAACGAACCTACACAATGAAATCCACAGCGTACAGCCTAAACGAAAACAACACGGCAAGCGGACTTCGACCGGGGCCGGGCAGGGTTGCTGTGGACCCACGCATTATCCCCCTAGGGACGCGGATGTGGATTGAGGGTTATGGTGAGTGCGTGGCGGCGGATACGGGTTCAGCCATAAAGGGTATGCGAGTAGATGTTTGGTTCGCGGACGAAAGAGTATGTATGAAGTGGGGGAAAAAGCCGGTTAAAGTTGTGGTATATGGGAAATAGGCTGATAGAAGGGGAGAGATGAAAAGTGAAAATATTTAAGTGCGTTAGGTGCGAATATTTTGAAAAAGCAAATTGGCCTTGGTTTTTACCGATGCAGAAGTTGTTTACAGGTGTAGCTGGATTCTGTATGGATAGTTTAAACCCTGATTTTAATGAATATGCGAAAGAGTCCGGCAGGGGGATACCAAGAACAAAGGCTATATTCGGCCCGGAGTGGTGTAGGTTTAAGGATGCTCAATCTAAAGGAAGGCTGATGTAGCGTGAAATGTCCCTGCACATGGCACGAATTCTGCAGCTGCACACCGGACAACTGCCCTATCGAGGCAGAGTTAACGGGTGAATACGCTAAGCTACACAGATATGGAGAGAGGGGGAAATAAAATGAGCATGTCAACTCACGTAGTAGGCATAAAGCCACCTGATGAGAAGTGGCAAAAGATGAAGGCTGTATGGGATGCTTGTAGAGAAGCTGGGGTAGAAGTGCCTGACGATGTAAATTGCTTTTTTGAATGTGAAACGCCTGACGATAAAGGAGTATTGGTTGATTTGGCAGATAATTATTCTCCGGTTGCAACAAAATGGTCAAATATTAGTAGTGGCGGATATGAAATTAAACTGGAAGATTTACCGGCAGATATTAAAATAATAAGATTTTACAATTCATGGTAGGGGATGATTAAATGGCTTGGTCGAAGTATGGAGCCAAAAAGACAACCGTCGACGGGATAACCTTCGACAGCAAAAGGGAGGCCAACCGTTATTGTGAGTTGAAACTGCTAGAGAAGGCCGGGGAAATCACTGACTTAGAGCTACAGCCTAAATTTGAATTACAGCCTGGATTTAGAAAGAACGGTCTTAAAATCAGAGCCATTACATACACAGCAGATTTCAAATACATAGAACGTGGCAAGGTAATAATTGAAGATGTCAAGGGGCATTACACCCAACAATTTGAACTTAGGAAAAAAATGTTTGAATATAGGTACCCGGAACTGACATTAAAACTGACTATGTAGGCAAGCAGGAAAGCTGACCACCTTACAATGGATGGGGAATATTAGATAATAATGCCATTTAGGGAGGCGATATAAAGTGATTAAGAGAACAGTAATTTGTGACGAATGCGGAAAAAAGGTCCCGATTGACGAGCAAAAAGATGTAAACGTGCTTTGGGAACCCGTTTATATCAGGCTGATGGAACAAAGAGAGATAGCTAAGGATAGGTTTGCGGTGTTTAAAGGCAATATCAGGTCTAAGCATTATTGTAAAGACCACAGCCTTATTAATTTAGTAGTAGAGCGTGACAGTAGGCTATTGGAAGCTGAGAGAGAGATAAACGAGATAATCAAGAAGTATTTTGGGTAGTGGAGACACTTTGGACTAAGGTGGAAGGGGAGAGAAGATGCCTATTGGCGACAGAGAATATCCAACGATAAAAGGCGAAGACGCGGTAAGATTTTTAAACCGAGAAAGGGAAATCGAAGATAAATTGAGAGATGCGGCCTGTAACAAGATAGATTCACTAATAGACTATCAACCGCTAAGCGAAGTATGCAAGTCCTGCCAAAAAGCAGGGGAGAACGGTATATGTACAGGGCATAGTGGGACATTTTACAAGGAAATGTGCCCGTTGAGCGAGGATTTCAAGGGGGTTAACTATGGCTAGTCGCAAAGAAGGTGTATTGATGAGTGGAGATATAACTAAAGAAGAAGCGGGAAAATTAGCGGCAATGTTTGTTAAAAATGTCTGTACGTACGCCTTGATAGACGATGACAGCAATTTATGGCAGTGTTCGGAATGCGGAGAAGAATGGATATTGGCGGAAGATGGCCCAAAAGAAAATAACATGGATTACTGCCCGAAATGCGGGAGGAAAATAACTGAAATTAGGGAGTAGAATAGGGGGAGAAAAGGTGGCAGAACTTTTAAAGGTTGTTTTAGTCTTATTGGCGATTGCTATGGTTGGAGGTATTTGCGGAGGAGTCGGTTACGGTTATGTATTTGGCAGATACATTGATAAAAGGCTTAAAGAGTGGGAGGACAAGTATAATGCTTAACCTAACCAAAGAACCGGTTGACATCAAAAAATGCAAAAAAGCATTATCTAATTTTATTCATGGGAAATTTAGAATGAGTGTTCCGCCCGAACCTGATGACGACGACATTTTATTACATAACGCACTGAACGAACTAGAACAATTACGCAAGTATATGCCAACTAAAGAAGAGGCTATGGCGGCTTATGTAGAAATGGAATGTGTATACGATGACGAAGAATCTTGCGCTGGATGTAAAGTAAAAAGTTTCTGCGAAAAAGTCAAGAGTAATCATGTTAAGTCGGTTCGCGCCAAGCTTAAAGCCTATATAGAATCAGAGGAGGCAGAGAAGAAGTGACAAACCAAGAAGCTATAGAAACAATCAAAAATAATTGGCCGCCAGAAAATTACACAATACTGAGAGATGCTTTAGCAATAGCGATACAGGCCATAGAAAAACAGATAGCAAAAGAACCTGTAATGGGTAACGAAGTCCTTTGCGCTGCCACAGACGAGCCTTACAAAGTGCCTTCCTGCCCAACGTGCGGGGAGCCGACATATAGTTGCGGTTGGTGTCCGTTCTGTGGGCAACATCTGAGCAAGCCTGATATGTCAGGGGAGGCAGAGAAGTAAATGCTTAACCTAACTAAAGAAGAAACGGCGGAACTTTACTGTATAATAACGCCTTGCAATATGTGTAAAATAAAATGTACAGAAGACAACTATGCTGAATGGACACCAATAAGAGCCAAACTTTTAGCCTATATAGAATCAGGGGAGGCAGAGAAGTAATGCTTAATTTAACCATGGAAGAAGCGGCGGCGCTGCTAGAATGTGTGGAAGTATTAAATAACGACGAAATAAAATCGGCCGTTGCCAAACTTAAAGCCTATATAGAATCAAAGGAGGCAGAGAAGTAAATGGGCGATATAATCAACTGTGCCAAAGGTAAGCATAAAAGGGTATACGGCGACATAATCCATTCTGTGAATCCAATGGCGATACCCTGGATTTGCGAGATATGCGGGTCAGAAGGATGGGAAAGGGCGCGAGTGCCGGACAGCAGGTATCAACAATTAAAGGCTAAATATAACCACGAACGGATGTTGAGAGGGTAAGGGGTGAGGGCATGAAGCAATTAGAACTAGCACAAATAAGCAAAGAACTGTATGACTCGGTACAATCGTTAGGCCGGGGCAGGAAGATACTGTTTGATTATGCTAAAACTTTGGCCTTGGCAGAAAAAGAATACCGGATAGCATTGGCAAAAGAGATAATGAGGTTGAAGGCGGATAAGGTTCCGGCTACGATAACGAGTGATTTGGCGAGAGGCAACACGGCTTCGCAAAGATATGACCGGGATCTAGCAGAAACTATGTGGAAGGCAGCCATAAAGAATCTGGAAGCGTTACAGAGCGAGCAAACTGCCCTCCAGTCCATTTTAAAGTGGCAAAATGAAGTACCGCGTTAAAGTAGAGTAGGGGGAGAAGTAGATGGCAAAGTGGAGAAAAAAGCCGGTTGTAATTGAGGCTGATGTTTATAAACTGGGGATGGAGGATGCCATAGAGTGTATTGTGCCTGCCGTAAGAGCTTTTAATAAATGCGAGAATAGCAATAAATGTAAAACTTGTAACATGATGTTGCCTGTGATTCACACATTAGAAGGAAACCTTGTTATTACAGAAGGTGACTATATTATTACGGGAATAAAGGGCGAAAGATACCCGTGCAAGCCGGACATATTTCATACGACATATGAACCTGTGGCGGAAGTCAAGACGTTACACAACCAACCACCGCGGCAAGAAGACTTGGATTCGTCCTGTGGGCCATAGATAGGCAAAGGAGAAGCAATTGAAGTTTAGGGGGAGGTATAAGGGGAATGGATAAAACAACACGTTTTGACGAAAAAGCGATACATTCTATTGCGGAAAAGGCCAAACCAAAGTAGAAAGATTAATTACTGGCCCGGGAGTGGTTATTTGTAATGAATGTGTAGAATTGTGTGTTGAAGTTATTGACGAAGAAAAACAGAAGGAAATTGGCACTAGGGAGGCATAGAGAAGTGGAGAAAATCACATTACCTCTAAAAGATTTTATCGAACTACTTAAATATGCCGGGTTTATGTGTGACGAATGCCCGGGCGGGTGCCATAAGTGTATTTTAAAACAATATGAAGATGACGTGGAAAGATACCAAGACCGGAAGAAGGCATTACGTTCGGTTACGGGTCAACGCTATATATGACAAGGAGGGATAAGGCATGAAAACGAGGATAGATGTATCTCAACTTAACGAACTAAGCCCGGAGGAAAAAGATAAGCTGCGGGGATTGTGGAAGCCAAAACGCGGAGACATAGCCTTAGTTACTGCTGATACCTTAGGGAAAGATGACACGGCCTTGGTGACCGAGTATATACTAGAATATAAAATGGTGAGGGTAGACTTTGTGACCGGTTCTGGAAGCTATGACCAAGGCCAGTTAACGCCCTTGGTTGATATAGGTCAGATGATAGAACTGTTGCGAAACGAAAAAGGCGCAATTCCAATAATGGAAGAATACGATGACAACACTTTTGCCGCTTATTATCCAGGGGAAGGACTATTTATATATAAATATGAATTGGCTGATGCGCTTTGGGAGGCTGTGAAATCCATTCTAAGGGGGTAAACAATGTACCGTATAGGCCACAACATACTGAATGGAGCAAGGTACAGAAAACATATTGGTGACGCATATAAACTGGCAGAATCATACTCAAAGATACTTGATGATGTTATACATATCAAGGAGAAAATTGAGGGTAAATGGCATTTGGTTAAAATTGTTTATCGCAGAGGATTAACATACGCATAAATAGGGGTGAGGGGGTAGATAGATAGTGTTACAAAGAGGGTTGATATTAATAGCAATGGCACTGCTCATAATCAATGCTTTGGCTGTATATTTCTTATTGCCAAATCCGGACTCGGGTTATAATGCTATGGTTGCTATAGATGCAATAGCGGTTGTATTGGGAGGTATATTGGTAGCGGTTACTGATAAATAAGCGGAGGAGGTAGATAGACAGTGAAATGCTTATATTGTGGGAATAAACAAATGACAAAAGGCGAATTGGTAACTCATTATATTACTGAAAATGGCGATGATTATAATTGCGTTCAATACGCAAATCCGCGCGAACCTGGTGAATATGTAATAGCTTGGAAATGTGGCGAGTGTGGCTTTATACAATTGCGCGGGACTTATTACGATAATAAATAGGGGTGAGGGGGTAGACGCGTGAAACTTTACAAAGCAAAGAATCCATGTAATAATTGCGAACACTTTTGTGAATATGAAGATGGGATGGGTAACGGCAGAGGGGTGTTACATTTAGAATCAGACGAACAATTAGAGGATAAGACAATTATATGTTTTATCCCTACCAAATACTGGTGTAACGGGATGGTGTGTGGTTGCAAAGCATGGAGAGAGGGGTATTCGTGTTTGATATACATAGACGATAAACGGTTTAAGCAGTGCTCTTTTAGTTTTTTCAACCAGACAAACCTAGAAATACCGTTTTGGACTATTAAATAAGCGGAGGGGGCAGATAGATTGGGGAGATACAGCAGAAAGGACAAGCTTAAACTTGCCATAAGAAGATACATTGAGTCGGAATTAAAGGACTATAAGGAAACAAAGGAATTGCTTGAGAACGCATTAACTGACGTAATAGAGAGGTCGCCGCTACCAGAGGAAGGCAGTTACATAAACAGCCGGAACAATGTGAGCAAGCCAACAGAAAGGAACGCTGTATTACTTCTGACCAATAAGCGAATACAACAGATGGAAAAGACAGTTAATGCCATTAGCAAGGTGCTGAACATGCTAGATAAGGAGAAATATCGGTTTGTTGAACTTAGATGGTGGGAATGTGAATTAACCCCCATAGGAATAGCAAAAGAAATGCACATGCATGAGCAGACGGTGTACAATTGGCAACGGGACATAATAAAATTGATCGCGGTCGAAATGGGACTAATAAACGCTGCTGATTTGTTATAAAAAGATTATAGTTTTAAGGCTATAAAAAGTTTTATAATAGTACTGTGAGTAAGTTTGAAAAATACGAAATCACAGGGACGGGCTAACCCGCCCCTTTTTTACGTCTAAAAGTTGGGTGACGCACAATGACCAACGAACAACTGAGAACGTCAGCGCCGGACGAGTTCTGGCGGTATATGTACAAAGACAAACCTTTACAGACCCGTAGCGGAATCCCTGTCAATATTTATGCCCAAGAGTTAAAGGGCGAAAAATTGCAGGGTAGACGTAAAAGCAGGAAACAGTTAAGCGGGTGATGCCATGAATTTACGTGATATAGACAATGTTGACCAAACAATAGTAGTACAGTTTAGCGGTGACGACATAGTGGTACAGACCTATCCGCACATCGACAAGCCCGAGGCCAAAGAACGGCTGCAGCAGGTTTTGGCTGGGCTGGAGAGGCCGAGGTTGGTGAGGGTGAAATAGGGGGGGATTAAAGATGAAAGCTGAAATCAACGGTATAAAAGTCGAAGGAACGCCAGAAGAAATCGCCCAGGTTATCAATCTGGTGGCAACAATCAAAATAGCATATATACCGAGCATACCGAGCATACCGAGTATGCCGAGTTGGCCGACATACCCGGCTTATCCACAATACCCCGTAACATACTCTAATAGTGCCACAACCGCAAAAGCACAGGTATATAAACACCTTGGCCCCGTTTCAATCGCCCGTCCTGGGCTAAATTAGAGGGGCACATATGTTCGGCATTGAAGTGTCCGCTAAATTCGGACAAAGGCGGCATCCCTAGCCTTGCGAAAGCTAAAGTTCACAGACGCGGCCCCGGTGGATGTAAGGGAGAAACAGGGGCAAAAGAAAAACCCGCACTAGGCGGGTAAGTTTTGGATATGACAACCAATAATAGCAATAGCACAACCTACTCGTTTGTCAGCGTTGTCAAATATTTTAAAAGCGCAGTTCTCGTGACAATAACCATCCCTAGTCAAAGGGCAGAAATCTTTAGCCATATTTTCCTCCCTTCCGGCAGACAGGATGCCATCCTTATTTATTCTTCATCATCATAAAATTTATATCTGTCATCAAGTCTTATTTCGCCTATTCTTTGTTTAATTGCATTGTATAATTCTTTTTTGGCAGGTCTAACGCAGTCTTTATAAGTCTTTTCTAGCGTTGCATCAGTTACAGGCGTGTTGCGGCTATGGTCAGCTAAGAACTTCCCTGCATAAGCCTCTATTTTATTGTCGTTAATAATTTGTTGTTGTCTATCCATCGAGTAATCCTCCTCTCCGCTTAACTTTCCGCTTCCCCCGGCCTGACGGTCGGGAGTTAAACTACATTGTTTCTCAATGGGCACCACTGAGGACTCGTTTTAATATTAGCAGAATAAATTTTCTTGCTGACATTAAATAGGTGTGGATGAAAACAATCATAGTATTTGTGTTTGCCTATTGTTGCAGTGTTCAGGTGTTTGCATTCAATACAGTGAGGCACTTTAACCATTTTTTACCTCTCGGTACAATTCGCCTTTTATTGTCTTACATTTCAAACCTAATTCCTTAGCTTTTCTCTTTTCTTCTTCAAAAATTGTATTATCACATGTCCAACACTCATAATGTATGCCGTTTATGTTTCTGTATTGGTCTGCCGTGTCTTTTGCGCCATGACCATTATATTTAAAACTTGGTTTCATTTTATTGGCCTCCATTTCTACATCCGGCAGAACATCCTATTCGGGTGCTCTGCCCGGCGTAGAACCGGGTTAAAACTATGACACGTTTTCAAGGATAAAGGTGATAGTGTCGTAATCGGTCATCCCTCCGGCAGTTAGAATCTCCTCTAATGCTTTACGCCCTCCACATGGGATATATGGAGTAAACGGAGAATCGTTAAAGGCTAGATAACCAATTCCGGGGGCGTAAAAGGCGAATCCTTCGCTTATCATGTACTGTCCATTTTTAAACTGGTCAGCGTCGAACTTTTTGCCTTTTACGTTGGTAATCGTGAGCCTAGAGTTGACTTCTTGAGTAGTTGCCTCTCTGACATATCCTTTTTCTACCCAGGACCGGGGGCAAGATTTCCGATAGGTTTCATAAATAGGCTCATCAACTTCTCGTTCTTCGGGATGCGGGACAATACCTGATTCAGTCCATACCCAGTAAGTTTTAGCAGTTCTCCACATTTTAACATTCCTCCTCTTTTTTATACTCGGCAGAGCACCTAGTTTAGATGTTCTGCCCGGTATAAACCGGGACTAAGATAAGACCAAATAATCTCTCATGGGGTCTAGGCTCGTGCAGTGAGTTGTAATATGCCCGTCCTGCCATTCACAGGTAGCCGACCAACTCATCCAATTGCCGGTGTTCTCAGTGTATTCAGTGACGGTGTATGTTTGTTGCCAGTAGCCATTATAATAGGTCTTGCCTTGCTCGTGCTTGGCGTTTTTGGGTAGCTTTTGAAGCTTTAGACCGGTTCTTTGCGCGACGACGTTTATCATTCATTTTCACCACCTTTTCTCCACCGGCCCCGAAGGGCCACTAGACTAGTCGTTGAAAAAAGTTTCATTGGTGACTTTATAGGCGCTGATTTATCTGCGAATCGCAAGGCATAATGACTTTAATATTGTAAATTGCCTGTTTCCATGTGACCTCTCCATTCTCTGCCTGCCTTATTATGCCATTGATTTTTAGCAATCTTTCGTTATAAATTTTTAATATTCCCACTAACATGGTGAGTCTCCGGTAAAGCATCTACTACAACCTGACGGTGTTATTTCAAATTTATCTTTGTTCCACCTATCCTTGTGTCGGCTTAAAAAATTTATGATGTTTCCCATCGTTTTGTCAGAGTAAGTCAATGTGTCATTTACATATAAGTTGTATAACATAATCTCATCCTCCTCCAAATTTATTTAGATTTCTTCGCCAGGTAGGCAACTATATCACTTTTCCGCCACACCGGGCAACCTGATATATGTTGAACAGGCGCGGGAAACGGCTCGGCAGTCATATGCTTCGGAAATCCCCGTTCGATATATACTGACAGAGATTTTTTATTCATCCCCAATATCTCAGCTGCTTCCCTGAGTCCAGCGAGTGGGGGAACTACTCCCCCAGAGAATCAATAATTTTAGATTGTAGCCTTTTGATGTCATCCATGTAATCACTGTCGGTTGGTTGTAGATGGTTTTGGGCTGCGCGATATGCTCTTGTAGCTTCGTCGCCTTGTAATTTATCGCCGGCGGTTTCGTAATGTTTGGATTGTTTATTCATTTTCAATCTCCCTCCCCTTCACCCTGGGGGCAAGGTATTTGTTGCCGTTGTCTACATGATATCACCGTCTGTAGATGTTGTCAACACATTTATGCGAAAAAGTTTTAAAAAGGCTGTGGAGCTTAGAAAAACGGGCGTACAATCGTATTGACCTATAATTTTTAGACGCTTGTACGAACGATTAGACAGCCTAAAATATGGAAATATAGGTTAGTATAGCGTAAGGAGTGAGAGCATGAGCAGTACAACAGCAATTTACATATGTGCCTGCTGCCAGCGGATAGAGACAGTACAAGATAGCAAAAATAAGCCTGCCGGATGGGAACATCTCGACGGGCATCTAGTATGCGACAGGTGCAAGGGGTTCCCGTTGGCAAACATGGCGAAAAGGTGGGGTGGGGTAAATGGCTGAGATATTACATCCCCCAACTAGTGAGGTAAAAGATTGAATGAGATGGTGCTAAAATGGGCCAGGTTCAACGACTGGGCTGAGAAGATAGCAAAGTATAGGGCTGAGATAGCCAAGTAAATACTTTTGGGGGTGATAAGTTATGACAGGGGTAGTAATAAACACACATCCAGGCGGGAGGCCATTAAGTTATCAACCTGATGAGCTATTAGATAAGTTTATGGAGTATAAGGATGCCCAAAAAGAACAGACCAAAGATGTATATGACAATAAGACTAAAACAGTAAAAACCATAGAGTATGATAAGCCTATGACACTTACAGGGTTCTGTGTTTTCGCTGATATTAGCAGGGAGACTCTGAACGAATATAAAAATAATCGTAAAGAGTTTTCTGACGTAATAAAGAAAATATACACAGAATGTGAGGGAGACTTACTTACGAAGGCGCTAGCCTTTGACCAGCACGCAGGTTTTAGTGAGTTCATATTAATGAATGCGCACGGTTATGTTAA
>Ga0265296_1001652_pt1 | contig 24831 bp, 25 predicted proteins | sample MunlanPumphouse1_FD_189073 | JGI IMG/M metagenome (GOLD analysis project Ga0265296, IMG submission 189073) | Groundwater microbial communities from a municipal landfill in Southern Ontario, Canada - Pumphouse #1 | ecosystem: Environmental > Aquatic > Deep subsurface > Groundwater | place... | reverse complement strand
CGGATACGGGACTGTGAATATTGTCGATCCGAGCGCGGCTGCGACTGCGTTTATTATTTTCTTTTTTATTCGTTTTGCGGGATGGGAACTTGATAAGGATATCGCGACCGCGCTGATGCACGGTCTTTATTTTGATACGGGCAGTTTTATGCATTCGAACGTCGACGAATACGTGCTGAAAGTCGCGTCCGAGCTTATGGCGCATGGTGCGAATATAAGGCGGATTGCGAAAGAACTTTTTCATACCACGCCTGTGAATAAACTCCGATTATGGGGCAGAATTCTTGAGAGGACGTATGTGAACGAAGACGAGGTGACTGTTTCTGCGGTTGGGCGGCACGACTATTCGGTTTGCGGGGCGGGGTCTGGGGATACTGGCGGCGTGATTGATTATTTGAACGCCGTGCCGGGGAGTAAGTACTGCGTTTTGTTGAGCGAGGATGAGAAGGGGATCGTGAAGGGGTCGCTTCGGACACAAAGGGAGGATGTGAATTTGAGCGAAGTTGCACGTGAGTTTGGAGGCGGGGGGCATCCGAAGGCGAGCGGGTTCGGCGTGCCGGGTCGTTTGGAGTCGCAGATTTCGTGGAAGGTCGTACCGGAGAATGGATCGGAGGCACATGGGAAGGAGGAGGCGGGGGGGGTGGCTGGAGCCGGCGGGTACGGGGTGAGGTTTTAGAATGGGACGGGGGCGGGGGGGAGTTTTTGAGTGGTTGGGGGATATACGATTGAAAATTTTTGATTAAGATTTATGATATTTCTTTTCCACTAATAGATCGTGGATTTTTTTTGCATATTTGTTTATCAGTCTATTGTGCACAACATTCATTGCCTCGGAGGCTTCTCCAAGGAACGGTTCTTTACCTGATTCGACTTTTCTATGTGCGATTTCTCTACAAACTGCTTCTATGACAAGTTCGGCTAGCATAACTTGGCAGTGTCCTTCCTCTTGTCCCTCTCCATTTAGTCCGAAGTATGTAGCGACCGAAGGGGCTCTTGTAGCTATCACTATTTTTCCATTAGGCCTTTCGAATCTAACGCGTTGATTTGGGTCTGCGGTAGGGCTAAATTCAAAATCTTTAAAAAGACCTCCACTTTTCGTTTTTTCGTGTGGTGTTGGTGTTTTTCTTCTTGATATAACTTTGACTAATATTTCTGCTTTTCGGCCCTCTATTTCAGCGGTAATGATGCCTTCAGCCCCTACCTGTTTGCCAATAATTTTTATATGACTTATTAGTAATCCGTTTTCGGGATTTGCGTTTTTTTCGTCCAGATTAAGAGTTTCATCAATAACGATAATCTCTTTTGTGTCGCTGTAAATCTTTGCTGTTGCCCCTGAGGCTATTGGTTTGGGTATAAGGGCTTTTAAAGTTAGTGTTGATTCTTTATCGACAATTATTTGGACATAATCTGGCATGAAATCAAATCCGTTGGGAGGTAATTTCTGAAGTCGTTCATTATCATCTCCCTCACCACCGCCTTCATCTTTTCCTAATTCTTCTTTTGCGATATCATTGAGTTTAGGGAGAGAAGCTTCGTATCTTTTTCTAGTTTTTTCGTTTTCTAATTTCTTTATATTTTCTTTGGTCTTTTTTTCTTCTTCTCTGACGAAATTCTCTATTTCTTTGCTTAATTCTTTCTCTATGCACCTTACGAAAGGATGAGTCCAGTCGAGTCCTGTTCTATCAGATCTTGCCACAGGCTCTTTTTTTGTTCTTAGAAGATGATCGATGTGATCGCAAGTTGCATGTCCGAAGATACAAGAAGCATGAGCATTACCCTCAAATTTCCTTGTTAACGTTAAGTCAAATATTGCCCCTTTTGAGCAAATTAAGACCCCATTTTCTCGTAATGGGCCTTCATCATCATAACCGCTCAAAGGTTCTGTGGCTCGATACATTTCTAATTCAATCTTTGCTCCTTCAAATTCTGTGAGAGGGATTGCTTTTCGTATATATAGATCTCCCTTTGGCAGTATATAAGAGAGTTTTTCTTTTCGTTTTATTTCATTACGGGATTTCTTTTCTATCAGTATTACTTCGCGTGAGTTGCTGTTCATTATATTACGTAGACTATAATAATATTCTAAGGAGTGTTTAAGGGTTTCGAATTGTGGGATGCGGATTTTTTTGTTTGTTATTTTGAGGGTAATAGCTGTCCCGTTTTCTTTTATTCCTGAATAATTTCTGATTGTTGGAGTGACTTTGACGGGGTCATTTCTGTTGTAGTTTAGCTTTTCTAGCTTACATGTGTGGAAATATCCATTCTTTATAGATTCCACTGATCCAAACCCCATAGCAATCATTGCTTCTTTCAACCCACGACCCCAATATCCTCGACCTGCTTTTGTTTCCGAAAATCCGCTGGTATCACCACCATACCCTCCAACCCTTTCATCCATTGTACTTTCATCAAATCCTTCAGCGTTATCTATTACTCGAATTTCTGATTTTTCATGTTTTCGAATTAATTCAACTATTATTTTCCCGTCAGTTTTAAATCCCGAATCTTCAAGACGTCTATAGGAATCGTCACTGTTTGTTATCAGTTCAATCAAAGCTAATATTGGATTGTTTTTTATGGTGGCTTGCGCCTGTTGTTCCGCTACGCGATCTTCTATATGTAGTTTCCTGCTTATTGCTATACTCATGATTTTCTTGTTTTAATTTTTCTTTTGCGCATTCCTCCCACGTATTCATTCTCCATCTCTTTGCTTGAGAAGAGTAGGTGCGTGAACTTTTCTTCACAAAAATTTAGAAAATCTTCCATATCTGTCCTATTATAATCTCCTACAGCGTTTTTTAATTGTTGTAGATTCTTTCTTCTGGTTTCCGGTAAGGAATCTAAGGTAGTGTAAATCAAATCGCAGAATTCATAGTCACTAATTTCAATATTTTGGCCGTTTTTTAAGAATGACTTGAATATTAGGTTTTTTTCTATTTGTTTTACCAGGCGTCCCATCTTCGTTCTGCGGTCCCCTTTTAATCCTAGTAGCTTTTTTGTATTGATTAAATTTCCTTTTAATTTTTTCTGTGTTTTCTGTATAACTTCTATTCCCCTCGAAGTTATTTCAAAACCTTGTGCTTTATTCCCTGTGATTAATCCTTTATCTGTTCTACATCTTAGCCAACTCTTCTCTACCTGTGAAGAATCTGGATATTTCTCCATATAGCCAGGAAGTCCGAATCTTTTAGGAAAAAGCATATAGCATTTAACAACGGCATTTTCAAAATTAGCATCTAGTCCTTCTTGGATTACCGAGTAAAGAGCAAATATAAACAGGTCGTCATACGGTATTTTCTTATAATTTTCTGTATCAAATTTTTCTTCCATGATTTTGATTTAATATGATATTACAGTTCGAATTTTCTTTTACCATTCATGTGGAATTTTGCCTTTGTCAGTTTTAACTCCTGCTCAATTACCTTGAACATTTTTTCTACATCTTCCGCTTGGTATTCGTATAACTGTCTATTAGAGCAGTTCCCTAGAATTCGTACTTTGTCTAATATTACATTGGTGCGGTATGTGGCTAATCTTTTGAATCTTTCCTTTGGGTTTTCGTTGTCTGCGATTTTCATGTATTATTGATGTTTGATTGAATTAAATTTAGAGTGACACAAAAGTATCAAATATTTAATAAGAAGTCAATATATGTGTTATATATTTTAGTTATGTATTGCAAGATTTAACCGGACACTAGTAAGTGGTGGAAACCACGCTCAACCCTTCCCTGAAGACCCTTTTTATGGTATAATGAGTCAATAGAATCCTACGGAATTCGACAGAAATAAACATAAAAACAAATACATGGCTGTTTCTGATGACGTACTTAAAAAAATACTGTTAGAACAGAAGTTGGTCGACGGGAAGAAACTTGAGAATCTTGCGAACAAGGCGAAGGTTGGGAATACGAGTCTTCAGGATGAATTGTTTGAGCGTGAAACGGTTGCTGATGACATTCTCGGGAAGATTATTGCGGACATTCTGCAAGTTCCGTTTGTGAAATTGGCGGAAACGAACATTACGGAATCGTTGCTTCGCGTTCTTCCTTATGCGGTTGCCGCTCACCAGAACGTCCTTCCTTACAAACAGGAAGCTGATCAGCTTTTGGTTGCGATGTATGATCCGACCAATAAGGAAATTTTGAATTTTTTGGAGCAGAAGACGGGACTTGCGATCGTGCCGCATTTCGCGACGAAGAAAGATATAAAGGCTTCGTTGAAGATCTATAACAGAGACATTAACGAAAAATTCACCAATCTGCTCAAGAGTGTGATGGCTGATCCGTCGAAGATCGAATCGCTCAAGGATGCAGCAAAAATTTTGGATACGGTTATTCTTTTTGCGTATCAAAACAATGCTTCGGATATTCATATTGAACCGCATTACAAAGTACTCGCGGTGAGATATAGAATTGATGGGATTTTGCATACAATCGCCGAGTTGCCGCTTGAGATCAAAGAGCTTCTTATAACCCGCGTGAAAGTGCTCGCGAATATGCGAACTGACGAACACCGCGCGCCGCAGGACGGGCGTTTCAGAATTGATCTTGAAGGAAACGAAATCACAATGCGTGTTTCCGTTATTCCCGTTTATGATGGTGAGAAAGTTGTTTTGAGACTTTTGAGTTCGCAGAAGCAGGAGTTGAATTTGGACGCGCTTGGGTACAGCCCAAAAAATCTTGAGTTAATCAAAAATAATATCGTCAAGACGCACGGGATGATTCTCGTGACCGGACCGACGGGGTCGGGAAAAACGACAACGCTTTATTCAATTTTGAAACTTTTGAATTCGCCGGAGGTTAATATCGCTACGATTGAAGATCCGATCGAGTACAGGCTCGAAGGAGTGAATCAAATTCAGGTTAATCCGAAGGCGAATTTGACTTTTGCGACGGGTTTGAGGTCAATTTTGAGACAAGATCCGGATATTGTGATGGTTGGAGAAATTCGCGACGAGGAAACCGCGGGAATCGCGATCAATGCTGCGTTGACAGGACATTTGGTGCTTGCGACCTTGCACACGAACGATGCCGCAACTACTTTGCCTCGTATGCTTGAAATGGGAGTCGAAGGATTCTTGGTTGCCGCGACAGCGAATATGGTTATGGCGCAGAGACTTGTCCGACAAGTCTGCCAACAGTGCAAAGAAGAATACGTTGTGACAAGAGAGGTTTTGGATGAGATGAGCAGGAAAGCGAGTATCAAATATAATATTTTGGAAACTTTTGATTGGGCCGTTCAGGCGTTCCCGAATCTCGCGGCTAGAAAGACCGCGGGGGGGGCGGGGACGGGCGGGGCCGCGGGAGGGTATATTCTGACCAAAGGAAAAGGGTGCGAGCATTGCGGCAATACCGGATACAGCGGACGACTTTCCATTGCGGAAATTATCGACGTCAATGAAACAATGAAAAATTTAATTTTACAGGGCTCAAACGCGACACAAATCGAAGAAGAAGCGAGAAAAGAAGGAATGGTTCCGATGTTTATGGACGGGATGGTTAAGGTTTTACAGGGTTCGACGAGTATCGAGGAAGTTCTTCGCGTGATGCGAGTTTAGCCAAAGCAGCTCGTGCGCGCCGCGCCGAGCGCATAACCTACGCTACTATGCCAAAATTTGAATACACACTTAGCACAACCGGGGGGAGACACGAAGAAGGCGTGTTGATTGCTGAGAATAGGGAGGTGGCTCTTAAGAAATTGCGGAAGGAAAATAAAATTATTCTTTCGTGCAATGAGGCCGGGAAAAAGAAACGTACGTACTTTTGGCAAAGACCAAACTTTTCGTACGAGGACAAAATGATTTTCACAAAGCATTTGTACGCGATGGTGAAAGCCGGCATTACATTGACCGAGGCAATTCAGGTTTTTGCCAATCAGACGAAAGGCAAACGCAACAGACAGATGTTTGAAAATATTATGAGTATGCTTAAAAGCGGACAAAGTTTGGCGAAAAGTTTGAAGCCATATAATTATATTTTTTCGGACGTTTTCATAAACATGATCGCTACAGGAGAGGAAAGCGGGACTTTGGAACAAGTATTGGACTATCTCGCGATTCAGCTTGAGAAAGAATATGACCTGAGGAAAAAGATCAAAGGGGCGTTTATTTATCCCATAGTGATTCTGTCCATTACTCTGTTGATGGCGCTTGGGATTGTGATCTTCATTATGCCGAAAGTGACAAAGATTTTTACGTCGTTTGACATGGTCCTGCCTCTACCGACACGCATGTTGATTTGGTTTAGTAATTTCATTACTTATCAATGGTATTTTGCCGTGATAGGGATCGTTATTTTGGTGGTTGGATTGAAACTGTTCTTTGCGTTGAAACCCGTGCAAATCGGCATGCACAGGCTCGTGCTCCGGCTGCCTGTTTTTGGAAATATTTTAAAAAAGACATATTTGGCTCGTTTTTCGCGAACGATGAATTCTCTTTTGCAAAGTGGAATTCCCGTGACAAGAGCGCTACAAATAGTTGGTGATTCTTTGACTAATACGGTTTACAAAACCGCCGTTTTGAGCGCGAGGCAGAGGGTTGAACAAGGAGGTGCCATGACGGACAGTTTTACCGCTGACGAAAGACTTTTCCCTCCTTTAATGGTGAAGATTTTGATGGTTGGAGACAAGACGGGAAGTCTGGAAGAATCCACTAAAGAATTGGCGGAAATTTATGAAAAGGATGTTGATAATATAACTAGAAATTTGTCGACTTTGATGGAGCCGCTTTTGCTTGTGTTTATGGGAATTGTTGTTGGCGGATTGGCGCTGTCGATAGTTATGCCGATTTATCAGCTACCCAGTATGATCCAAAGATAATTGATCTAAAACCAATGAGAAAATTCGTTAGAAATTTAGTAGGCGTGAAGGGATTTACCATTATGGAGATGATCGTGGTGCTTATTGTGTTTGGCGTGATTTTGGGATTGTCTGTTTTGTATTACCAGACTACGCAGGTCAGGGCCGATTTGAACGGGCAGAGCGCCTCTTTTGTTTCTTATACAAGACTCGCGCAAAGTTACGCCGAGGCGGGAAAAGATGGCGGCAACCATGGTATACATTTGGAAAGTGATCGATATGTGTTGTTCTCGGGAGCTACGTATGCGGAGGGAGCGGAGGGGAATTTTGAAATCGAATTGCCGGGGACTATTACTATTCAAAATATAAGCCTGAATGGGAGCGGAGACGATATCCTGTTTACTGCTCCCCATGGAGAGACTACCACTTACGGGACTCTTGATTTCGTTTCCACTCAGGCGGGCTCAAATATAACAATAACAATCACGCAACTTGGCACTATCGATTATTAAAAAATTGAAAAGGTTTCGCGGGTTTTCGCTGGTTGAAGTGGTTGTTGCCATAGTGATTTTTTCAATTTTTTCCACCGGAGTTTTCTATCTTTCGATAGACGCGATGCAGTCCGGCGAGAAAATTGAAGAGGGAAATATGGCTTTGCTTTACGCGCAAGAAGGGCTCGAGGTCGCCCGACAAATGAGAGACAGAAATTACTTTTCGTTGGGGAATGGAGATCATGGGTTGCAGCTTGCGGGCGATGTTTGGTCTTTTATTCCGGCGCCCGAAGATATTGACGGATTTTATTCGAGAACGGTTTCCGTTGAAGATGTCTATAGGGATGTTGATGGGAATATCGCCGAAGCCGGGACTCTTGATCCCGATACAAAAAAAGTGATTTCGCTAGTTGAATGGACGTATAGGGGGGTTCTTCCAAGGTCCATTGAGCTCGAATCCTATTTGTCGAATTGGACGGGGGATGATTGGCTTCAGACGGATTGTGATGAACTTAACTCCGGAACTTTTGATGACGTGACTGTTGAATTCACGGCCGCGCCCCCTGAAAACAATTGCGCTTTGAAGCTTGTTTTGGTTGAGGAAGTGAGCGAGTTTCTTTCATCGGCGGATGTTGGCGAGCACGGGAATGACGTTTGGGTAGAGGGGAATTATGCATATATTGCTGTAAATAAAACAAATCAGGGATTGGCGATTGTCGATATCACCGATCGCAAGAATCCTTCGGTTATTAAACAAGTTGATATTGGCGGGAAGGGACTGGCCGTTACGAAGCAGGGAAATTATTTATACGTGGGAGTATACAATTCATCCAAGGGACTTGCGGTTGTGGATGTTTCAAATCCCGCGAGTGCGTTTCTTGTGACTAAAAAATACGTTTTTGGCGAGGGGGATGCCGTGGCTATCAATGGCAATTATTTATACATGGGGATTAGAAATTATCCGATATTGGTCGTTGTTAATATTTCAACGCCTACAAATCCTTACGTGTATTCGTTTTATATTACGACCAATAATGTTTATGACATTGATATCGCCGGAGACTACGCATATTGCGGTGTGGACGATGACTGGCTTGGGTTCCAAATATTTGATATTTCGGCGCCGGCGTCCATCTTCCCGATTTCTTTTTTGAGTGTTGGCGAAGAAGTCAATGCTGTAGCTTTGCAAGGGTCTTATGCTTTTCTTGGAACGGAAAAATATAATGATTCATTTTATGTTGTGGACATTTCGGACCCTGATAATCCCGAAGTTGAGAACCACATAAATATCGAGGGGGAAATCCAAGATTTGGTTGTTGAAGGTGATTATGTTTACGCTGCGGTTGATGAGACGAATGAGGGACTTTCGGCCATCAATATTTCAACACCAACGAGTCCTTATCTCGTGTACACAACTGACATTTTGGGGAAAGCAACCTCTGTGAAATCCGACGGAAGCTATGTGTACATCACTATAGATGTTAATAACAAGGGGCTTATAATTCTGGGAACTACCGTGGTTGAAAGCGTCGCTACCGGCTCCTATATTTCTCAGCCTTATGACACCGGAAGTTCAAATACCAGATATAATTTTATTGAGTGGGATAGTGTCGCGGTGCCCGGAGGAAGCGCAAAGCTTCAAATTAGAACCGCTTCCACGGAGGCCGGGTTGAGCAGCGCGACATGGGTTGGCAGTGATGGGACCGCCGCCACTTATTACGAAGCGTCGAGAACTCCTATAATTGTCGCCCCGGGCGCAAGCGGAACGAGATTTGTGCAATTTAAAGTTTATATTGATTCGGATGGGGCACATACGCCGCTCGTCGAGTCCATAAGAGTTAATTACACACCATGAAAAAAGCGCTATGAAATTTTTGATTAGAAAAAGAGGATTTACGCTAATAGAAGCTATGCTTTACCTTGTGATTGTTGGCACGTTTTTGTTGGCGGCGATGATGTTTTCATTGCAAATTGTGGACAATTATAAGTTGTCGGAAAATCTTCGTGAGACTCAAATAAACGCAATGATTCCTGTGGAAAAAATCGTTGATGCAATTCATTTGGCCGATAGTGTGAATGAGGCGAGCAGCGTGTTTGATGACGACAATGGGGTTCTTGTTTTGAACCTCGCCGGGTCGACCGTTAGTTTTTATCTTGATGGCGGGAATATATACATGAAGGAGGGGGCGGCCGCCGGCGTGAAATTGAATTCGTCGAATGTTACGGTATCGGCATTGCGATTTCATCAAATCAAGTCAGCCAATACGCCTACCCAGATTGTAATTTCAGGACAAGTTGACGCGGTTTCGACCATGGCCGGTTTGCAGCACAGTTTCCCATTTCACATATCGGCATCATTAAGAAAATTATAAATTATGACTAATTTTGGGATTAAAAAAGAGAAAGGATCTATCGCGCTAATCAGCTTGATTGTAATTTCCGCGTTTACTTTGATCCTTGCAGTGAAGATGACTGAAAGTGGGATTTCCACCGGTTATCAGCATGTCAATAATGTTGCGGGGCAGACATCGTATTACGGGGCCGAAGGATGTTTTGAAGAGGCTTTGATTAAGATTGAAGACGACACGAGTTTTGTCGGTGAGACTGTTAATTTTTCTTCGGGAAGTTGCGTCATTACCGTTTCGGGAGTCAATCCAAAAACTGTTGATGTTGTGCTGACGCAGGGTGATTATCAGCAAACTTTTCGAGGAGTGGTGGGTGTGGCTGAAAACGGCCATGCCATTAACGCTTCCCTTTCTTCCTGGGAAGAAATATAATTCGTCTAATTATGTCCTTCATTCCTAAAAAAATTATCGGTTTAGATTTCCATGATTACTTCGCTCAAGTGGTCGAGATAAAGGCCTCTGGCAAGAAAGTTTCGTTGAAATCATTTAATAGAGTCGCCATTCCTCCAAACGTTATTAGGGATGGAGAGATTTTGAATAAGGAAGAATTGAAAAAAATTCTCTGTTCTTTTTTGGAGTCTGCGAATCCTCAAGCCATAACCGGGAAAAGAGTTGTTTGCAGTTTTCCTTCAAAAAAAGTTTTTACTCATATTTTTGAATTTCCGGCGGATCTGACCGAAAAAGAGCTCAAGAAAGCGATTCCTTTTGAAGCGGAAACCGTGATTCCTTTTTCAATACAGGATGTTTATTGGGATATTCGAATTATTCATACTGACGAGAAAGTGAAAAAGCACGCCACTCAAAAAGTTTTGTTCGCATGCGTGCCGAAGGCGACAGCCGACAGTTACGTCGATTTATTGAATTCAATGGAGCTCGTTCCGTTTGCGTTTACGACTCCTTCCGAATGCGCTGAGTATGGCTTGCAAAAGCAGTTATTGATGGCTCCAACCGCTTTGGTTATAGATGTCGGGTCGCTCGTTACGACTTTTTCTTTGTTTGAAAACGGGGATTTGAGGGACACTTTCTCTTCGTTGGATGGCGGGAGAAGTTTGATAACTGACCTGGCTAAGAAATATCAAATGCCGGAGGCTTCGATTTTGGAGCAAAAAGAGAGAAATTGTTTGGATAAAGTGCTGTGGCCGGAAATTGAAAATTTTATTCGTAAAACTTTGAAAGACGGCGTTGATTTCCTTGGGAAGAGAGTGATTTCCGACGTGTTTATCACCGGAGAATTTTTAAATCTTCCTAATTTTTATGAGGATACTAAAAAGTTTTTTACCAATCAGAGGATTTCTTTCGGGGATCCGCGTATCGGGATAGAAATTGATTCCAATAAGTTTTTGCCTTTGGATAAAAAGGACGGATTCGTGCCTTATTCGATTTATTTCACCCAGGCTTTTGGCCTGGCATTGAAGGGAGCCAACCCTAAGGCAACAGATGGAATAAACCTTCTCCCTGACCGGTTGAGAGAATCTTTTGTTTCGAAAAAAGTTTCTTTCTTGATGGGTATCGCTGCGGTTGCGTTAACGCTTTTGACGCTCGGATCGGCAACGTTGATGACAATGAAAAATCAAGAGTTTATGTATAAAAGGCTCTCCACCGAAGCGGAAAAAAATTCTTTGCAGCAGATGATTTTCGGAACAAGATATCAGGATATTAAGAAGGCGATTGTTCAGTTTAACGACGAAGTTTCTTCCCTGACAAAAGTCCAAAGCTCCCTATTTTCGATTCCTACTCTGCTAAGCGATGTTTCGGATTTGATGCCGGCGGGAATTAAAATTTCTTCTTTAACCTTTACCGATTCTGATTTGAGCGTTGAATTGAGCGGAATTGCTAATAACAGAAATACTTTGTTGGCCGCTCAAAAGAAACTTGAGGAAGCGAGTTTCGTGGAAGAATTAATTGCTCCCAGATCCAATTTTGATGAGAAGTCCGATATTTCGTTTTTCTTGAAAGTAAAACTTAAATTTAATGAATTAGAAAAATATGGCGCAATTGCAACTAAATAGCGGGAAAAGAGGCGAGGATACTTCACCCCCTTTAATCAAGAGAATTCTTTCCATTTGTTTGATTTTGATTTCACTGGGAACTGTTGCGTCTTTTGCGATGGGTTATACTTCTTTGTCCATAAGCCGTGAGATAAAAGAGAATGAAAATTACATTGTTGTGGCCAAGGAAATACAACCAAATTTTGAAGAGAGTTTGACTCTATACACCGGAGAAACTCAGAAAATAATTGCGTATTTACTGCGCCTACGACCCGCGTCAGAAGAGGATTATATCACCTTTCTTACAGCGCTCGAAGGCCTTGGAAATAAGCTTAAGTTGAAATTGGATATTAAATCTTTGGAATTGGGTCCGGTTAATCCAAAGGCCGATCCGGAGCCTTCCAATTCGTTGGATTACGACATTAGTTTTTATGGCAGTTTCAAAAATTTGCTGGCTTTTGTTGAAGAGCTTGAGAAGTTGCCTTATTACATCAAGGTCGCAAACATACGGTTTATGGATCCGAATGGAGATGGTGAAGACGGCTCGCTAGCGCTCGCGACACCTTCGGTGTCTAACGGCGGGTCGAGTGGCAACGGGTCCAGCGGCGGCGGGTCGAGTTCGAAGCATCTGCCAAATTTGAATTTGAAAATTAAATTATATGTAAAATAAGAATATGCATGTATCCGATTTAAAGAAAAATTCGTCTCTCATTTCCCTGATAATTTGTGGCGTGTTGACGGTGTTCGCTGTTGTTTTCTCTTTTTATACGTATGTTTCTTGGAGCGAGCCGGTTCCTCAAGATCCTGAAATTTTGCAAATTAAATTGCCGGTTATGAAGTGGGCGGAATACTCAACATTGTCAAAAAGATACGAGAATGGTATGATTGCGGAAGTGAAGGTTGGGGCTGGGGCGGAGCCGGGGACTGGACCAAAGTTGGAAAATTCGGGGGCTCCATCTGAGGCCGGGTCAAAATTGGAAAATTAAAATATATTTAATATAAATATCTAACCTCATACTATGAGAAAGATTCTCAACAGGAAGGGCTTCACATTAGTGGAAGTTCTTCTAGTGGTCGTCATCATTGCGATTTTGGCGGCTATCGTAATCGTTGCCATTAACCCGGCACGACAGATCTCGCAGGCTAACAACACTCAGAGAAGCACCGATGTGAAAACAATTTTGAACGCTGTACATGAGTACGCTATCGACAACAGAGGCGTTCTTCCGACAGCTATCACTGCAACCGCTACTGTGGTTGGAAGTGGTGCTGCTCAGATCGATATCTGCAGTCTTCTTGTTCCAACTTATGTAGCTGAAATGCCTTTTGATCCTACAGCTACCGGAGCAGGATACACAGACTGTACGACTTACGACACCGGTTATACCATTATGACCAACGCGAGTAATCGCGTGACCGTTGCTGCGCCGGGCGCCGAATTGAGCGCGACGATAAGTGTGACGCAATAGGGATACATCGTGTGGTGCGATGGTGCGTGATGCGATGGTGCGTGATGCGATGGTGCGATAGGAATTTTTGAAAGCCGGCCTCTTGCCTCTTGGGAGGGGTCGGCTTTTTTGGTGGGGCAGGCACAAAGGCACAGAATTTTTGACTCATTGCGAGTTGATGGTTTATTTTCCCGCGCGTTATTTTTTTACAGGTTGGTTAATTTATCGTGCGGGAAAACAAAATGGAACCGAGGGATTTGTAAAGTTCCCGGATATTCCCGCAGTCCTGAGAGGTTTTATACCGTGAGCATCGCGCTGTTCAGGCGCAGCCATTTCTGGTGAGCTTTGTAGTTTGGGTCGAGGAGAGAGAGTGTGGCGTAGAAACAGCGACCGTGGTTTTTGTGAAGGAGATGCGTGAGTTCGTGGCTGACGAGATAATCGATGATTTCTGGCGGCGCCATGATTATTTTCCAATTGTAGGTGATTGTATTGTCGCGGCATGCGCTGCCGAATATGCGGTGTGTGCTGTGAGCCGAGCACGTACCCCAACGGGAGCGGTAGGAGCGAATGCGGATGCTCGTTGCCGGGAGATACGCGCCGGTTTTGGACGCGAGAATAGTTTTGAGTTCGTTTGTGCGTTCGTACAGGTGAGCGAGAGCTTTCATTTTGTACCATTCAATTATTTTTGTGCGGGTGTGGACGGGTGGGATGGTCGGAATCCCGAGGTATGGGAAGTGTTCGCCGGGCGTGAAAGAGTGGGCTGGGATTTGGGCTTTTTGTTTTTTGATTTGGTCGAGACGTTTGTTTATCCAGGTTGATTTTTCTTTGAGAAATTTTTCAATTCGGCTGTCAGAGAGATTTCGTGGTGCGCGAATTATGAGTCCTTTTTCGGGATGGATTTGGACACAAAGGGTTCTGCGATTTGTTCTTAGAAATGTTGCGTTCATTGCGCGGGCAGTATATCCTTACCAACGACGATTTTCAAAAAAATCGCCGGCGTTCAGTCGCCAAAATTCATTTGCCGCGGTGGTGGAATTGGTAGACACGCAGCGTTCAGGTCGCTGTGTCCGCAAGGATGTGAGAGTTCAAATCTCTCTCGCGGCACCAGATATCGGGATGTAGCGCAGTTGGCTAGCGCGCGTCGTTCGGGACGACGAGGTCGTGGGTTCAAATCCCGCCATCCCGACCATGATGAAATTAATTTCCTGTATGTCTTGTATCCCCACAAAATTTTTAATTTTCGCACCGATTGTATCCGCTGTTTTGGCATATTTTGCCGTCAATGCATTTATGGATTTGGGAGGGCTGCCAGCACTCGAAGTCCCCAGCACCACCTCCGCAAAAGCAAAAATATTTGTAGAGGCAGCTCGTACACAAATTGGCGTAGTTGTGGGATACGATACAAGCTACTTCTCAAATGGAGATGTTCCAGAAGACAGAGGCACTTGTGCGGATGTAATATGGCGCGCTTTACTCCCGTTAGATTACGATCTTCGCGCAAAATTAGAAGAAGATTTGAAGTCTCATCCAAATGTCTATCCTTCGAATCCACCGCAGGATTCTAATATAAATTTTCGCCGCGTCAAAATGTTGCGAGTTTTTCTTGATAAATATGCCCAAAAACTTACTACAGATGTTATTCCGAACAATATTGAGAATTTAACAGAATGGCAGGGAGGGGACATAGTGACGTTCGATGAACTTAAAACCAGTCATTTGGAGCACATTGCTATAGTTTCGGACCGCCGTACATCTACCGGAGTTCCGCTTCTTATTCACAATTACGGTGAAGGAACGCAGGAAAACGATTTTCTGTTAACCTGGCCTAGTCAAATCAATGGCCATTACCGCTTATTTTGACCCCGCCAGCTTTTTTATTGCGTAGATTTTAAGTTTTCTGTTATAATCGGCTCCAATTTTTAATTTTATCAATATGGAAAATGAAAAATCACCTTCTTTGTTGGAACGACGCAGGAATGTAAGTTTGCCAGTCTGGGGGGAGGGGTATGGCGGAGTTGATGATGGTTTTGAACTCACAAAATATCATGACGGGTATTATCTTGATGGTAATTTCAGGGGCGAAGAAGTCGAAGATGTTATAGATTTATTTCACGGAGTTTTATCCAGGAACGTCCGTCCTGACCATCCAAGAATTCAAGAGGCGGAATGGGCTGCCGGAGAAGTTGGCGTTACGCATGTCGGGAAAACTGATACTCATGAATTGATTGTTGAATTTCAAGAGCGCCTGCAAAAAGCTTATGAAGGCCTTGGGCTTGGATCGGCCAGAGTTTTGTTTGATGTGACGGGTTCCGGCGCGAACAGTAGAGCTTATCGGTTAGCTTCGGCTTATACGCGGGGAGGCAAGCCGTTTTATTTGGATGGGTGTTACCATGGCAATGATTATTTGGGGAATGCTACTGTTGGGCTACCTCCATGGCGAGGAAAGTATTCTCCAAAGATTGAGGGTGTTCGCCACCTGCCGCATGGAGAACAAGGCTCGGAATCATTGAGAGCCGCTTTGAAAAAAATGACTGCGAGAGGCTACAGATCTTTTATGTCTGCCGAGGACATACAGGGAATTGGTGGGTTTATTAATCCGGGTGAAGAATTTTTAACAGATGCCGTCCAGCAAATGGGAGAAAATGGCGGTGTATTCATAAACGATGAAGTCCAGACTGGCATGCGAAGAGGAAGTTATCTTTCTGTTCCACGTTGGCTCAAAGAAGACCCATCCAAGGTTAAAGCTCCGGTAATGATTACCTTGGCAAAAGCCCTTGCGAACGGTGAACCTTTGGCTTGTACACTTGTTCCGGAAGCAATGGCTCAGGATTTGGCTGAAGATTTGGAGAGAGATCAAAAACTTTACGGAAAACATTGGGCAACTTATGACTCAAATGTGCGTTCATGTGCAATTGGTTCAGCTGTCCACGACATATATCACGATGAAGATCTTGGAGAGAGAACGCTGGTTGTCAGGGAAGCTTTCTTGAGAGAACTGGAACAAGTGACGGAAGACAGAGGCGATGTCGTGAAGTCTGTCCGTGGAGATGGATTGATGATAGGAATTCAACTCCAGACTGCTGAGCAAGCAACGTACTGTCTGAACAACTGTATAGCATTTGGCGTCAGGATTGGTATAGGCGGTGATACCTTAAGAATCGCACCGTTGGCTGATACACCGTTAGACATCGTGATAGAGGCCGGGGAAAGGGTGGCAAAATTGCTGGACTCTGCGCCGAGGAAATAGAATGCGACAACCCCGTGTTTTTATGGTATAATTGCGTGATGGAAGCAAACCCTGATCAACAAGTTGAAAAAGTTCCTTTTGAGGCGCTGGCGATAAAGAATTATATTCTTGCACATCGTGATTCTGATTCTATAGACGCCGGGCAAATCGAAGGGGTTTCAAAAATAGAAAAGATAAAAACTCCCAAAGGAAATGACGTTTACGTTGTTCGTTTGGAGAAAGAAAGACATACAGTGATTCCTTTTGTGGGGGTCGGGCCCGGCTATTCAATACCAGCAAAAGGTCCTGATGATATTAATATTGTCTTTGTTTGTGAAGGTTATTCTCCCGATGCAGAGAAGGCTATTATTAATCATGAGTTTTATCATATCGACCATTCCGGTTGGGCAACAAAGCTTATGAGAAAATATCCTTACTTAAATCCTGTTTTTGGAGCCGCTCATGAAGTTGAAACTTACGTCAACGATTTGAAGACAAATCCGTTAGCCACCATAAAGCTTCTGGCAGTACAGTATCCCGGGATGATTGCCGGGGGGATAAGAAGAAGGGTTTCACGGGTACTTAGTCGTTCATCAGATCGTCCACCAAAGGAATAACATCCAGTGCCACTTCCTCATATGGATGAACGCGCTTGATTGCTTTTATGATCTTGGCGGCTTTTGAGGCAGTGCAAATGAATTCAATTTTTGCTTCGCGGACGCTCTGGATTTTGCCGACGTGGCCGATGTGAGGGTTTGCGCCTTTGAGCGGCAGGAAGTAGCCCGTGCCTTCTGTTACGAAGACACAATGTGAGTATTTACCGACATGGCCGCCGCCGGCATCACCTATTGCGAGACGGACTTTTTTGGCGTGTGAGAGTGGAACGTAAACCTGAATTTTGACATTTCGGCTTTGCTTCATGGCGTTATTATATTAGAATCCTTCCGAACTAGAAACTAAAAAACTTTTGATGCCGGTTAAGAAGAAGCCTGCCCTGGAACCCTTAAAAAAAAGAGCCGGAAGCTCGAAGGGAGGGCATTTTTTGTGTCCGGGCGCGCGGACGGGCTCGCGGCCAGGCGACGTGAAGAAAGTTCTTGTGCTCGGAAGCGGAGCGTTGAAAATCGGAGAGGCAGGGGAGTTCGATTATTCGGGCTCGCAGGCGATCAAGGCCTTGAAAGAAGAGAGGATCGAGGTGGTTTTGGTTAATCCGAATATCGCGACCATTCAGACGTCGAAAGAGCTTGCAGATAAGGTTTATTTCTTGCCGGTGAATGCGAATTTTGTGACAAAAGTGATCGAGAAAGAGAGGCCGGATGGGATTTTTTTGGCATTTGGCGGACAGACGGCACTGAATTGTGGAGTTGAGCTGTATAAGCGCGGGGTTCTTCGTAAGTTCGGCGTGCGTGTTTTGGGGACGTCGGTCGAGACGATTATTGATACCGAGGATCGTCAGTTGTTCAAGCAAAGATTGAATGAAATTGAGGTGAAGATGCCGAGGAGTTTTGCGTGCAATACGAAGGAGGAAGCTTTTGTTGCGGCTGGAAAGATTGGCTATCCGTTGATTATTCGTGCGGCGTTTGCGCTTGGGGGGAAGGGGAGCGGGTTTGCAGCGAATGACCGCGAATTGGGCGAGTTATTGGACACCGCTCTTGCGTATAGCCCGCAAGTTTTGGTTGAGGAAAATTTGAAGGGGTGGAAAGAAGTCGAATACGAAGTGGTGCGCGACTGTTGCGACAATTGCGTGACGGTTTGCAACATGGAAAATTTTGATCCGTTGGGGATTCATACCGGGGAAAGTATTGTGGTCGCGCCGTCACAGACATTGAATAACCACGAATATCATAAGCTGCGTGAGATTGCGATCCGCGTGATCAGGCATCTCGGGATCGTGGGCGAGTGTAATATTCAATATGCGCTGAATCCTTTGAGTGATGATTATTGTGTAATTGAAGTTAACGCGCGATTGTCGCGCTCAAGCGCGCTGGCGTCGAAGGCGACGGGGTATCCTTTGGCGCATGTCGCCGCGAAATTGGCCTTGGGCTATAGTTTGCCGGAGCTGAAGAATGCTGTGACGAAAACTACAACTGCGTTCTTTGAACCGGCGTTGGATTATATCGCTTTGAAAATTCCGAGATGGGATTTGAATAAATTTCGCATGGTTTCCAAAGAAATTACGAGCGAGATGAAGTCGGTTGGTGAGATCATGGCTTTAGGGCGCAGTTTTGAGGAAGTTCTGCAAAAGGGCTTGAGGATGCTGCAAGTTGGGCTTCATGGATTAGTCGCGAATGAGGACGTGAAAATTTTGAGCTCAGAGATTGAGCAGGACATTGTGCATCCGACGCCGAAGAGAATTCTTGTGATTGCGCAGGCGCTGAAGGAAGGAATTTCGGTTGAGGAAATTGCTAAGTTGTCGGGGATTGATAAGTGGTTTTTGGAGAAAATTAAGAATATTGTGAAGATGGAGGCGAAGGTGAAGAAGGCGGGGGCTTCGGGCGGAAGCGGGCTTGGCGGCTTAGGCGCGGAGCTGATGCTCGAGGTGAAAAGGCACGGATTTTCCGATAAGCAAATTGGTTATTTAACCGGCCACGAAGAGCTGGCCGTGCGTCGAAGCAGGCAAAAAATGGGGATTGTCCCGTATGTTAAGCAGATCGATACGCTTGCGGCGGAATATCCGGCTAAAACCAATTATTTGTATCTTACATATCACGGCGACAAGCATGATGTTGAGTTTGGCGGTGCCAGCGGGCGCGGTGGGCGCGGGAAGGCCGGCTCGAAAATGATCGTGCTTGGGGGAGGCGCGTACTGCATCGGGTCTTCGGTGGAGTTTGATTGGTGTTGTGTTAATGCGTTGCAGACTTGTGCGAAGGAAGGATTTGAAACGATTATGATAAATTACAATCCTGAGACGGTTTCGACCGATTATGATCTTTGTGACAAATTATATTTTGATGAGCTTTCGCTCGAAAGGGTGTTGGATATTTACGAACTTGAGAATGGTGGGCGCTTCGGGGAGGCTGGGGTCGCCGGTAGAGCCATAGCCGGTGTGATTGTGTCGACCGGCGGGCAGGTGCCGAACAATTTGGCGTTGAAGTTGTATAAGTTCGGAGTGAGAATTTTGGGGACAGACCCGTCCGATATTGATCGGGCTGAAGATCGACATAAATTTTCCGCGATGTTGGATAAGCTGGGCGTTGATCAGCCGCAATGGCAAGAACTTTCTTCAATGGAGGATATTATTGGGTTCGTGGATGAGGTTGGTTATCCGGTTTTGGTGAGGCCGTCGTATGTTTTGAGCGGGGCTGCGATGAGCGTCGCTTATTCACGCGAGGATTTGGAAATATTTCTTGGGAAGGCAGCAAAAATTTCTAAAGAAGCTCCTGTTGTTGTGTCGAAGTTTGAACTCGGAGCAAAGGAAATTGAAATTGATGCGGTTGCTTCGGATGGAAAGTTGGTGATTTACGCCATTGCTGAACATATTGAAAATGCGGGCGTGCACAGCGGAGATGCGACGATTGTTTTGCCGCCGCAAAAATTATATATAGAGACAATAAGGCGAATTAAAGTTATTGCGAAACAAATTGCGCGCGAATTGCGTATAAGCGGGCCGTTTAATATTCAATTTTTGGCGAAAAGCAATCGCGTGATGGTGATTGAGTGCAATTTGAGGTCGTCGCGAAGTTTTCCATTTAGTTCGAAAGTGACCGGGTATAATTTTATTGAGATTGCGACGAGCGCGATGATAAAAAAAGGTTCATGTTCGTGTAGCGGGAAGATGGTTTTGCGTTTAAGCGCTAAGCGTCGGGCTAGCTTAGAATACAAGGATTATAAAACTTTGGATTTGGATCATGTTGGTGTGAAGGCGCCGCAGTTTTCGTTCCCGCGTTTGAAAGGGGCGGATCCGGTGCTTGGAGTTGAGATGGCGTCGACCGGTGAAGTCGCGTGTTTCGGAGACGATTTGTATGAGGCGTTTTTGAAGTCAATGATTTCGGTCGGGTTTGATTTGCCGCAGGCGATAAGGCGGGTTGGTGGTCTTGGCAGGGGGAGGTTGGCGGCAGCTGGCGGGCCGAGTGTGGCCGGGGGACTGGGTGCGGCTGGCGGTTTGCAGCGACGGGGGATTTTGTTCAGCGTTGGAGGGCTTGGGGATAAGGCTGACTTGGTTCCTGTCGCAAAGAAGTTTGCCGAGATGGAGTTTGTAATTTACGCGACCGAAGGGACGGCGGATTTGTTTAAGCAGCATGATATTGAAGTGAAAAAACTTCATAAAATTTCGACCGGCAAGGAGCCGAATTTGCTCGGGGCTCTGGCTGCAAAGAAGTTCGATTTGATTATCAATATTCCAAAACATTACTCGCGTTCGACTGTGACGGATGGGTATTTAATCCGCAGAAAGTCGGTTGATCTCAATATTCCTTTGATCACGAATGTGCAAGTTGCGGGGATTATCGCGGAGGCATTGAAGAGATATGGGGAAGATGATTTGAAGGTGAGGGAGTGGGGAAGTTATTTTTAGGAGAGGAGCGAAATTTTAAAAATGCAGTTAAAAGGCTTCGTAGCAGATCATGATCTGCTACTCAGTTTTCCATCCTCATGAGGATGGAAAATTTAACTAAGCATTTTAAAATTTTCTCCTCTCCTAAAAAAAGGAGAAAGTCTTCGAAAATGCAGTTGCCAGGCTGGACATTTTCTCATCTTTTCTCCTCTCCTAAAAAAATGATGGGGATGACTGGGTTAGGCGGCAAGTTCTGCTGGCGCAGGGGAGACGGGCGACGGGGACGGCCTTAAGCGGCGGCCAGCTCTTTCAAAACTTTTTCCGGAGTTTTGGTTTGAAGAGAAGTTTTGGCGAAGTCTTCGTCGTATGTGACGAGGTAGGTGCCGAGACGGCTGGCGGCGAGAAATTGGAGAGCGTCGTCGAAGTCTAGATTTAGGTCTGTTTTTATTGTTAGAACTGAGAGGTCGTCTTCTATTTCATTTTGGGCTATTTTGATTTTTCTTTGATAAATTAGAAGTAGCAAATCCCTTATAAAGTCCTGATATTTTTCTGAAAGCATTGCTTCCATTGCGTTCAGTGAAAATTGAGTGACAAAAACATCCTCCGGGATCGCGTCCGTCTTAATCGCATATATCAAATCTTCACAAATTCGTGTTTGTTTTTGTCCAAGTGCTATTTCCATGAATATATTCGCGTCAATCAACATAGTCTGTCCATTTTTTACAGGCTTGTACAGCCGTTAAACCTTTGAACTTCGGGTCGTTTTTCGCGCAACCAGTGTATTTGTAGAAAGTGTTATTCTTCCGAATTTCTTCCAAGTTGAATTTTTTGTGTTTTTTTGGTTTGGCGGGTGGGTTTTTTAAATTTTCATACTCTTGCACCGATAACATAATAACCACAGGCGTTGACCTGCGTACAATTACGCGAATTCTTTCTTTGATAGCCTCATCAATAACTTCACTGGTATTATTGCGCAAATAGGTGGCGGAGACCTGTTGCGATGAATCGTATTGCATAGACGTGGGTTATTGTTCGTCTCCATTTTATCAAATGTACATTTAAATGTCAATTTGATTTTTTGGGTCGGAATTGAAGACGGAGCGAGAGGATCCCCCACGGGATGGGGTTTACAGAGACAAATTCTTGAGGTAGGATTGGGCGGCTTTTATTATCAATTATGACGAAAGTACAAAAAAATACTCCTCGCCTGAAGAAGGGGCTCGCGCAGATGCTGAAAGGCGGCGTTATTATGGATGTCGTGAACGCGCAGCAGGCGAGGATTGCCGAAGAGGCTGGCGCTGTCGCTGTAATGGCGCTTGAGCGTGTGCCTGCGGATATCCGCGCGGACGGGGGGGTGGCGAGAATGAGCGATCCTAAGATGGTGCGCGAGATTATGGCGGCGGTTTCGATTCCCGTGATGGCAAAATGCAGGATTGGGCATTTTGTTGAGGCACAGATTCTTGAAGCGCTTGGGGTTGACTATATTGACGAGAGTGAAGTTTTGACGCCGGCGGATCCGTTCGCACATGTTGTGAAAAAAGGTTTTAAAGTGCCGTTTGTTTGTGGGGCGCGTAATTTGGGCGAGGCTCTGCGTCGTATCGACGAGGGAGCGGCGATGATTCGCACGAAGGGCGAGGCCGGAACCGGGAATGTGATCGAAGCCGTGAGACACATGAAAATGCTTAAGCAGGAGATTGCGGCGTTGGCCGGCATGAACGAAGCGGCGATGAAGAAGTGGGCTTTGAGCGAGCGCGTGTCTATTGAGTTGGTTCGTAAGGTGAGGGCGCTAAAGCGCCTGCCAGTTGTGAATTTCGCGGCGGGTGGGATTGCGACGCCTGCTGATGCGGCAATGATGATGCAACTTGGATGCGACGGTGTTTTCGTGGGAAGCGGGATTTTCAAATCTTCTGATCCTTCGCGTAGAGCGCGTGCGATCGTCGAGGCGGTTTTACACTACGATGATCCTAAGGTGTTGGCGCGGGTTTCGGAAGGGCTTGGCGACGCTATGCCGGGACAGGAGATAGAAGGGCTGGAACATAAATATGCGGAGAGGGGGTGGTAGGGGGTGTTGCAAGTCCGGATGAACCGCATAATCAATGCGTATTTTTTATTTCAAAACTTTTCCCAAACTTCAAAGCAGAATCAAGCCAATTCAACCTAGCTTTAGTACTCGTTTTTTTCCAAAATTTTAACGTTTCGATATCTAACTCACCGCGCGATTTTCTTACAACGCATTTTTTCATAACTGCTTTAATATTTTAAGAACTGACAAATCTATTTTATCTTTTGACCTCCCCGTTTTTTTCTTCATCTCAATTAAATCTTCAATAGAAACGACAGGTATTCTAACACCGTCAAACACCTTAACAAGCCTTTTTTTAAAAAACTTATCAAATTTCAAAGATGCCTCTATCACGATATCCACCTGCAACAAACTTCCATAAGGCGGATTAAAAGTGAAGGCTTTTAAATTCTTATCCTTAAGATCCATTATAGAAACGGGGAGTCTTTCGGAATAGCTGAGCTTCCTCATTACGTTATCAACTTTTTTCAAATTTTCCTCATCAAGAAAAAGTAGTATATCCAAATCTCCGGTAAATCGCGGGTAACCGTGCAAATTCACAGCAACCCCTCCAACCACAAGATACCTAACCTTTGCCACATTAAAACACCTAAAAATTTTAACAAATCCGTTCATACCAAGATTGTAGCACACCAAAAAAGATTAAAAAACAAAAGGGCTCGAGGTTGTGTATGGGCCGACCTTAACTAGGGATTTGCACGATCTTATAAGTTGCAGTTTACTATTGGTTGGTGTATTTCTTTTTGCGTTATGAAAATAGGCGTTTTGGACATTCAGGGGAGCGTTGAAGAGCATCTTGAGGCTTTGAAAAGGCTGGCAGCCCGTGGCAAAGTGGCTCGAGGCAAGGTGGCTGGCGGAAGCGGGCGGAAGATCGAGCCTGTTTTGGTAAAGAAGGCGGAAGATTTTGGCGGCTTAGATGGGCTAATTATTCCCGGAGGGGAAAGTACGACAATTTCAAAGTTGATTCGGCTATATGGGCTTGATCGAGAGATCGTTGCGTTGGCTAAGCGCGGCGGGAAGATTTTGGGGACGTGCGCGGGAGCGATTTTGTTGGCGCGCAAGACGGGAGACGAACGAGTTAAGCCTCTCGGACTTATCGATATAGATGTTGATCGAAACGCGTACGGCAGGCAGCTGGATAGTTTTGAAACTCGAATCGAAGCTGTGCTGAACGGAAGGCACGTGAGCGTGCCCGCGGTTTTTATAAGAGCGCCGATTATTTCGAGAGTGGGGAAAGGGTGCAAAGTTTTAGCCAAATACAAAGACAGGCCTGTTTTGGTAGTTGAAAACAACGTGGCGGTAGCCACTTTCCATCCGGAGATGAATGAGGATTTGAGCGTTTACGGATGGTTTATTTTTCCTCCTCCGCCTCCTCCGGAGAGTCAGCCGCTTTTAAGGCAGCTATTAACCTAGCCTTGCGCTGTGTCTGCCCAGAAAGTTTTCTTACGGCCACGAATGCGGCTGCTTCCCTTTTCCTGAGATCTGCTGCTAGAATTTGATTAGCAGTGTTTACTCCGAATTCGAGTACCGTATCTGTGTTTGCGGGTTCTATGTGCCCCACCATTAAGCCTACGCTTAATTCTTCTTTATTAAGCCCTCTTGCTTCCGCATCTTCTATTGTTGGTCTTGCTCCTGGTGTTCCTTCCATATTTTTTTGGTTAAAGTGTTTTTGATTAGATTGCGCGCACACCTTACGTAAATTCCGAGGATTTGTCAATAGTAGTTTTTTATAATCTCGCTTGAATCGCGCTTGGTTGGGGTTAAGCTGCTAATTATGGAGCTGTCTGGCATTAGCAAGAAACTGACATTTTGGAGTATCAACCTGGCGTTGTTGAGCGTGCCTCTGGTGTTTTTCCCGGGTGCGAATTTGATTTTCGAGATACCAAAAGTCGCCGTGTTCAGAA
>Ga0265296_1001651_pt1 | contig 24863 bp, 27 predicted proteins | sample MunlanPumphouse1_FD_189073 | JGI IMG/M metagenome (GOLD analysis project Ga0265296, IMG submission 189073) | Groundwater microbial communities from a municipal landfill in Southern Ontario, Canada - Pumphouse #1 | ecosystem: Environmental > Aquatic > Deep subsurface > Groundwater | place... | reverse complement strand
TGACAAACATATCCGGCCGCTGCCAGAGGGCGAAACGGATGCCTTGCGGAACATGAGCGCGGGGCGTATTCACCGGGCTTACTGATGAGTATTCCGGCTTGCTATCCTCTGCTTGGTTAAAGGGGCCGCCTAATGGCACATGCTTTAAGTCAGAAAGACAAGGTTCTTTTTTTTCATTAATTACGAATGTCCCGTTGCATTCTGGATCCGGACAGCGCAATTTAATTCCGATTTCTCCTTTCACCGATTTCTTGCAATGCGGGCATCTCGCAACTCCTTGCATGGACTCCCCCTTCAAATATTTGTAAGTTGTTATTATTCAAGCACAAATTGCTAAATTTGGCAAATTGCGCGGAAGTAAGAATTGGTCTGTGGAAAACTGAATTGACGCGAAAAATTTTTTCGTTGATAATTTAGTTAAAATACATCAAGGGGGACTTGCATGTACACTTTAAAAAGAATAGCCATTGTTTTTTTGTGCTTTGGGATAATTATTCTCAGTGGCAGCGGTATTGGCATTGGCGCGGCGGCTGAAGATAAGTCAGCAGACCCGAGTTGTAATTCATTGGGCAATCAGGGTGAAACTAATCCTGCCCAAATTGCCAATATTTTGACCAGCAGCATGAAGAATAGATCATTACAAGAGAAGGAAATTCTCCGTCTAAACCGAATGCTGACCCGGCAATGCAAGGCAACTGCCGCTATGGTGGTTTTAGCCAAAAAGCTAATAAATTCCGAACAGCATTACGCCCCATATTTCAAACCGGATAAAAATGAGTTTGAGACTGGGGAAATAATTTTGTTTAATCCTGAGGGCAGTATTTTTAAACAAGATTATATAAAGGATGGTCAGGTTCGGGTCAATAAGGAATTATTGGAGTGTTTTTCGGAGGGAGTTTATATACATCACAATGAATACAGGGCTTATATATATGATTTGAAAAATGAAGTAGTCTGTATTGCCGATGTATCGCAGATTTTTCCGCAGCAAGGGCTAATCTTATTGCGATATGAGGAAGTAACGCAACTTTCAGGGCAGTAGTATCTGCCCCTTTTTTATTCCGCTGGAATAAACTAAAAAGCAGCATCTCGCGATGTTGCTTTTTATTGGTAGAAATTTACAAATACTTATTTCACCCAAAATGGAATTTTGCCTTGGAGAATTATTTCCGAAGTTGAAGTCGCGTTTTCAGCCGTGACTTCGCTGTCTTTGGTAATGTTAATCAGGTTATATGCCGGTTCGCCTGGAAGGTCTTGGTTAAAATGCAGGCTGTTCTGCTGATTAAATAAATTTGAATCACCAAGTTTTCCCAGATATAAAGTATCTTCCGAAGCGTCGCTTGCCAGCCAGGCGCTGAATGAATAATCGGCTTCGGTTGGCAAGCCATCGGCCGTTATGTCAATTGCGGTATTGAATGTTTCGTCTGAATTGGCGCTAACCGCGAATTTAACATCGCCTGAAGCGCTTCCGCCGCTGATATCATCCAGAGCGAAACTTGTCTGAAATGTTTTACTCGCTGAATTATTGTCAAAAATCGGCGAAGATAATGAGTTGGTGAATGAGTTTAAAATTGGGCTTAAAGCGCCAAAATTGCTAAATCCAGCCAATCCGTTATTAAATGAATTAAGCGTGTTAAACGGAGTGAATGAATTAAATGAATTAAAAGTGTTGAAGCCAGTGAAGGGACTGATGGAATTAAAACCGCCAAATGCGCTGAAACTTGTGAGCGGGCTTATGGTATTAAAACCGCTGAAAGTGTTAAAACCAGCAAATCCGAGCCCATAATTCAATGGTATGATCGCCGCGCTAGCCGGACTGATTACGGCAACAGCAAACATAAAAGCCATTGTTAATACGGCTAATTTTTTAAATCTCATATTTAAACCGGTGGCAATTAAATAATAATGCCGGATGGTTGTGGCTGTTGTGGAATTTCTATTTACGCTTTGAAATTATAATAGTGGACGCGCATTAAAATTGAGTGAAAAAAAGCCCCGCGTTCGCGAGGCTGGTTATTCTTTATTCATGCGAACCCAGAGAGCGTTCCAGTCTTTGGCTGGTTTAAGCTCTGGATTATCGCGATAAAAGTTTTCCGTGAAATTGCTAACGGGATATTGTACTCCGTGCTTCTGAAGTTCGGCAATGAATTTTAAAGTTTTTCGTTGGCCGGTTTGTCCGATTTCCTTTCCCTCGTTATTTATTTTGGACAGATCGCGGTCAAACGCAATGGCTAATCCCCCCATCTCGGACTGGAGCAGTTCGGCCATTATATTATAGTTTAGGACGCCGATTATGCCGATTGTTTTTTCGCAATCCAGAGAGAGGCGGCGGCCAATTTCAATTAGCGACAGCGTGTCAATTCCCGCTTTGGCCATTTTTACTTCGTGAGTGGCGCTATCAAGAAGCGCCTGGAAGTTGAAGACGCCGTGCGGGATATTGGTGTATTTTTTTGAAAGCTTGTAGTGGGGCATTTTTGAGCCGTAAATGACAGAGCGCCCATAAAAGCTGTCAATGCCGCTTTTCAAACCAAGCGGAAAAGTTACTCGCTTATCCAGCGTGAAGTACGGAAGGCCAAAAAGCGCGCCGCCGGATTTTGCCTTTCCGCATTCCCGCCTGATTTCGGTTAATGGCATTCCTCGTTTGATTAGCGATTGGGTTATGCCATAGCCCGGGCTTATCCGTTCCGAGATGCCGACGAATCCGTAGAAAATCAGCTGGTCGTAGGTAAAGCCAGCGTCCAGAAGCCCGTGAATTAGATCAGAAGTCCCGTAGCCGACTCCGAGGCTGTAAGCGAGCGATGGATCAACACAGCGTTCTTTGTGGAGATATTTTTCGCCAGCACTGTTCCAGAAAGTTTCCTGGAAAAGCGATTGAGCAGTTTCCATTATGCGATAATGGGTTTCGCTTGGCGTTTGCTCTTTGGTTTTCTTTTTCAGGCGGTTAAATCGGCTGACGCTGGTCTGGTCAAAAGACACGTTGATGTTGAGTTCGGCTGGGATGGAATTGGAGTCAATCTTGCCCCATCTGTCGCATCCATAGCAGGTGAAGCAAAGCCTTTGAGGCGTAATGTGAAAAGAGGGCGCTCTTTCGTCATCGTGATCCGTAAACGGGCATTGGATATGCCCGCCTTTTTCCGGAGAAAAATTCCGTCCGGGAATAACGCGCCCGTCCTCAATCGCTTGAAGCAGGCGTTTATAGTTGAGCAGATATTTCGCGCCTCTCCGGTGATTAAGTTGTAGGATATTATAGGGATCAAGATGCTCGTTCTGCCGCATATTTGCGATTCGTTCTTGGAGATCGGCTTTTTGCCGCAGTATGTCCTGTTGGCGAATTTCTTCAAGCGCCTGGAAAGCGTTTTGATGATTGGGAAAAAGGAACGGCTGGTTTGTTTGGACAGTTTTTGCAGGAAGCGAATGGCATTTCCCATTGCTGTCATTTTTACCATTTCCGTTGAAAAGTTTAATGGCGTTGTTGACCAGAAAATTGTTTATTCTGCGAGCATTGGCTCTGGTTTTTGCCGGATTAATTTTTTTTGCCACTGTGGACAAAAATGATTTCAGTATTTCCGGCGACGCTGGTATTTCGTGCCGGATTATTTTTTCAGGCAAAATGTATTTTAATCTGCCTAAACTGATATTGGTTTTTTCATCCCAGAGAGTGGGTGTTTTTCCGCACTCCAGTTGGTGCCCAAACGTTGCCATAGCCAAATAACGTAAAAGTTGATCGTGATGCTTGGCTATTGGTTTTTTCTCAACGTCTTTTAGGGTTATTACGGGATTGGGCGCCGCGGCATTGGGAAATTTGTCACTGTCGCCAACAGCGAATTTGAAGTCGATGATTCCAACTTCAATAAATATTCCGCCTCGATTGGGGTGAAAAATGTTGATTAAGCATTGCATTAGTTCGCTGACTGAAGCGAATTTTCCCTGCGACATTTGTTGTAAAATACGGCGTTGGCTGATTGTCGGCCGTTTACCGTTAATTCGTAAAACTTCAACAGCATCAATGATGCCGGCGTTTATTCTGTGGCGGCGCTGGGAAATTGCCGGAATTTCGCAAAAGAATATCCGCGGTTTGCCGGCTTTTAAGTGGGCATGCAAAGCAGTCAGCCAGCTTTGCATTGTTGTCAGAAGAATTGGAGCTCCAACTGGATTACTGCTGGTTTTAAGGAGATCAGAAGCAGTACCTCCGAAGATGGGCGTGATTAGTCGCGCTAGGCCTTTAAGAATCTCGGTTTCTGTCCAAAAATGCGACAAATTCCGCTGTTTTGAAATAGCAGAGAGAATTTGCCGCTGTGACTTAATTTCCTGGATAAGGCTAGCAGAAGTATAGCCGGAGCAGCGGCCCAGAGTAAAAATTTCATCGGCTGATTTTGCCATCATCGCGGGTATCGCGATATGGCCTTTGGTTCCGTGATTCCGCCATATTTGAGCGATTCCATTTTCTTTCTTTCTTCCCAAAAGCATTTTTAGCTTTAGATAAGGACGGGCGGGAATATTGTTTCCGCCAAAAATATCGCAGGAAGCGACAGATTGATTTAAGGGAAAGTCTTTTAGTAAATTATTTAGGTAATGTAACGCGCTGGTTTTGTCTGAGGCTTCGCCTGCGTAAATAATGGCTTCGCAAACAAGCTCAATTTGTTCAGTTGGTGTTTCCTCAAACCATATCCCAAAAGCCGGAGATGGTTTATGAATTAAAATTTCGCTGGAATAAGGCTCCATCCCCGCCTCCTTTTGGTTTTTTTACGCGCTCAGGCGCGTTTTGATTATTAGTATTCTGTTAACAAAGTACTGCGTATGTATGTTATATATCGGTATCGCGCGGATGTCAAAACAAAAAAAGCCCAATAAAGGCTTTTTTGTTTCTAATCATGATTTTTAATTTTTTCTCGCGCGGTTTCTTTCAATTATTGTCAGGTATTTTTTCCGCAGTCGTGTGTTGGCAGGGGTTATTTCAAGATACTCATCTTCATTCATAATCTCAAGCCCTTTTTCAATCGTTAAAATTTGCGGCGGGGTCAATAAAATTGCTTCGTCGCTTCCTGATGCCCGGACATTGCTTAGTTTTTTTCCTTTAATGGGATTAACTGTCAGGTCATTGCCTTTTGAAACGTTGCCAAGAACCATGCCTTCGTAGACTTCAGTTGTAGGGTTAATATAAAGAGTTCCGCGATCCTGCAGGTTCCAAAGGGCGAAGGCCAGCGCTTTGCCGGTTGCCATGGAAATCATTGAGCCGGTTTCCCTTTTGGCAATATCGCCGGCGAACGGGCGGAATTCAAGAAAGCGGCTGGAAAAAATTCCCTGTCCGCGGGTTTCAACCATAAACTGGTTGCGGTATCCCAGTATTCCTCGGGTAGGAACTTCAAAAATCATTCTGGCCTGCCCGTTTTGCTGTTTAATGTTTGACATAATTCCCCGTCTTTTTCCCATGCTTTCAATAACGGTTCCCGTCATGCTTTCCGGCACGTCAATGGTTGTTTCTTCAAATGGTTCAAGCTTTTTACCGTTTTCTTCTTTGGTAATAATCTGGGGCTGCGAAACTTGAATTTCATACCCTTCCCGCCTCATATTTTCCAGGAGTATGGCAATATGCAGCTCTCCCCTGCCGCAAACTTTATAGCGGTCGTTTGCCGAAAAATCTATTTTCAAGCCGACATTGACTTCCAATTCTTTCAGAAGGCGTTCTTTTAATTGTTTGTTGGTGACGAATTTTCCTTCGCGCCCGGCAAATGGCGAATCGTTAACTAAAAAATCAAGCGAAATGGTAGGCTCATCAATGCTTATCGCCGGCAAAGATTCTTGCTCCGGAGACGAGCAAATAGTTTCTCCGATATATATGTCTGGCAAACCCGCAATCATGACAATATCTCCGGCAATCGCTTCGGGCACTTCTTTCCGCTCCAGACCTTCAAAAGTGAATATTTTTATTATTTTTCCGGACCTTGTTTCTCCATCCGGTTTTTGGATAAAAACGTCGCCTGATTTTATAGTCCCTTCGTAGACCCGGCCGATTGCCAAGCGCCCCAGGAAATTATCATAGCCAAGGCTGAACGGCTGCATTCTCAGGGGCTCGCTGATATTCGCGGGCGCGGGAGGAACTTCTTTCAAAATAGTTTCAAGAAGCGGCGTTAAATCTTTTGAATCGTCATTTATATTAACTTTGGCTATCCCCTGTTTGGCAATGGCATAGACAACCTTAAAATCCAACTGTTTGTCATTGGCGCCAAGATCCAAAAATAATTCATAAACTTCTTCTTTGACTTCATCAAGCCGGGCCGCTGGTTTGTCAATTTTATTTATGACAACGATTGGTTTTAATCCGAGTTCCAGAGATTTTTTTAAAACAAACCTGGTTTGGGGCATGGGGCCTTCTTGCGCGTCAACAACTAAAAGCACGCTGTCAATTGAACGCAAAACTCGCTCAACTTCGGAGCCGAAATCCGCGTGGCCGGGAGTGTCCACGATATTAATTTTGCCGCCTTTGTAGAATATGGAAGTATTTTTTGAGTAAATCGTAATCCCCCGCTCTTTTTCCAGGGCGTTTGAGTCCATTGTTATCCCCTCTTCTGAGACCATTCCGGTTTGTTTCATCAGGGCGTCGGTTAAAGTTGTTTTGCCATGATCAACGTGAGCGATAATGGCGATATTTCGTATTTGCATTTTTTTTACTCCCTCCTTTCCGTTAATTTTGAAAAAATTACAGCGAAGCGGTTTGAAAGGAAGGTTGGGGTGGGTTTATTTTTATGACAGCAAAGGTATAAATCCCCCTTAGTCCCCCTTTCTAAAAGGGGGAAAATAAATCAACAAAAAACTGCCCAATAGCAGTCGCAGAAACCGAATTCTGTTTGTTGCTTAATATTTTTTTATATTAGCATAAAAAACATTTTTCCGCAATCCCCTTGTAATAGCTCAACAGCCTGGAAGCGTTTTCTAGTAAAATAACAATAAGCATAGATAACGCGAGGTAAAAAATAATATTTACTATCTTCCATGATCGTGGAAGATAGTCAGGTTATAAAATTTCGGCAAATTTTAATAAAAAAAGCCGCGGAGTGCGGCAGTTAAATTTCACCAGTGTCCATAAATTTTTTATAGAGTTCTTTCATTTCATATCCGCCGCAGAGGCAGTCGATTATCCTGGCGTTTTGCATTCCCGAGGCATGAAGGTACGCCTGTTTCTCTTCCTGGGCGCACGAGCATGACAGAAAGATAACCTTATTCGGGTCCATATGGGCGGCAAGGCTCAAAAATTGCACGATAGCCTGGGCGCCGAGATAAATTACGATGCAGTCTAATTCTGGCAATGAATCTTCCAGTAGCCTTAACTGATTATGGTCGCCCTTTTGAAGAATCAACGCTTCCCGGCCGTTTTCTCGTTTCCAGCCGTCTTCAAGCAAGCTGGAAAACGGATTATAGCTTAAAAATGCAACCTTTGACATTTTGCTCTCCCCCATCGTTTTAATTATGAAGAAGATAGCATCAATATATTATTCTGTCAATTTTTGATGGTAATCCGGATGATAAAAATTTGTTTTAGTCTCGGAGTGACATCCGCAAGGATGTTAAGTAGTTTTAATGGCGAGTGTAGTACTTCGTATGTCGCGCGGTACGCAGTATGCTACAACGCTCTTACGGGCGCCACTCCTATGTTTAATCTTCTTTATATTTCAAAATGCGCGGATTATTTTTTTGTTGAAATAAAAAAGCCGCGGATGACGCGGCGGGGAATGGCGTAATTAAATTGAAATTTGTTTCCCGAATTTTTGGGTCGTCATATTATACTCCACAATGGCAACAAGCTCAAACCCGGAAATTTCCATGGTGAACTCAAGGCAGTTATCCATTTTTGAAATTTCCAGCATTGCGTTGGCTGCCAAGACGTGGCTGAGCAGGTTGTTGATATCCTCCGCGTCCACGAGAAGTTCTCGGAGTGAAATTTGCATCTCGGGCACTAGGTTGACAGGCAGACATTCTTTGAATTCTATCTGCGCTAGTTCGGCATCCGCATTTTTTTCGTGTAAATATAACGAAATGTCAATGCTATCTTCCCCAAATTTATACATGGTTTCCAGGGAAATCTCCACATCTTTCAAGAGGCCGGTTTTGTCCGTAAAATTGACAACGGGTATGTCGGAAAATTTTGGCATAATTTCCTGCGATGCCACGGTTGAATTTATATTGTTTAGACAATAACAAGTGAAGAATTACTTTGTCAATGTTTTCCTGGGCTATATTTCCTCAAATTTCGCGGTTCTTGGGATAAGTTTTATACTGGGCGCGCTGATAATGCTCATTGCCATTTTAATTAGTATGTTAGTGAAGATAATTTGGATAACGGTTGACATGGGCAGGGCGCCGGCAAAAGCGATTAGGCTGAAAATGACGCTGTCTATAATTAACGCCACAGTATTTGAAGTAAGAACGGCAAAGACGTCGCTCATTTTTTTATAAATAAAGCTGAATATCTCTGTGTCAATTAGCTCGGAAATTACCTGCGAAATAATGCTTGCCGCAACAATTCTGCCAACGGGCAAAAGAATTTGCTGATAGGCTTGCTGGAATTGCCAGGTTGGGTCTGGGGTCATTTTGCCGACAAGCCAGAATAAGCCGAACATAATTATATTCAGCCCTGCTGCGGTGAAGACTACTTCGCGCGCCACTTTTTTACCGCAGGTTTTGTGCACAAAGTCGCGCAAAGTGAAAGTCAGCGGATAAATAATGGTTCCTCCGTCAACGGATAATTTTAGCCATGGCAGCAGGGCGATTTTTGTTGAAAGCACATTGGCAAACAATTGGAATGCCACATACAGCGAGCTGCTTAAGATTAAGATGTTGATTTTTAGCTCTGGTTTTTTCATGTTAAAGCCGGGGTCGTCTCGCGGCGAAACGCCGTGAAACGACCCCGGCTGAGAAAAGTAATTTTAATATGCGGAGCCGCTTTTAATGGAGAGTGGTTCTCGGAAATTTAATTTTAGCAAAAAAAAATTATTTTGGCTAATAATATGAATGAATCTTTTTTCTTCGTTTCCGCCCCTCAGGCGAGCGCGACGGAAATAAAAAAAGCGCGATTAATTGCGCCGCATTGTTAGTATTTTTTTTGGTGGCCATTTATCCGCGGGCTTGCTGCCCCGGCCAGCTGCGATTTAGGAAATCGGCTAATTCGTGGTGACAGAGGGCGCGCGCTGTGTCTTCAGCATCGGAATTTGGCCTAGCGCCGTGGCGCACAAGAATTCGCGCCATCTGCATATTTCCCGTTTTGCTTACTGCACTGAGATATTTCGCGCCGTGCAGCTCAAGAAGATATGGATAAAGTTCGCATAACTGCGCCACCTCTTCCAAATCGCCGTTTTCTATTGCCGTTTGAAGATGCTGATCCTTTGGGTCATCCATTATTTTCCTCCAAAATTATTAAAAGTAGAATAGCACATAATCTTTATTTTGTAAACTTTTTTAAACGCGTGGATCTTTTTGAAAATAGCGCCATTGACAAAAATCAATTTAAAATATATTCTTTAAAAGATGTTTTTAAAATTACGAATTGGGGGTAGCTTAATGGCCGCTGAAAATTTAGTTGGTGAACCGTTTGAAAAATTTACTGAAACTGAGCGTTTTCTTCCGTGTGGCACTGTTGTCGCAAGGTCTGGAACAGTCGTGCCGTGGTTGACTCCGTATGGCGTTAACACGGTGACGATTCTAGGGATTAGGCACGGGGAAGACGGACGGGTGGAATTGGGTCTTAAATCAGACAAAGAAGGTACTCCGGTTTGGGTTTCTAAAGAACGAGTTCATCCAGAGTGGCCGGATTATTAATCGCAGCCATTAAGTAGAGCAGACTGCCAGTCCCGCAACGGACTGGTCTTTTTACCAGAACTATCTTAATTTATATTAATTTTGTTTGGAAAAAAATAAATATATTGAAAAAGCCGCTGCGATTCTGCAACGGCTTTTTTGTTTGGATTTTCTAATAAAGCAACGAAACGCTATTTCGCGCGCAAAATTTTTTCTTTTAAGAATTTTTTTATTCTATTGGATTCGGCGCGCGCGTTTTTTTTCTTTCTGTTAGCGCGTTTCGCGTCTTCAATAACCCGTTCATAAACTCGTTCATATCCATCAACCATCTTTTCTATACTGAAAAATTTTTCAACCCGTTCGCGGCAGGCGGTCCGCTGGATTTTATCAATTTTATTGATTGCCTTAACCATTCCGGCGACATCTTTAACTAAATAGCCGGTTTTTTTATCCTGCACAATTTCCGGCACCGCGGCTACGTCAAATCCTATAACCGGTGTTCCGCAAGCCATCGCTTCAATGGTAACCAGGCCGAAAGGATCTTGTTCATGTGTTGGAAATAGAAGAGCCTTGGCATTTCGTAAATACTCAATTTTTTTGTTGTGGTCGGATTCGCCGACATAGCGGATATTAACGCCGTCAATATGCGGTTCAACTTCTTTGTGCCAATAATCTTCGGAAACATATGACTTGCCGGAAATAATAAGCTTTGAATTGGTGGCTTTTGCCGCTTCAATGGCAAAATGAACTCCTTTTTGCCCAGTCACTCTTCCGAGAAATAAAAGGTAGTCTTCGGGGTTTGGATTAAAAGTGTAATGGTTAGTATCAACTCCGTGGTAGATATTAGCGATCCAGTTCAGCTTCGGCATTTGTTTTCTTTGGTTTAGGCTGATGGAAATAAAATTATTCCGAGCCACATTTTCCATAATCGGCATCATGTCCGGGGCAATCGGGCTGTGGATTGTGTGGACGGACGGAGTTTTAACCAGCGGCGCGTAGTAACAGCCTACCAGATTAAAGTGGCTGTGGATTATATCAAATTCACTCGCGCGCTGATAACATTTGGACGCGAGAAGCTGCATATATCTCCGCTTAGCCAATTCGCTCAAACCTGGCATTTTTGAAACAGCAATGTCGGTTACATAATCCAATTTCGCCAGAGTTTGCGCGTTTTTGACGTTAAAAAGCGTAACATCGTGCCTGCCCTCAACTAAGCCGTCAGTTAAAAGTCCCGCTAAATGGTAAATAGCCCGCAAAGAACGGGGTGGAATTGAATATAAATTTGAAACCAACTGCGCTATTTTCATGGGATTTGAAGTTAACTTTTTATTGAAATTGAAGTGCGAGAAACATTTTTCGCGGCGCTTGAAGAGCCAACGGCTTTTTCTATTATTTCCAGATACTTGCCAAAAACCGCCTCGTCGCTGTGATTTTCTTTAAGATAGCTAATCAGATTTTGCGGAATCTGATCCGGCTTTATTGTTTGGATTTTTTTAATAACATTATCAACATCGGAAAAATCCAAAATCCAATCCCCTATTCCAAATCTGCGGAAAAGGCCGTTTTGCCCGGTATTCTCGCTGATTAGAACCGGCGTGCCGCAAAGCAGGCTCTCAAAAACAACGGTCGGTGAAACGTCAAAATGCGACGGGCAAAGAAGAATGTCAATATTTTTATAAAACTTAATTAACTCATTTACCGGCATGGGATTGATAATTTCTATAAGCCGCCGGTACTCATCTTTCATTTCTTTATTTATATTTGTTTGTGGAATACTGGTAACTGAAAGAAATTCCATTGGCAGATTTTTCCCGCGCGCTGTTCGCGCCGCGTCAAGAAACGCTTGATGATTTTTTATCCGGTCCCAGCGCGCAACCATTCCAACTTTAATTCTTTTGACGACTTTTTTCTTTTTTGGTTTTGTCTGCAAATAGGCTCCTGCCACTGATAGTGGAACAATAAATGATTTGCTGCATTTTTTTTCCAACGCTTCGTTCTCATAAACTTCTTTTGAGAATTTGTTAAGAAAAATATTGTAGAAATTTTCGGCTTCCACGGATTTTTCCATTTCCAGCAAGACTCTTGTGCCGTCTTCGCCGAAAAAATCTTTATAGATTTTAAATTCTTTTGTAGCGATGCCCGAGCGGACGCAAACAACCGGCACGCCTGATTTGTTAATCGCCTGAAGCATCAGCCAGATTGTCCAAGAAAAAGCGTTTAAAAAAACAACATCAGGTTTTTCTTCCTGTATTACCCGGGCGGTTGCGTCAATTATCGCGCCAAATTTCTGCCGGACGTCATTTAGGTTCGTAAAAGCCTTGATGCCATCCATGTATTTCAGGCCCGGGATTCCTAGTCGGTAAAATGTATTTTTTTTCTCGGGAATTTTTTCCAGCCCGGCGGGTCGGGAGCTGTCTGTGTCAATAGTCAATCCAATCAGTTGGTATTTACTATTTTTGCCGTCTAAGTATGTTTGAAATTCTTTCAGCTGGCGCGAAGGCCCGCCGTGTATCGGCAGTCCATACAAAAGTTGCGGAAAATAATGAGTTAAGATTTTTATCATAATTCAGTAAATAAAAACAGCCTTTAAGGTATATTTTTGGCTGTTTGTATTTAATATCTATCCATATCTATATTCTACAATTTTTTTATAAATTTGTAAAGAGCGCTGTAATAGTTCAATAGCTTAGAAGCGCTTTAATTAACAGGTTCAATGGTTTGAGGCAGACATTTTTTCATAAAATTTTCTTTTTTTGAAGCCAGCTCAAAAGAAAAGCGATTCCAGTAATGGCGGCTGGCGCGGATATAAGAGCGTACCAGCTCCAAGGCTGGTCAAATCCTGCTTGCCAAGTATAAAACGCGGCAAAAAATAAAAACGCGGCTGCTCCGGCCAGATCATATTTCCAAGCAATAATAATTACTCCCAATAAAATAAGCGCCGGCAAAAGATGCATAAAAAGAGCTAAAACAAGATGCCAGCCGCTGAATTCCCCAAAAACATCCAAGGAGAACAAAGACAGAAATAAAACAAAAACCAAGCCTAAAACCCTTGGCAGCCAATAAATAATTTTTTCTTTTTTTCCGTTCATATTCGTAGTTTAACTTTTATGGCGAAAATTGCAAGAACGCGCAAATGAGCAGCAATATGCTTTTTAGTTTATGGCGCTTTTGCCCGCCAGATATCCAGTGCTCCAGCAAGCCTGCAGATTAAATCCGCCGGTTTTGCCGTCTATGTCAATTATTTCTCCGCAAAAAAATAAATTATCAATTATTTTTGATTTCATCGTTTTATCGTCAATTTCTTTCAATGGCACTCCCCCGCTTGTAATCATCGCGTAATTAAATCCCGACAATTTATCCGCTTCAAACTCAATATTTTTTAGGAATTTCGCGATGGCATTTCTTTCTTCTCTAGCCATGCCGCCAATTTGTTTGCCAACTTTTATGCCGGAATTTTTAATAAAAAGCGAGGCTAATTTCCGCGGCATAAAATCCGCCAAAAGGCTTTTGACAATTTTTTTTGGATTTTTATTAATTTTTCCGGCAATCTTATTATTTAAATCCTGTTCATTCAAATAAGGAAAGAGATCCAAACAAATTTTTACGCTTCCTTGCTTTATCAGCTCGCCTATTTCTTTGCTTATGTTTAAAATCACGGGTCCGCTCAGGCCAAAATGAGTAAATAAAATATCTCCTGTTTCCTGAATATATTTTTTATTATTGTGAAATACATTTATTCCAACGCCGCCAAGCGTTAATCCTTGCAGTTTTTCCATCCCGTTTCTCTTTAAGTTTATTGGCGTCAGGGCCGGGGAAAGCTCGCTTATGCTGTGCCCTATTTTCCGCGCCCAATTAAACCCGTCGCCTGTTGAGCCGGTTGCCGGATAAGATTTCCCTCCCGTGCAAAAAATGTAATTTTTGGCGGTTATCTCCTTATTCCCAATCATCAGCTTTTCAATTCTATTCTGTTTCAAATTAACCTTTGAAACAAATGAATTAAGAGAGATTAGAACGTGTTTTTTTAATAAATATTTTTTCAGAGCGGCTGTGACATCTTCCGCTTTTTCGCTTACAGGGAAAACCCGCTTATTGTTTTCAATTTTTGTTTTAATTCCAAGTTGCCTGAAAAAATCAATTGTTTTTTGCGGATTTAAAACAAAAAAGGCGTGAAAAAGGAATTTTCCGCCTTTGCCGTAGTTCGCGACTAATTTTTTCAAATTAAATTCGGCGTTAGTTATATTGCACCGGCCATTGCCAGTCAAGAGCAGTTTTTTGCCAAGTCGTTTATTCTTTTCAATTAATATAACTTTAGCGCCGGATTCAGCCGCCGCGGCTGCCGCCATCATTCCCGCCGGGCCGCCTCCGATAACCGCAATATCAAACTTATCTTCTATAACCATAGTTAGAGCGCCCTGTTGGCCTGCCTGCGACGCGGCGCGCGTTGCCAGCGGGCCTGCTTCCATATGAAGGGCGGCTGCTTCTGTTGAATTTATCAAAAGTATTAAATTCCATATTTGAAGTCATTGAGAGATCGGGCAGTTTTGAAATCGGTAAATAGAGCCGTGTTAATCTTTCAATTTCTCTGACTTTATGCCCCTGATCCGGCAAAACAAAGGAAATAGCTTTGCCGGCCATGCCCGCCCGGCCAGTTCTTCCAATGCGATGGACATAGTCTTCGGGATTTTCAGGAAGATCAAAATTAATAACTAATTCAATGCCTTTAACATCTATGCCTCGCGACGCGATGTCGGTTGCCACAAGGACTCTGTATCTGCCAAGCTTAAAGCCTTCCAGCGCTTCTTTTCTTTGGCCAAGCGTCCGGTTGGAGTGTATCTCCGCCGCTGAAATTCCAATATTTCGCAAGCCCATACAAACTCTTTTTGCCCCGAATTTGATCCGCAAAAAAATCAGGGCGCTGCCTTTGTATTCTTGCAGAAGTTTTATTAAGAGCGGAATTTTCTGGTCTTTTTTGACAACATAAAGTTCGTGTTCAATATTTTCCGCTGTAGTTCCTGGCCGGGCGATTTCCACTCTGACCGGGAGTCTCATGTGATTGCTGGCGATTTTCACGATGCCGTCGGGCATTGTCGCGGAGAATAGCATAGTCTGCCTGTCCTTGGGAACCACTTTCAAGATTTTATTTATTTGCGGCGCGAAACCCATTTCAAACATTCTATCAGCTTCATCTAAGATTAAGGCTGTAACGCCGCTTAAATTTAGAGTCCTTTGTTCAATATGGTCAATAATTCTCCCGGGGGTTCCGATAACAATATGCGGATTATCGCGAATTGTTCTTATCTGCGAGCGTATCGGAGATCCGCCAATCAATACAACTGTTCTTATTCCGAATTCCCTTCCGATTTTTTGAATTGATTCATTTACCTGCAAGGCAAGTTCTCGTGTTGGCAAAATGATTAAGCCTCTCCCCTCGCCTGCTTTTAAAATCTGCTGGACCAAAGGAATGCCGAAAGCCAGAGTTTTGCCTGTCCCGGTTTGGGCTATGCCAATAATATCGGAGCCTTCCATTGCCGCGGGAATTGCTTTGTGTTGTATGGATGTCGGAGTTTTAAATCCGGACCGAAAAAGCGCGTCAAGCAGCTTCGGAGCTATTCCAAGGCCGTTAAAAGTGGCCGCGCTTTCGTTTGTTATGGGTTTGTCTGCTTGTTTTTGTATCATATTTCAACTATACATTAAAATAATTAAAATGTCAAACAAAACGGTTTTTTTACAATATAATCGTGGAAATTATAGAGTAAAAAAAGCCACGGAGTGGGGCCCGTGGCGGGTTGATTTTATCTTTTGAGGCGGTCGGGTGAGTTTTATTCCGGCCGGGTTAGGCGGATAATGCCGTCTTTTGAAATTGCCTCGTAAGTGACGATCTCAATCGGAGAAAGGGGGTTAATAGAGCCGAGGATTGCCCCGAGTTCTCCAACATCAATTCGGGCCCAATCGCCATCCATATTTAATTGCGGCGGCGTTATTCCGAGATCCCGGTAACACTGCTCGCGAATGGCTAGCCCTCGTTTTGTCAGGCGAACCCAGATATTGTCGGTAATTCGGAGTTCGGTCTTTCCTGGCTCTTTGGGCTTTGCCGCAGCGGCTGCCTGCTTTTGGGCAAGGAGGCTGGCGGGCACGCCGAAGTCATCATTGCCTCTGCCCTTTTCTTCACAACGCTTGCTCCAGGCAGAAATGATCACATCGTGGTTTTTAGGAATTTTAGTCTCCTTGATTAAACTCGCCAGATATTCAAGTTCGCGAGTAGACGCGCGCTGAATCGTCGGCACAATCGTTTCGTGGAAAGGTTTCACCTCTCCGTTCGGTTGAGCCATACTTCCCCCTCAATCAATTGTGGAATTTTAAAAAGAATATTATATTTAAGTTATCCTGTCAAACGGGGATGTCCTGCATTCAAGAAATTAGCGTAAAACATTATTAGCGGTATCATTAAAATTTGGAGTAAAAAAAGCCGCAATTTCCTTGGGGATTTGCGGTAAAATCTAACAGATAAAGAAATTGTCACGCGGCCCGGCGGGTTAAGCCGAGCTTCTGGAGCAGATGGGTCTTTCCGCATTTCTTCAGCTGTTCTGCCACGCGGCTGCCGAGCTGATCTAGGCGATCCATGCGAAGAAGGAAATGGCGGTCCCATCCCCGGACCAGCCTGCAATCATCAGTAACCAACTTAATCTTCCAGCGAGACTTGAGTCCCTCGGCCTCAAACCGGACCTCTATGACCACGCCTGTGAATTCCGTCGGCCAATCAAACCGGCCGCGGCAAAGATTAAACCGGCCATTCGTAATCCTGCCGATGAAAATCTTAGTTATGATTCGGACTTTTTTCTTGGCCTGGATTAACTGTGATAATCCATGCCACTGCCCGAAATCATCAGCGGAATCGCGCAGGTTAAGAAGATATTGGCGTAAAACGAACGAGCTCAGGCTTCGCGAACTAACAGCGTAGAACCCGTCGTCTTTCAAAAGCGCCTGCAAAAAGCGCGACTTATCAGGCAAGCTTTTCTTCTTAGTCCGAGGTTTGATTTTCTCCGGCTTTGGGCAGCGGATTTTGACAGCAGACCATTCAGCCTTTATCCGCTTGGTCTGCTGATTCTGCCAAGACTTGCTCATCCGGCGAATCCAAATCTCGCACTGGCTGGCGTTGAAATTTTGGTGGTGGCTCGCTTCCGCGTACCACTCCGACGCGAAAATGGCCTCCCTGACGCTGCCACGCTTTGCCACTAAGGCGGCAAATTCGGCGGTGCCCGCCAAATGTTTCAAAGCATGATAATACTGCCCAGGCAGGCGCATTTTCTTTTTGTAATTGATTTTGCGCCTTGCCAATAACCTTAACCGCCGCCGCTTCGCGATATTTGATGGAATCGACACCTTCGTCACTCCTTTTTTAAGGGTTAACTCCGAATCAAATGGGAAGAACTTTGAAATTTTAATCAAACATTAGCATAATGCCTTTTCTCTGTAAAGAAGTTTCTGCGTATAAAACAATTTAAACTTAATAAGCCATGTTTTAGGCGGCTGATTTTAACGGCTCAACGGGAACCGCCGTTGAGCCGTTTAGCTTAAAATCCAATAACCCGCATGCTGGATGATGTTAGAACCTGTTGCGTGAAATAAAAAAGGCCGCGGGTGCGGCTTGGGGTTTTTATTTATTGTTTTACCCTGGTTCAGGTAGATTAGCTTAAGACGAGATCGCGCCCATCCCAGGAAACGTTGAGATCTTTCTTTTCCTTCTGTAGATGGAATTCCTGCCCGGGCTCGAGCGCGAATAGAGCGGCAGCTTTAGCAGTGCCTTTGCCAAAACAGCGGCCATCTTGAATGTTTTGCGCAATAGCATGGCCCGAGAAATTAAAAACCGGCGAGCTGGGAAAGTCCTTGGAGTTTGCCTCCCACAATACCAAGAGATCATTTGATCTGTGAGCTAACTCCGGAGCAGTGATTAAATCATTCAACTTACTGGGGTTTTCAATATCCGGAATTTTAGCGACATCAGCCTCGGTAATGATAAAAGGACCTCTCGCTTCAAATCCATCATCCGGATGGACTGAATCGCCGCCAGGTTTCCCGTAAGAAAGGCCGCAATTATAGCAAAATCCCTCGCCATACCGATCCGCTTTTCCCCGATTATAACACGGCAATTTTCGTTGGGTCACGATGTTTGGCGTATCGCGCCAGGCAATGGGGATAAAAATGCCGCTAACATTGATATGAGGGAAAGGGCTCAAATCACACATGATGTAAGGGATAATTTTATCGCCTATAACGCTGAAGCATTTCATTTCGATCATCTCCCGTATTCAGTTTTATTAAAACAAAAATACCGCTTTAAGCGGTATTTGTCAAGCTCCGCCACGTAGCGGACGGTACGTGGTTCCATATGCTGAATGAGGTGAGAACGTTCGTGAATTAAAATAAAAAAGCCATGGGAGAAAATCCCGTGGATTGAAAGCGGCGTTAAATAGCCGTCTCTAATTTCAGTTTGCTATGGAAACATCTCCCGTGGCAAGTCACTGCATTCGGAGTGTATGTTCATGAAGGGCGGAATTTCGCCGGAGGCGAGGAAGCGCCCGTCGCGAATCTCAACCCGTACGCTTTTGCCGTCAACGTGGACGATCGAATGATCATCGAAATCTTCAACACGATACCCGAACTCTTCATGGATCAAGTCGGTGATAATAGGCAGTTGTTCTTTCGTGTATTCGCGATCAGCCATAATCCACCTCAAAAGGTTTATTAACTGTATTAATTTCTTATTAAACTAAAAACAAGATAACACAACTGCGTTATATTGTCAAACAGAAGCTCCGCATGCTGAATGATGTTAGAACTTGTGAATTGGTGAATACTAGGGAATAAAAAACCGCCAGTAAACTAGGCGGTTGACTAACGAGAATGCGCAAAAGTTTTTGTGCCATGAGTTTCGATTCCCAGGATAAACCACGGTACAGAGGTTTTGTCGCTGGCTACCCAGGTATCATAGCCCACTTCTTTTCTGGTATGAGCCCTGACAAACTCAACTTGTCTTCCTCTCGGAAACCCGTGGCTTCTCCAAAATTCGGAAGTTTGGACAAGCGTAATGATTATGGTTTCGCCGTTTTCCGAAACCGAATCAATACGGACTCGACAACCTTCGCTTTCTGTACCTCCTACTACGTCGCCCGGCTCAAATCCTTTGATGGCCTTTTCACTTTCAAGGTAACAGTCCCAAAAGCGCTGAAGCTCCCGGCGGAAATCATAATCTTCCGGCTTCAAGTGAAAGATGCTGTTGTGCACCGCAGTGGACGTGAAAAATCGGATAAAATCTATGACCATCCAGGCTGCAGGTTTCTGTCCTTTGGCGATTCTTCCCCGCATAAGCGCGTCCCAAGAACGCATTAACTTAAGAATATCTTGCTCAAAAGATTTATCATTCATTTACACAACCTCGTCAGTATTTTTTTATTAAGACAAAAATACCGCTTTAAGCGGTATTTGTCAAGCTCCGCCACGTAGCGGACGGTACGTGGTTCCATATGCTGAATGAGGCTAGAATGTGTGGAGTGGAGAGAGGCTGAAATAAAAAAGCCGACAGTATGAACTGCCGGACAGTAATAGTACGAGCTATAAATACAGTCTAACCCTTTTTCCGATGGTCGGATGCTCGCCAACTACAAGAGTTTCGACCGTACTTTCAAACACGTCCGGTATGGGGCCGCCATGCCCATCTGGCAATGTGCTTCCGGTGCAGGTGGTTTCCATTTCGCCTTCGCGATCAAAGGTTTCTTGTAATTTAATTATTAATTTACTTAACAACATTATTTCTCCGTCCTTGCTCTGGAATTTTTAATATTTACAGATTTTGAAAGTTTTTTGATGAGAACTACGACTAAAAACAAGATGACACAAACGCATTATCTTGTCAAACTTAAAATTAGATTTTTTATAAAGGATTTTCAAGATATTCTCTTAACATACTTTTGATTGTTGTTCTCCCTTTGGTGCTTTTTAAATATTTTTCTCGCCTTAATGCGTCGTATTTATTTAAATAGGCTTCGTAAAATATTAACTTCCATGGCCCGCGATTTTTGGTTGATAAATTTTTATTTGCATTATGCGATTTTATCCGCTCGCGTAAATCTTCACTGAAACCAATATAAAATTTCCCCGAAGCTAGGCTGCGGATTATATAAACATAGTAGAACATGAATTTTGTACGGCTACGAAGCGAAGCACACCATTATAAAAATTTATTAATGGAAGCTCCGCCACGTACCGTCCGGTACGTGGCTCCGCGACCTGGATTCGAACCAGGAACCAACGCGTTAACAGCGCGCTGCTCTACCGTTGAGCTATCGCGGAATATTTCATTTTGTTTTGTCATCTAAATCTAAAGATTTTAAAAATTCTTTTCCATATCCAGATTTCAATCTTTTTTCTTCCTTGCGCGCCTGTGCTCGTGTGCCAATAAATTTTTTATATATTAATTTCCAAGGTCGGAATGGTTTAATCGACTTTGTTTCACCTCGATTATGCGCATTTACCCGTTTTTCGACATCTTCGCTCATTCCAACATAGATACGTTTATCTCTTTGACTTTTTATGGCATATACGAAATATCGTTCATCCAAATTCATAGATTGTGCATTAGCTGCTCCCTGCCTGCCGGCAGGCAGGTATCGTTGAGCTATCGCGGAATGGGATCTAAAATTTTCTATTGGCTCGGAGCGTAGTTTTATTTTAGCAAATTTCAAAAATTAATCAAGTATTGCGTAAAACCTGGCATGTTTCGCGGCTTTTTGAAAATACACTAACTTTAATTAAATTTTAGTGAAGCCAGTTTAATCTATGAAGCGTTTCGCTAAAATTCCTTGACGCGAAGGTATTATTAAAATATGATTGCATTAATATTTAACTTAGAGATGGAGGGTGAATTGAGTATAAAGCCTCGTTATTCTGGCGACACAATGTTTGTTGTATCGTGTGATCACCCAAGATGCACAACTCCGCCATTTGGTCCTTTATTCGGTAAAAATAAGACAAAAAAAATGGCGGAGCGGGCAGGCTGGCGCAATGGCGATGGCGTAAAGTGGCAATGTCCGCAACACGCTTGCCGAATTAAACATGAATAATAAGTAGTTGCCGCGGGTCTGTCCGCGGTTTTTTTGTTCAAGCCATGGAAATATAATTGCAAATAAGGCTTCTTAATGATAAAATTCGGGAGGTAAATAATTTTAATCGCGCAATATATGGAGCAACCTGTTTTAAAAGTTAAAGATTTAACGAAAAAGTATAATTCACTAACCGCAGTGGATCATATTTCATTTGAAATCAAGCCCGGTGAAATAATCGGTCTGCTCGGGCCAAATGGAGCCGGGAAAACGACGACGATTAACATGATTCTCGGAATTCTTGAGCCAACAGCTGGATTAATTGAAATTCTTGGAAAAGATTTTAAAAAGAACCGCAGCCTGCTCGCGGAAAAAATAAATTTTGCCGCGGTCTACGCGCATTTGCCCGGCAATCTGACCGTTTATCAAAATTTATATGTTTTTGGCTTGTTGTATAATAGTAAAAATCTGAAAGAAAAAATCTCTCAGTTAATGCGCGATTTTGATTTGATTGAATTTAGGAATACAAAAACCGGTTTGCTATCATCGGGTGAGATGAGCCGCCTTAATATCGCGAAAGCAATAATTAACAATCCTTGCCTTTTACTTCTTGATGAACCAACCGCTTCGCTTGATCCGAACATCGCGCTGTCAATTCGCGAAAAAATTAAAGAGCAAACTAGAAGAACGAACGCTGCCGTGCTTTGGACTTCTCATAATATGCGGGAAATTAAAGAGGTTTGCGATAAAGTATTATTTTTATCAAAAGGAAAAATTCTTCTCTCTGGCGACCCCAAAACGCTGCCCGAGGAACACGGAAAGAGAAATTTGGAGGAGTTGTTTATTGCCGTCGCCCGTGAACCAGTTTCCTTTGAAGAAAAATGAATCTCCCCCCGGGCGTAAACCAAGGGTATTTTCATTATCACTTCGCTTAAAGCCTGACAATTAACATGAATATTTCTAGAATTTACGCCATTTTTATCCGCCAATTATTTTTAGTAAAAAGCAATCCTACGCGGCTTGCCAGCATTTTTCTTTGGATAATTATCAGTGTTATCCAATGGGGATTCATTACCAAATATCTTGGCGCTTTTGGACAGGCCACGTTTAGTTTTGTTAATGTTGTTTTGGGCGCCGTTATCCTTTGGGAATTTACCAATAGGGTTGAATACGGGATTATGACTACTTTCCTGGAAGATATATGGTCTAATAACTTTATAAATATTTTCGCTTCACCGCTAAAGATCAAAGAATACATTTCCGGCATGGTGCTGACCAGCATAGCAACCGCGGCCATTGGATTTTTAATTATGATATCAATCGCCGGCCTGGGTTTTGGTTATGATATTTTTAAAGTCGGGATATTGCTCCTCCCGTTTATTTTTATATTATTTCTTTTTGGCGTGGCATTGGGAATTTTCGCGTCCACCTTGATTTTTCGGCTGGGACCGGCGGCTGAATGGCTGGTTTGGCCGATTCCCATTGTGCTTTCTATTTTTTGCGGAGTTTTTTATCCAATTGCCACACTCCCCTATTCTTTGCAAGTTGTCGCCAAGCTGATTCCGGCGTCTTATGTTTTTGAAGGCGCGCGCTCCATACTCTCAAGCAATGCCTTTCCGATAAGCAATCTTTTTATCGGAGGCTTGCTGGCAATAATTTATTTATTGCTGGCATATAGATTATTTATCAGTGTTTACCGCCGCAATCTCAAAAACGGCGGCATCGCCCGTTTTAGCGCGGAAGGTTTTTAGTTTTTTAAATTAATATTGCCATAATAATCGTTTTGTATTGTTTATTTAATTAAAATACAAATATTTTTTTGGCGATAAGGAGAATGTGTGGATAGTAGGCGAAAAAGGAGATGGCGGCGCGAGAATGCCGATGAGATTACTCGTATAATTGCGTGGATTAATGCTCCCAATTGCTTTGTTCCAGTAGGCCCCCCGGATAACAATGGTATTATTGAGATGGAAGTGGAATGCGTGGCGGCATTCGGACAAGAATTTCCGATGCCCAAGAACCATTGGAAAAATTTCTTGATCCACAAAGGGATTTCTCCTGAAAAATTCCGCATTTTAGGCGGGCAAGCGGGGTCATAAAACCCCGTTTTTTAATTAGGAAAAATTTTGCCGTTAAATGTGATGTTTTTTCGCATTGTGAATGCTCAATCTGATTTTTTATGATAGAATATTAGTAAAAGGTTCTCAGTATGGCGCAAAACTACTGAGTATCTTGAATAATTATGTTTTTGCATAAACCGTGATGTTTCCTAATACACAAAAAAATGCTGAATAATTCCGCGGCGGATTTGATCGCGCTTTTAATTAAATACAGGTATTTGATAATTTTTCCGATTGCGGTTGTTGAGGGGCCTTTGGTTTCCGCTGCCGCGGGTTTTTTGGTATTTCTTGGTTATTTAAACGGTTTCCTAACCTACATTTTATTGATTTTGGCGGATATGGTTGGAGATACTCTCTACTACGCCTTGGGCCGTTTCGGCGGCCGAAAATTTGTTAAAAAATTCGGACATTACATCGGCGTTGACGAAAAAAAACTGGAAAGTCTTGAGAAGCAATTTGAGCGGCATAGCGGAAAAATTATTCTTGGAGGAAAAACCCAGGCAATTGGAGCTGTTGCCCTTATTGCCGCTGGCATGGCAAAAATGCCATATCGGGATTTTATGAAATACAATTTTTTCGGCAGCATTCCGAAAGTTCTGCTTTTCCTGGCGATTGGCTATTTCTTTGGCCAGGGGTATTCAGCGATGCTTGATAAATACGTAAATTATGTCGGGCTTATTTCTTTTTTAATCGCCGCCGCGCTGGTTATCTTTTATTTTTTAATGAGGCGTTATTTAAGGTCTAAAAACAACGAAAATAAATAATTTCTGCATAAAAACAAAAATCGGCTTAATTAAGCCGATTTTTTTAATCAAAATTCTGTTTTCCTGATCAAATGAATCGTCACATTGATCTCAACTTAATCATTTTAAAGTTGATGCGTATAATTTCCTTAAACGAAGTAACTTTTAATATTTGAAATATCATGGAAAAATCTTTTTTTCTTCCTTTAAAAAACCCTATCTTTTGCGCTTTTCTCGGTGTAATTACGTTCCGCCAATAAACAACTTTTATTTTCCAGGAATTTTCAATAATTAACTTGTTGATAAAAGATTCGAGACCAAATCCAGGCAAACGCCGAATTTCCGTCAAATGGTTTATTAAAAGATTTTTTCGGAAAACTCGTTCGCCTGAAATATAATCAAGCTTAAATATCCTATATATCAACAAGCTGTTTTTCCGGAGACTCATGCTTATATCGGCTTCGCCAGATACTACTGGCTTGATAATGCTAGAAATATTTTTCTCCGTCAGACCAATGAGATCGCCATCCAAAAGAAAGATAATGTCATTCGTGGATTTTTCTATTCCAGCCGCTACGGCAAAACTTTTACCCATATTTTTTTCCAGCGAAATCAATTTAACATTTTCTCTAAGTTTTTGTCCAATAATTTCCTTCGTTCCGTCCGTTGATCCGTCGTCAATTAATATAACCTCACTAATCAAATGATGATTTTGAGCAACATCTAAAACTGCCCCGACTCTTTCGGCTTCATTGTAAATAGGTATTATGCAGGAAATTTTTTTTGCTTCATTTTTCATCTTGCTTTTATCAGTTAATTTAGCTTATGATATAAGGACAAGGCTGATTGATAGATGTCCAAAAGCTTTTTTGTCTGGTTCTCCTGAGAGTAATCCTTGACTGTCAGTTTTGCCTGCCGTGATAATCTTTTATAAAGATTACCATCGTCAAAAATATTTATAATTTTTTTCGCGAATGCTTCCGGCTGTCCATGTTCAACAAAAAAGCCGTTTTCGTTATCAATAACAATGTTTTTAAGCGCGTCATCCTGAAGAGCGACAATCGGGAGCCCGCTGGCCATGGCTTCAAGCGCGACTATTCCCTGAGTATCAGTGA
>Ga0265296_1001650_pt1 | contig 24876 bp, 17 predicted proteins | sample MunlanPumphouse1_FD_189073 | JGI IMG/M metagenome (GOLD analysis project Ga0265296, IMG submission 189073) | Groundwater microbial communities from a municipal landfill in Southern Ontario, Canada - Pumphouse #1 | ecosystem: Environmental > Aquatic > Deep subsurface > Groundwater | place... | reverse complement strand
ACCTGGCAGAGGACCCGGTCGCTGATCGGGATCGTCCTCCCCTCGTATATCATCGGCAGTATCGTGATCACGGCAGCCTTCGCAGCCGGTCTCCTGGAACCGATCAATACGCTTCTTGCTCCGATCACGGTCCTCCTGTTAGGGCTGCCGATCATGACCGGCGTGGTATTTGTCTTCGGTATCATCCGGAAGGAGATGACCATCCTCGCCCTTGCCACACTCTTTGGCACTACTGTCTTCTCAACGGTCCTTACCCCCGTCCAGCTGATCGTCTTCGCGCTCGTGACCATGCTCTATGTTCCCTGCATCTCCACCATCGTTGTCCTGGCAAAGGAGTTCGGCTGGAAACCGGCCCTTGGGATCGCCGCAGTCGAGACCGGGCTGGCGATAGCCCTCGGGGCCGTTGCCTTCCGGGTGCTCAGTCTCTTCATGTAACCGGGAGGGACATAGAGCCTCAAGGATATTTAATGCAGGCCGGCAATACTGGTAAGACACATGATCTACTGGATCTATGCCACCCTGCTCAAGCGGCAGATCACCGATCTGCCCTCCCAGATCTGTATCATGATCAGCGGGCAGGATCTGGCTGATGCACCCGACTCGCTCTTTTCCGTGACCTCATGGTGCAATGAGATCACGGCATATGTTGCCCGTCACAATGCCTCCCCTTCCCCGGGCATCAAGGGACTCATGTTCCATATTGCTGCGCCAACTCCTGAACATCTTGACCAGTACCTGCCGGCAATCCGGAAGATCAGCACGGTTGCCCGGCTCCACCTGCATATCGGTGACCGGCATGAGGTGTCGGGTACGGGGATGGATGTGGTGGTTGCCATCGGGAAGAGCGGGCGGGAGGAGATCACCGCATGTATCCGGAAGATGGCGCAGGATGGCGTCTCCCCCGAATCGGTGGATGAGAATCTGATCGAATCCTACCTGACGTTCAAATATACGCCGGATGTCGTGATCAAGAGCGGCGGGGATCACCTCACCGACTTCTTAATCTGGCAATCGGTCTATTCGGAACTCTTCTTCTCTGACGTGAACTGGAAATTGTTCCGGAACGTGGACTTCCTGCGAATACTCCGGGACTACCAGGCGCGGATGCGGCGTTTCGGGAAATAATAGTTTATCTGATTCGCGCATGTATCCACGAAGGCTCACCGGCGATCGTGGTCTCTGTCATGGCAAACTGGTTCTTTAAGGTCACGGTAACTGTTCTCCGGTCCGGCACCGGTGTGATCCTCCGCTCCCGGCACCACTGCGTAAATGCGGCGTAGAGGGCGTCTTTGGATATATGACATTCCTCGCCGTCATCACGGGCGATACGTTCGGCAACGAATTTCCCGATCGGGGAGACTTTCTGTCGCTTCCCGGTCTTTCCTGCCACCGCCTTTTTTGGCTTCTCCGGTTGTGGTACCAGTGCGGGTGCAGGGGGCGCAGGCAATGGTGTTTCCGGCGGGGAGACACGGCCGGGCAGAGAAACGGGGGGCGATCCTGCCTTTGGTTTTGGCAGCAGTTTCACAGCCGTTCGTGACCGGGGGTCATCGGCGTTGATGACCGGGTGCAGGCTCTCTCCCGCGTTCCCCTGCTGGTCGGATTTACCTGACGGCAGGGCACTCGGATCTGCAATGATCACCGGTGCTGACTGCGGTTTGTTCTCACGAGGTTCCGGGATATAAGGGATACCGGCAGCGCCGGCAAGTGCCCGGTTGCACAGGTCCTGGATATCGATACCGGCCGATTGCGTGGCGGTAAGGATATCCTCACGAATCGCCACGGTCGTCTGGCACCATCTCCCCCCAACCCCGTTCTTTGCCGTCATATATGCTCAATGGATGATCTGGCGTTCAAGAGAAATTAAGTACGCGATTGTGCTGCGGCCCGTGGTCCGACCCTTACGGCTTTTGCCGTTACTCTCTCGCTGTAGATGCGGATGGCACGGAGAAGATCGATCTTCCGGAACAGGGGCCAGTAGGGGGCACAGAAGTACACGGCACATTCATGCCCGCTGGCAAGCCAGGGCAGGAAGTTGGAGGTACGGCACTCGTTGCCGGTCCGGATGATCAGGTCCACCGGGGGGATGCCTTTTCCCTGGTGAAGGTGGCTCTCCACCATATGGACATCAACAGAGTCCGGATCGGCGCCGGTCTTTTTGAGTTCATCAAGGATCTCCCGCGCCGCAAGCACGATCTCGTTTCTTCCCCCGTATGCGAGCGCGACATTGAGGCAGAAGCCGGTATGGTCTTTGGTCGCCTCCTCAGCAGCCCTGATGGCCTGGAGGAGATCGTCGGGGAGCAGTGCCGGGTCTCCTACCATCTGCACCCGGATCTTGTACCGGTTCACCCGCTCATCCGTCAGGACACTCAGGAACTTCTCCTTGAAGATGGTGAAGAGGTACCCGACCTCATCCTCATTACGGGAAAAATTCTCCGTGGAGAACGAATAGAGCGTGATATGCCGGATCCCCAGTTCCTGGGCCCAGTCGAGTACTTCCTCGGTCTTATCTGCCCCGGCCCGGTGACCCTTGACGCTATCCATCCCCAGCATCCTTGCATACCGGCGGTTCCCGTCCATGATGATGGCAATATGGTTGGGGATATGCCGGCACTGCCGTTTGAGCTGTTGTTCATAGAGGGAGTCAACGAGATCGCGCAGGATCATAGGGGGGTCATCTCCACGACCATGCCCCGGTTGGGATACCGTTCAATCACGTACCTGGTGCCGGGCAGTTCACCGGCATACTTCTCCAGCAGCCACCATGCCATCTCGATATGACCGTCACGGACCTCGAAACTGTCCGGCTCCAGCCGTTCGTTGCAGAACCCGGTGATCTCCCCCAGCTGTCCCGGCAGCGGTTCAAGAACCCCGTAAACGATGGTGCCGTCATCGGTGATCTCGTCAAAAGGCCGGGCAGTGTTCAGGGCAATCCGCTTTAAGCGCTCGCGGAGCTGGACTGAGTCCTTGAACCCGGACGAGCACCAGTGCACCTTCTCGTGCCGGCAGAGCTCTTCTGCCCAGCCTTTTGCCCCGTCAATGGCATTGTGGAGGTCGTCGGCAAGGTCGTATCCCCGCTCGCGCATGGCATAGGCATTGGTCTCGCCCCATTCGAGTTCGTTGATGTTGAGGAAATCCAGGTACGGCAGCGCAGGGATGAGCAGTTCGAGCCCGGGAAGCGCAGGGACTTCGATGCCGATGTCAAACCCCATCTCCTTTGCCTGTTTTGCGGACCGGATGAACTCGGAATCGAGGATCGTATCCCAGCACTCCCGGGGGGGATGCAGCCGGATCTCGTCGACCAGACCCTGCATCTCCGCCAGTTCGCTGTCCGAAGGGGCCTTTGCCGTATAGAGATGGATCTGGTGTTCGGGTCCGAAGTGGTCCTTCAGCATCCGGCAGTATTCGGTCACCTTGTCAAGGACGAGCAGCGGTTCGCCACCGGTGACACCAGTGCCAAGGGCACTCATCATCTCTGCCACTTCGATGATCTGGGAGGAAACATCGATCGGGACTTCGTTGGCATACACCGTATCCGTCCCTTTCCGCTCTGATGAGAGCGGGCAGTACCAGCAGGAGCGGTGGCAGCGTCCCGTAACAAAGAGCACCATCTTAGCGCCCTGATGGCAGAGCACACAACCTTGTGAAAGGGTCACGTTTGTACCAGTCCCGGACCGGCTTTGCGGTCGTAAATGTGATCATACTGTTTGACGGGTGAGATTCAAAACCCTTCTGTGCTCGACCCGGCAACGTGCTGGATCCTGAAGCAGCGCCTGGCAGGGTTCCCGTGATTCCCTTCAGGAGTGCAATGATAGGGCCCGGGACCCTGTGGACCCCCCGTGAGATCGATTTTACCCCCACTGACCCCCCAACCATATTTCAGGGATTTTTTGAATTTTACGATGGAAAAATGCATTTTATTGTGAAACAGTGATGGGGGGTCAGTGGGGGTAATTTCTATTCCGGCCCGGGCGGCCGTGCCTTTTGGTACGCTGAAAGTGAATGGATTTCACGTCACATAAGGAGTATTGTCGGAAACTGCCTGGGGAACGTGTGGGGTCTCATAAGAATGTAGCATTACCCCCACCGACTCCCATTGCAAGGAACATGGGGGGCCGGACCTGTTCAGGATCCGAACGCCCTCATTTACGGCACTGGTACCTTTATTAGCCAAGCCATACACGAGTTAATAGATGATGAGAGACGGTGGTGCGGGATGGGACCGGGATGCCGGGCTGTCTGAGGTGGTTGGATTTGTCCTGATCATCGCGCTTCTCATGGCGGTCTTCTCGCTCTACCTGACCTACGGTGTCCCGGCTCAGGGTCGCGAGAACGAGATTTTGCATATGGGCGTGGTCAAGGACCAGTTTATCGCATATAAGATCGGGCTTGATTCCCTGTCCACCAATAATAAAGTGGATACGACCCTGAGCAACTCCTTCACGCTTGGATCTGAAGGAGGATATACTCAGGGAGGGGTCATGGGGTTCATTCCGATTATGAACCCGGTGGGTTCCGGGGGGACATTCTCCGTTAACCGGCGGACAACCGATCCTGAAACGCTCACTATCACCTCGCGTTCGCTTATTGTTGATCCTTTAAATGCCACTTCCCGGACATCGGAGAATCTCCCGGCAGAGGCTAATTATACGCCAAGCCATATCTATGCAAATGTCTCAATTGGATCATCTGCGGTTCTCAATCAGTCTTCGAATTTCGGCATGATTGTAAACACTACCCGGTGGACCGCATCGGTAAATCTCACACCTCAGATGACATTCTATCAGTGGTATAAAAAAGGTCCCAACCCCGCAGGCTCGACCAATCCAATTTGTAGTGGTGGAACTCCCGATATTAGTCGGAATGGGTCTGTGATTACTGTGTTCGATGCATATGCCAGCGGTGGTAGTACATCCTCTTACGCATGTCTTGTCCCGATGAATGCATACAACTACACCGGTACAGATATTACCCTCTCTATTTCAAAGGGCAGCACAATCACGATGGATAAGTATCCTGTATACAAAAATATCCAATCCGGTACCACCTATGCCATTGATCTGATGGACAGCCTATATGGGCTTAATTCCGAAACCGGTGCCTCTGATTATATTAATCTCACTGTGAATCGTCCCATGTCGCAAGTAACCGGGAACGGCAATATCACCTACAATTTCATTGAAAAAACCTATCAGATCACACCTATCGCGCTGGGAGCCATCGATTATAAATCCCAGAATCATTACTGGATCTCCCAGGAGTATTATTACCAGATGGGCGGCGTCTTCCTCTCCCAGATTGATGGCAACAACACGTACAAACTTCCTCCGGAGATCTCGTTTGCCCTCGATAATTCTGATCCCAGCAGACCTGTTACCAGGGTAACCATCAATGCAATGAGCATCACCAATCCGTACGGGGGCAGTGTGGTCGGCGGCAACAGTCCTGTCCAGATCAAGACAACCCTTGACTCCGTCTATAATCTCCCCTATGCAACGGGAAAAGCCAATACCAAATGGATTCGGATTGCTGTCAATACCTCAGATGAGCAGGCACGGGGGATGTGGAAGAATTATTTTGACTACACCGCAACGGTTGCCGGCATTCCCGATACGGAAACCGGCATTACGGGAACCGAGAGTTTCATCCGTATCGGATATACTGACTATGTCTCAAATCCCATGAAAGATTACGATATAAACGTGATTGCATCCAACGCAACCTATAAGGCCCTGCTGTATGGCGTAGGCGGATGAACCGTGAAGACCGATAACCACAGCGGAGCCTCAGAGGTTGTGGGGGCAATGATTCTGATTGCGGTTATTGGTGCGGTGGTCTCCATCGCAGGGGTTGCCATCCTCTCCCAGCCCCAACCGGCGAAAATTCCGGACCTGCATGCTGAGATTGACTTTGTCGGTAACACGGTCATGATCACGCACAATGGCGGGGATGCACTCCAGAAAGATCAGATGGCGATCATGGTTGACGGCGTTGATCGGACGAATTCGTTCGTTATCAGGAATGGTAATGGATGGTCCAGCTGGGTGATTGGGGATACCCTTGCCTACACGGGAGATTCAGCTCCGCCAGGTTCCATCCAGATCATATATACCGGCAGCTCATCAGGACGTCTCCTCCAGTCATGGGGTAACACGTCGGTTATAGCATCTTCAACCCCACCGGTTACCACGACAACAGTTACCACGACAACACCTCCACCTCCGGTAGTCACCGCGGATTTCAGCGGTACTCCGACAAGCGGTCCCCTGCCGCTTGCCGTGCAGTTCACCGACATGTCTACCGGGCCGGTTAACCAGTGGAGCTGGGCGTTTGGTGACGGTAATACCTCGTCAGTGCCGAGCCCGCAGTATACGTATCCCGATGCAGGGAATTACACGGTCATCCTGATCGTAACAAATACCTCGTACGGTGTCACCGGCACAGCAACGAAAGTGAACTATACTCATGTCCAGTCCTTTGCCGAATCCGTCGTTAACGAGAGTGTCTTCGTGTATGGGACCCAGTTGCATTTCGAAGGGAATACAATAACCGGCGAGAATGCTACGATCATCGTCATGGGCCCGTTACTCTCAACTGAACTCGATGGCGGGGCCAAAATCAATGTCTCAACGATATACGTTGACGGGTATGTCGATCTGGGCGCAAGCAATGTCGCTCTAGGATATCAACCCCGACCCGGTAATACATATATCAATGGATATCTGAAGAGTCAAGCCGATCTCTACGGGGAGATCCATGTGGCGGGCAACGCCACCTTGACCGGGGCGAAGATCCACGGGAACGTGTCGGTGAATGGTAATCTCACGGTGGATTGGTGGAAACCGACTTATGACACGAATTCATATATTTATTACACCGGCAGTCTCATCACCCCCGGTGGAGATAACTCCCGGTGTATCCACAAGGACACATTACCCGGGTTCACTATCCCGAACCTGCCGATACCTTCGCCAAAAACTGCCGACTGGTATGCGGCAAAAGGATATGTTTCCACTGTACCCCTGACAAGTAACATGAAAATTTATTCAACCGGTGGCTATACCTCAACGGTATCTGGCACAGCAAGTAATGTCATCATCGTAGCTGCCGATGGCGATATCACCTTATCCCCTGGTGGAAGCCATGTTACGGGCATATTGTTCGCCCCCAAGGGAAGAGTGACTCTTGATACGGTAAACTCGTTCGAGGGGGTTGTCATTGCCAGGGACGGACTCTATGTGCTCGGTGGCGGAAACTTTGTGACGTTCAAAAACCTTGAGGATTATATCAGTAATTCGGCCGATTATCCGTTCTAATCCATTTTTGCAGATCAAACTCTTTTTTTCGTGTGCTTGTAAAATTGTATTTGCGTGAACCAGACGGCGCATTATCCGGGTGAATTACCTGATAGTTGCAAAATATGGATGAGCATTCCCTTTGTTCGTGCCACCGGGCTGATATGGGGGCAATGAATAGTGACGCCAGTTCAGGTTATGTCCACTACATCTGAATTACTAAGGTCGATGTCATACCCTGAATCATTGTATCCGGAAAAACATCCCCCGGGTAATGGATTCCCCGGTTTTGTCTTTAAAGAAACCTTCAGATACCAGCACGTTTCTAATAGCAAAACAGTACAATATTGGATAATTACCCGTTGAGACGGATAACCTGTGCTGCAGCATACAGGAAGGGCCAACACCCACGAATATGGCGTATCTGAGGTCATCGGTGCAGTCATGCTGATCGCGGTAGTCAGCGCCGCCATTGCTGTTATTGCAGTGGTAATGCTATCGCAACCCGCTCCTGAAAAGATCCCGGCACTGGAAGCGGTCATCTCGAATACCGGGAATGCCATCCAGATCTTCCATAATGGAGGGGATACACTCCAGAAAGAAGATTTTCAGGTTCTGGTTAATGGGGCTCCCGTGCCTGACAGTGTTCTCTGGCCGGCCGGGTCTGACACTACCTGGTCTTCAGGAGATACATTAACCTTCAGTTCACCGAACGCACAAACGGTCCAGATTGTGTACTCCAAGGGAACCACCGCATCAGCGGTGCTCTCATCAGCAAACTTTGGAGGAGTTGCCGGTAATTCCACCCTGTCACTGACCATTACAGCCGCTGCCGGGCCTGGAGGATCAATCTCTCCATCTGGTGTCATTTCGGTTCCGTACGGTGGCAGTCAGGCGTTTACTATTACGCCTGATGACGGTTATCGTGTTGCAACGGTTTTGGTTGATGGGAACTCCATTGCGGTTGTATCAACCTATACCTTCTCAACGGTCACTTCAAGTCATAGTATCTACGTAACGTTTGCAAAAAAACCGGTGATTACTGCTTCAGCCGGGGATCATGGATCTATCTCCCCCACTGGTGCAGTGATCGTGAATTACTCCGATAGCCAGACGTTTACGATAATCCCTGACACCGGCTACCATGTAGTGGATGTCCTTGTGGATACATCATCGCAGGGAGCGATAACGAGTTATAACTTCACGAACGTGCTGGCAGACCATACGATCTCAGCAACGTTTGCGATCAACGCGTATTCGATCACCCCCTCCGCAGGAGCGAACGGGATCATCAGTCCCAACACCGTGCAGATGGTGAACTATGGCGACAGTACGGTCTTCACAATAACCCCGGTAAACAGCAGTTACCGTGTTGCCGATGTTCTTATCGATGGAGTATCGACGGGCCCCAGTACCAGTTACACGTTCAGCAATGTAGCTGCGAACCACACGATTGCGGCCTCATTTGCCCTCAATACATATACGATCACGGCGCCAGGCAGCACGGAATGGGAGTATCTCCCGGGATGGCAGGCCACCTATTATAGCGATATGGCCTGGACGACCGTGGCAGGAACCCGGATTGACAATGAGATCCAGTACGCAAATGCAGAGGCCAATACAACCTTTTCGTTACATGCACCAACGGATGAGTTAAACTGGCCGGTTCCGATGGTTGGGAAATTTAATGAGTTCAGCGTTACCTGGGATGGATATTTACTCGTGACCGGGAGTGATACCTATACCTTCAGTCTCACGTCCGATGACGCATCCAAACTCTGGATTGATGAAGGGCTGGTGATTGATCACAGTGGGACAAGTCCTTATGCTCCCGTGAACGGGACCCTCGCCCTTACCCCTGGCTACCACCACATCGTTGTGAAGATGTACCAGCAATATAGTACGGCGGTTGCCCGGCTCCAGTATTCCAGCTCAACGATGCCTCTCCAGCAGGTTACTGCCTGGCATACGTCAGGAATTGTCACACCGCCTGGTATATCAACGGTAAACTATGGGGCTACACCGACGTATGCAATAACGCCGAACCCCGGGTATCATGTAGCGGACGTTCTTGTGAACGGAACCTCCGTGGGAGCGGTCACGAGTTACGTCTTCCCCGCAGTCACCATGAACAAGACGATCTCGGCCACATTTGGGATCAACACGTATACGATCACGGCGAGTTCCGGGGCGAACGGAGCGGTAACACCCACTGGATCAACCACGGTGAACTATGGGGCTACGCCGACGTATGCAATAACGCCAAATCCCGGCTATCATGTAGCGGACGTCCTTGTGAACGGAACCTCCGTGGGAGCGGTCACGAGTTACGTCTTCCCGAGCGTAAACAGTGATAAGACGATCTCGGCCACGTTTGCGATCAACACGTATACGATAGCGGCGAGTTCAGGGGCGAATGGTGTGGTAACCCCGGCTGGAACCACGACGGTGAATTATGGGGCCACACCGACCTATACAATAACGCCGAATCCCGGCTATCATGTGGCCGATGTCCTGGTGAATGGGACGTCCGTGGGAGCGGTAACGGGTTACACGTTCCCCGCAGTGATGACCAACAAGACGATCTCGGCCACGTTTGCGATCAATACGTATACGATAGCGGCGAGTTCCGGGGCGAACGGAGCGGTAACGCCGGCTGGAACCACGACGGTGAATTATGGGGCCACACCGACCTATACAATAACGCCGAATCCCGGGTATCATGTGGCCGATGTCCTGGTGAACAGTACGTCGGTCGGCGCCATAACAAGTTACGTCTTCCCCGCGATAACGACCAATAAGACGATCTCTGCCACGTTTGCGATCAACACGTATACGATAACGCCGTCAATCGTGAACGGGAACGGGACGGTGAGCCCGGCAACGGTCCAGACGGTGGAATATGGAAACACGACATCGACGTTCACGTTCGTGCCGGCGACCGGATATCACCTGAACACCGTGACGGTGAACGGTACTACCGTGACCCCGACTGGTAATAGTTACACGTTCCCCGCGGTAACGACCAATAAGACGATAGTTGGCACGTTTGCGATCAACACGTATACGATAACGCCATCAATCGTGAACGGGAACGGGACGGTGAGCCCGGCAACGGTCCAGACCGTGGAATACGGAAACACAACATCGACGTTCACGTTCGTGCCTGCGACCGGGTATCACCTGAACACCGTGACGGTGAACGGTACTACCGTGACTCCGACCGGTAACAGTTACACGTTCCCCGCGGTAACGACCAATAAGACGATAATCGGCACGTTTGCGATCAATACGTATACGATAACCCCCTCGATTGTGCGGGCGAACGGCACGGTGAGCCCGGCAACAGTCCAGACGGTGAACTACGGAGATACACCGATATTTACGTTCACTCCGGCGAGTGGGTATCACCTGAACATCGTCACGGTGAACGGTACTACCGTAACTCCGACCGGTAACAGTTACACGTTCCCTGCGGTGACGACGAACAAGACGATCAATGGGACGTTCCTGATTGATCCACCGGTGGCCAACTTTACGGCGACACCATTGACCGGAGGCATCCCTCTCGAGGTCACGTTCACCGATTTATCCACGAACGCCCCGACATCATGGGAATGGAACTTCGGATATAATTCGACCAGTACATCGTTCCTCCAGAATCCCACATTTACGTACCCGGGTCCCGGGAATTATACCGTGAGACTGTGGGCAACTAACGAAGGTGGAACCAACGAGACCGAAAAGAACGGGTATATCTTCACGTATGTGGCGGCAGTGGCGGACTTCACCGCCGATACCACCGTAGGGCCCCGATCCCTGAACGTGATATTCAATGCCTCTGCATCGAAAGGTACTCCCTCCTCTTACTACTGGGAATATGGCGATCCCTACTCCACCACGAACACTTCGTTAGAAACAGATCTGGAGACATCTCACACGTATGGCACAGCGGGGCTCTACTCGGTGAACCTCACCGTGGCAAATTCCTACAGCAGCAGTTATCTCTACCGTCACGATTACATCAACGTAACCCCTCATGCACCGAATGCTGACTTCTTTATCAATCCTCAAGACACCGGGTTTGCCCCCTATACGGTTCAGTTGAATGCCTTTTCGTATGGATTTGGCGATCCCGCAACCGCATGGGACTGGGACTTCAATGACGGATCGGCGCATGAGTATACCCAGTCGGTGTCTCATACGTTTACCAGCCCGGGCAGTTACAACGTCAGCGTGACGGAAACCAATACCGGAGGTACCAGCACAGCCTATAATGTAATCACGGTAATCCCATTGACGATCACCGCGAGCAGTGGACCGAATGGCAACGTCACGCCGGCAGGATCTACTGTGGTGAACTACGGTGGCAGCCAGACGTATGCGATAACGCCGATAGCCGGGTATCACATAGCGAATGTTCTGGTAGACAGCGTATCGAACGGCACGATATCGAGTTATACGTTCTCGAATGCCCAGACCAACCACACGATCTCGGCCACGTTTGCGATCAATACGTATACGATCACGGCGAGCGGTGGAGCGAATGGAGCAATAACTCCAACGGGAGTAACGGCCGTGAACTATGGTGGCAGCCAGGCATACACGATTACACCGGTGATTAAATACCACATTGAAACACTGGTAGTTGACGGTGTAACAACAACTTACCCCCCGAAGATCACATCCCCCTATACCTTCAGCAACGTGCAGGGCAACCATACGATTAGCGTAACCTTTGCAAAGAATCTGCGCCAGGAAATATTCTTTGACACGTTCGATCCAATTACCCCCGCCAGCAATGGATGGACCCTCGTTAGTTCTCCCGACTGGCAAACCTCAGCACCGGTAAATGGAACTCGTAGTATTCGATTCCGGGGAAGCACCACTAATCCAGGACCAGATGAAGCTATTTACAGGTCTGTCCCAACAACGGGTTATTCCGAAATCAATGTATCATATCGATTGGGAGCACAATCCCTTGATAGCAGCAGCGAGTATTTTGCGGCTCAATATTCAACGAATGCGGGGGGATCTTATACTGATATAACCAGAATAACAGGGCCATATACTGGTGGTACTACGTTTACATCCTACACAAGCGGGGCAATTCCCACTGCTGCTGACAACCAAGCCAGTAACTTCCGGGTGCAAATTGGAATTTGGGCTAGTGCCACTAATGACTATGGCTGGGTCGATGACGTGAAGGTAACCGGCATTCCCGATTACATATAAACCCAGCCCAGTCGCAGGTCAAAACCCTCAAAAACAGTTATTTTTGACAAATAATTGTTTTAATCGATATTTTTTCAAAGCGTTGACACCCCGCCACTCACCCCCCGGAGTCCGGGTCCAGTACTTCACTAAATTTGAGCCCGAACTAAAGGTGTCTCTTCAAAGGATTTTTCTGGCCCGGGTTCTACGTGGTCTGAAGAACAATTGACGAAGATTTGCCTCAGTTGTTTGAAGATTCTGGGGAATGGGATGTGATGTCATACGCGTTGCTGACTTTCCACGATGTACGGAGGAAATTTTAGAGATGTACCGGGTTCCTACATTTTGTTTGGATTAAGGTATTCTCCAGAGCATATTTTTTCAAGCAGACCCCGCTCAAAATTTTTCAATCGCGATCATGAGGTGTTAGTTATGGAGGCTACAATTGGATAATTATGCTACAAAATGCATGTACATGCTACAAAATTTTTGATTTGCCGACGTGAGAGGGTTTGCCGATCAACCAGACCCTGCATGAAAAAATTTGAGCAGGGGGTGAGGGGGTGGTTGAAAATTTTTTGCCGTAGATCGATTGCGATGCTAATAATTGAGTAACTATTCACTCAGGTTTTTGGCAGGTAGTGTACACTACCAGGATTCGCGGAGGAATAATGAGAGAAGTACTGGGGTCCGGAAAAGGGCAAACGGGGTCCGAATTGAACCCGGAATACCTCGTCAAGGGAGGGCTTGGAATGACCCATCCGATATCCGGATTACGGTGTATGAGATCGCCTTCCCCGTCCCATGAAGTAAATACCTCTTATAAAATGGCAAATAAAATATATCATAACAACGAAGATCCTGCTGATCTAATTACTTGTGAGTATCACAATTACATTGTTCAAATCCGGATCATCTTCCAATTATTCACACGTAAGATCTCGGGGGAAACATGAACGAAATCAGTAAACAAAGAAGATGGATTCCAGTTATCATCCTCATGATAACAGGTGTGCTGCTGATCGGCAGTGTGTCCGCAGCAAGCGAGTTTTCGCCATGGACTCTGCAGACCGTGGCAAGCACCGGTGACGTAGGGGAGTATTCATCGGTTGCCCTGAACGCATCGGGCAACCCTTCGATCAGTTACCATGACAAGACGAATGGGAACCTGATGTACGCTTCCTGGAACGGAAGTACGTGGGTCATCACGACCGTCGATGCCTCCAAGAAAGATGTTGACAGCCATTCGTCCTGGGGTTGGGGCCGTGGCGGCGGCTGGGGCTGGGGCTGGGGCTGTGATGCCTATTATACGAAATATTGTCATGGAACCGGGAGCGTGGGCGAATATACGTCTCTCGCCTTTGATAACAGCGGCAACCCGCGGATCAGTTACTACGACGAGTCAAACAAGGACTTAAAATACGCTGCGTGGGACGGGACCCAGTGGGTCATCACAACGGTTGACGGTAACAATTATAAGAAAGGTACCCAGAAAGGCTGTAACTGGGACGGGGATCATGGCAGATATCAATCGGATACCATAAATGTGGGCAAATATTCGTCTCTTGTCCTTGACAGCAACGGCAACCCGAGGATCAGTTACTATGATGAGACGAATGAGGACCTGAAGTATGCCTCTTGGGACGGGAGCAAGTGGGTCATCACGACCGTAGATGCATCCAAGAGAGACAATAACAACCACTCCTGGGGTTGGGGTTGGGGTAATGATCATGACTCCGCTTACACGAAATATTATCATGGAACCGGGAAGATCGGCGAATATTCATCTCTTGCCCTTGACAGCAGCGGCAAGCCACGGATCAGTTACTACGACGAATCGAACAAGGACCTGAAGTATGCCTCCTGGGACGGGAGCACGTGGGTCATCACAACGGTTGACGGAACCAATTACAAGAAAGGTAACCAGAAAGGATGCAACTGGGATTGGAATCACCACAAGCCACAATCTAATTCCATAAACGTGGGTGATTATTCGTCCCTTGCGCTCGACAGCAACGGTAACGCGAGGATCAGTTACTACGACAAGACGAACAAGGACCTGAAGTATGCCTCCTGGGATGGGAGTCGGTGGGTCATCACAACGATTGAAAGTGCCGGGAATGTGGGCGAGTATTCATCCCTTGAACTGGATGCAAACGGTTCCCCGCGTATCGGTTATTACGACGCATCCCGTGGCAATCTGAAATTTGCCTCATGGAATCTCACCACCTCACTGTGGGTAACCGAGATCGTAGACAGCTCCAAAAAAGTCGGGACATTCACGTCTCTTGCACTTGACAAGAACGGTATCCCGCGGATCAGTTACTACGACCAGAAGAACCGTGACCTGAAGTATACCGCCGGGAACGGGGTTGTACTGTCCCCCATTCCGACCGTGACCGGTATCTCCCCTGTAAGTGGACCGGTAGCCGGAGGTACGGTTGTTACAATCACCGGTACCGGGTTTACCGGAGCAACGGCGGTCATGTTTGGAACCGTAGCCGGTACAAGCCTGACCGTGAACTCTTCAACGAAACTCACCATCATATCTCCCGCCGGTACAGCAGGTATCGTTAATGTAACGGTCACTACCCCCGCAGGCACCAGCGCTGCCTCTGCCGCCGACAAGTTCACCTATACAGCAGCCGCACCGACTGTGATTGCAGTCACCCCATCATCGGGATTAACGGAGGGTGGAACAGCGGTAATCATTACCGGTACCGGATTTGCCGAGAATTCAACGGTCATGTTCGGAACCGTCTCCGCAGCGAGCGTCACCTATACTTCAGCCACCAACCTCACTGCAATCTCCCCCGCATGCACGGTAGCCGGAGCCGTTGATGTAACGGTCACTACGAACGGCGTTACCAGCGCTACCTCCACTGTGGACCAGTTCACGTATACTACAACCCCCCTGACTGTGATCAGCATAGATCCAGCCACCGGTGTTGCCGGAACATCAATCTCGATAACGAACGTAGCGGGAACCGGGTTCCTCTCGGGCGCAACCGTGAAGTTGACTAAGGCCGATTCAGCCGATGTCAGCGCTACATCGGTGACTGTGGTCTCACCGACCCAGATCACCTGCACGTTTGTGCTTCCCGCCGCCTCTACAACCTCTGTCGGAACCTGGAATGTTGTGATAACCAACCCCGACGGACCGTCGGTGAGCCTGGCAAACGCGTTCAGCGTGACCTACGCCGCTCCGACCGTAACCTCCATGGATCCAGCCACTGGTGTTGCCGGGGATCTGTTATCCGGGGTAAGTATCACGGGCACGAACTTTATTCCGGGTACAACGCCATCTGTCTGGTTAGCAAAAACCGGAGAGGTCAATATTAATGCAACCAACGTCATCGTGGTCTCATCCACGCAGATCACCTGCGATATTACACTCACCCCCTACATCAACACATTACCCGGACAATGGAATCTCGTGGTAGAGAATGCGGATGGGCAGACCGGGACAAAGATTGCCGCATTCTCCTTAACAAACCCCGCACCAACCATAACCTCCATCGAGCCAAGCAGCGGCCAGAACGGGACGGTAGTTGACGTTATCAAAGTTATCGGCACGAACTTTGGCTTTGGTGAAAACCCAAAGATCTGGCTGTCAAAAGCCGGGGTAAGTGATATTATCGCTACAGATACGCACATTTACGGTACGACCGAGTTGTACTTCAGGCTTATAATTCCCGATTCAGCACCGGCCGGAGTTTATGATCTCAATGTACAGAGCTTGGACGGGCAAACCGGGGCATATCTCGGTTCGTTCACCATCACATACCAGAAGCCCAACTCCCTCACGTGGGACTGGTCTGCGGATGGATGGGGTGACTGGCACCATACAGCAACCTGGTCGGGAACGGTCACTGGCCCCGTTTCAGAGTACGGCCCGTTCATTGAGAACGGCCATGGCGTGCATGGATCAAATGTTACTCTGAACTACTCAGATGGATCAGGCACAACGGAATCCAAGGTCTGGAAGACCTTTACTGCTCCCACGGATTCCAAGTACAATACCCTTACGTTCACCGGGCTGCTCAGTTCCTCCGATTATCCCAAAGGAAGAACAATGGTCATTAATGTGAATGGTAATGATGTATATTCCGCCACCGCTAAATCAGACAGTGCGATCAACGGTCAGGAATTCACCATTACAAAGACATTCGATCCAGCAAATGAAGTCACGGTCACGATAACAACCGGTCAGAATCCGACAGGACTGAACCCGTTGTATACCCTGCAGTACAATTCATTGACCCTGAGCTGAACCGAACCGGGGTAATTCTTTTTTTTTAAAAAAATATTCCTGCAGCCTTTTTTATTGTCTTCACTCTCGTGATGTCGTGTAATTTATAACCTAATCCAACCATTGATTGTTTATTCAGGGTATGCACACTCCCTTAAACGATGGTTCAGCGAGGCCAATAAGATAAAAATGTGTACAATTACGGAGAACTTTTTGTAAGACTTCCCGTAAGATCGCGCTGGAGTAACGAATGACTACACCCCCATCCCCGGATAAAAAATGGTCTTTGAAAACCATTGGGATTGTTTTCCTTGTTGCGATTATTTGCATCGCCATTGCGATCGGCGTTTTTTTGATCTATCCTATGCAGAAGATCCCCTCACAGAATATAACCCCGGTATCCCCCATAACTCCCATCACTCCGCCCACCGGTGATGCCGGGACCCTCGTACCAGTAACCATTACGGGTAATTTTTCTTATGGGCCGTCACCATCCGTCTGGCTGGTAAGGGGAGGGAATCCTGATATCACGGCACAAGATGTACGAGTGATCTCACCCACCCAGCTCACCTGCGTGTTTCCGCTCACTGCATCAGCGGTGCCAGCCGGGCAGTGGGATGTTCTTGTTAAGAACATTGATGAGCAGAATGCGTTAAAGATCGGCATATTCACGGTGAACGATGACGTTTCACCCACCTTAACGTGGAACTGGTCTGGTGATGGCTGGAATGGCTGGCAGTCTCGTGCATCGTGCGGGGTAACGACCGGAAAGACAGGATTCTGTCAGGAATACGGACCTGTCATTATTAATGGTCATGGTGAATATGGATCGAATGTTACCTTTGAATTGGTTTCAACAGACTCCCGTGTCTCGAAGACGTTTACGGCCCCATCCGGCAGATGGCATACACTCACGTTCACCGGTCTGCTCAGTTCCTCCGATTATCCCAAAGGAAGAACGATGACCATTGATGTGAATGGAAATACTGTATATGCTGGCACTGCTGCAACAGACAGTACGATCAACGGCCAGCAATTCACTCTTACAAAGACCTTCGATCCAGCAAAGGAAGTAACGGTCACGATAACAACCGGCCAGAACCCGACAAAAAAGACATCGTTATACACGCTGCAGTTCAATGCATTGACCCTGAGTTGAGACGGGGATCAACCCGATGGTTATCCTTGCAGGGCAATTGAAAACAGCAAGTGGCTATTTTAGCCAGACATGCGATTTAGATGAATCGTAACTTGTTGTCACAACGATCTCTTTTGGGAGTGGTATCTGGGAATCGTTAATCTGTTGGCTTGCACTGCCCGGCAGGGGTGGCCCTATATCTTCGTGTGGATCTCCACGACGCCGAGTGGAGTTGTGGTATTGGCGAGATCGACCCGTGTCCCGTCTTTGTAAACTTCAACTTCCAGTGGCCTTAAGGATCCGTCCGATTTCTCCAGCACGCCATCAATGGTCCCGTTCTTCATCACCATCTGGTAGAGCTGGTTCCCGGAGGTGTCGATCTCCCTCCGCTGGCCGTTAGCACTAACAGAGCCGGTATAATTCCCCGGGTACGCGACCTGCACCCAGACACCGGTTGCGGGTATGGCATACTGAACCGGGCCGGTGGTTGTTGCAGGCAAGGCTGCGGTCATCTCCTGTGCAAGGGTAATCCCGGGACTCATCGATCCTACGGGGACATGCATCTCAACAAGTCCCCGGGGAGCTGTCGTCTCCTGTTGGGCAACCGGGACGCCGGCACTATAGATCGCAACATCAAGGCTGTCTGCCGATCCCTCGCTCTTCTCAATGAATACATCAATGACCGTATTCTGGACCGGAAGCAGGTACACTTGTGTTCCGGAACTTTTCACGTCCATACGCCATCCCGCGGCGGCAAAATAACCGGAATAGGCACCCGGGCATGTGATCTTTGCATATATCCCGTTCCCCGGCACATCTCCCCCCACGGTGCGGGGTATTTCGGTTGTTGCGGTTGGAACCGGTGTGGTAGCAGCAACCGGTGTGGGCGTGGGTGTTGCCCCGATACTGGATTTCGTCATGGACAGGCTGGCTGCGGTGGCGGTCTCATCAGGTCCCGGTATCGGCATGGTCAGGGCCCCGATAACGATTGCAGCAATAATGATCACGGCAATGATGGTGACAAACGGGGACGTGGGTTGTGGCTCTTCCGGGAGGGTTTGTTTACTTCCCTGTACTATTCCATAGACGGCCAAATCCGGAACTGCCGGGCGACCGGAAGGTTGCTCGAGTTCCAGTGTCCCGGCATTCATACTCTCCTTCCTGTTGATCGAATGGGACGTGTCACGATACGGGTTCAGCCGGGCCGGGACTCCCCGGTCCCTGATGACCTCAATGCACTTGTCACGGTTCAGAAAATGCCGGCGGGCTGCCTGGTGGATAAAAATGAGTTCGATCTCGCGTGTATCCCCGTCCGGCGAACTGACCGTGAGTTGTATCACCGGCTCACGCAGCCGGTTCGTTCCTGCGATTGCAAGGTCGATACCGGTATAGGGGATACTCTCCCGGGGAATGCCTGAATCATGGTCGACAATGATGAGACGGCTGCCGGTAAGCACCGCTTCGAAGGCGACACCATTGATGATGAGTTCCTGTGTTGTATGAATCACAGACTCATCGCTGCCCAGGTTCAGGTTATCCATACGATCCTACGATCCATTATATGTACGACATTATCATTATCATTTGTCCCTTAACCAGAATTTTAAAAAATACATTTCCCGATTGCGATTGACTCACAAGGCTGTCGTAAATGCCCTTTTGCGCTCTGTATGATACCGTCACGCAGCAGGGCGAATCTCTGTATTCCGGTTCACGAGCAGGTTGTAGGCATCGTGGTCCTGGTTATACCGGATAAGGACACCCTCCATCTCCAGCACGGTGCCATAGGGTGCTGAGAGAAGCGTCTCATTCTCCGGGGTCTTGTGGAATGCAGGGAGCACGGCATAGACCGGGACTTTTGCGGTACCGTCACAGACCTTGAAGAGGTGGTTCTTCCCGTCTCCCAGTTCCCCGCTCATCTTCACCGCCGTCACATTGACCCGTCGGCCGATATGGAGGTGCAGCTTTGAGAACCGGAGCACCTTTGAACCCCTTGGAATCCGGTAACCTTCGCTATGGATGCCGGCCGGGCGGAGGACGGCATAACTGTACTTGATGTCCGTGTTGATGAAGCGGTAAAATTCCTCGCACGCAGCAAGGGTCTCCATCACCCGCGTCTGGTGAATGGCAGGAGCGGTGGCAAAACTCCAGCACCGGGGGGCCGGGCAGGGTGTCCCCCAGATGAACGTACAGGGGGCATGGAGGTACAATTTATGTCCATGCAGCCCGGTAACAAGGGTCCGCATACGGGTGGCATTTTCCTCGTCCGCCGGTTCGATGATCAGGATCGCCCCGTCAGGTGCAAGCCGCTCTGCGATCCGTTCCACCAGTTCTGCCCGGGACCTTTCCGAACTGTCGGGGAGTTCGTTTAAGACATTGGAGAATATGATGAGATCGATCTTATCAGGGATGGACGAGGGCAGAGGGTCCCGGATATCTGCTTTCACCGGGGGCTTGATCGAGACCTTCCCGCCCCGGGGCACGAGTGCGTCCCGCAGGAAGAGGAACGCCTCGATATGCTCCTCTGATCGCTCGATGGAATAGACCGAAGCAGTGGCTCCGTCAAGCCGCGACCAGTAATCGGCGATGGCGAGCGGGACAACACCCGGCCCGGTGCCGATATCGAGAATGGTCATCGATTTTTTCAGGTATCCGTCCCTTGCCAGCCGGGCGAGCAGGTGCTCGGTCTGCATGAAGTAGACCGGGAAGTGATAGGCAAGATAGCCGAGCACGCTGTAGCCCTTTGCATACTTAAGGGAGCGGCGCTGGGAAGGTTTCCAGTAATCGTCTTTTTGGGCGGTGATCGCCTTCCTCAGCCGCTCGATGATCATCGGATCGTCCCACGCGTTCCCGGTTTTTTTGGCGATATACCGCTCAATGGTTTCGGTCAGCGGTGAGGGGATCTGCCTTCCTGCAAGAAAGGTCTCCTCGCGCAGGTTCTCATCATCGTTCAGCACGTAGGGAGGAGTCGGCTGGAATCGTGAGATCTCATAATCGTTGCCATGTTTTGCGGCAACAAGCCCGAGGCGGGATAATTCCGGGGAGATCTCTCTATAGATCTCCTCTACGGTTGCCGGTGCATCGAGGTAGGGAATAATCTCCGAGAGGCGAAAGGAGGATTTGGTGCCGGCAACGTATTTTACGGTGGCAATCAGCGGGTTTCCAGCCATATGTTGCCGGATAGTTAGTGACCGGTCCTCTTACATCTTTGCCTGAAATAGTGTCCTTCCCAAAGACCTGGCATCTGCGATGGTAACGGTGCCTGTCCCGATCTCGTGACCATGTCCGATGTTGACGACGAACGGTGGTACGACCGCTGGGTTCATGTGCCGGCATGCAGACATTGCAGCTTGAACAGACCATGCTCGATCATTGCCCGGGCTCAGCGAACCTGCGCACCCCCACGCTCACGATCAAGAAGTGTCCGCAGTGTGGCGGGGAAGTCGAGGTCTTCTCAAATGACGTCTCCGTGAAGTGCAGCACCTGCGGTTTCGTTGTCTATAACGATACTCTCTCCTGCGTCCAGTGGTGCAAGTATGCAAAAGAGTGCGTGGGCGAAGAGACGTACAATAAGATGATGGCGCAGAAAAAACAGGGGTAGGTGGAGCGTTACCCCACGCTCTCGAAGAAGACCGGCCAGAACGGATCCTGTGCAGGTATCGCGAGGGGAACTGTTGTCCCGTCCCGCCGTTTCATGGTCCGGGTTGACGGATCGGCAGTGACGGTCCCGATCACCGATGAAGGGATGCCTACCCGTGCAAGCGCATCGATAATTGTTCCTGAACTGGCCGGGTCCGCGGTAACAAGGAGCGAACCTTCGGCGATTGCTGCAACGGGATCGATGCCAAACGATTCGCACACCATGCGCACCTCATCCGGATATACGAAACGTGTCTCATCGATCACCATCCCGACATCGCTTGCATCGGCAATCTCGAAGAGGCCGCCTATCACCCCTCCCTCAGTGGCATCATGCATGGCGGTGACTCCCCCTGCTGCCATTGCCGTGAGCGCATCCTCAACCACGGTCATCTGCCGGCAGAGTGCCTGCGCATTCCGGATCAGTGTATCAGGATAGTTCTTCTGGAGGTCCGCTTCGCGCAGGACCGAGAGGATGCCGGCAGTCTCGATGGCCGGGCCTTTGGTCAGGATCACGTCATTGCCCGGTCGGGCTCCCGCGGGCGTCACGTACGAATCCTTCGCCGCAATGGCAAAGACGGTAATTCCCCCGATGGTCGGAGCTGCAAATCCGGGGTAGTACCCTGTATGTCCCCCGACAATGGCGATCCCCAGTTCAACGGCCGTCCGGTGGATTGAATCAACGATGATCCGGAAATCCGCATCGCTGGTCTCCGGGGGGAGGAGAAGCGAATAGGTCATGTACTGGGGCTTTACGCCCATGACCGCCACATCGCTTGCCCCGATATGGACGGTATACCAGCCGAACATATCGAGCGGCTGCTTCGGGACAGCGAAGATCGGGTCTTCGGCAATGATCAGTACGTTCCCGTTGCCGATATCCACAACGCCCGCATCGATCCCTGTCCTTGGGGGGACAATGACTGAAGGGTCGGTCTTCCCGAGACGGTGGAGGAGGAATTCAGAGAACAGTTTGTGATCGATCTTTCCGATCTTTGGTTTATCTGCGGTCATGGTATAATTTCGCAATAGTACAGATCTGTCCGACAACTTCCAGCGGGTCCCGGCCAACCAGGACCGAGACCGGTTCTTTTCCTATTGCACCGGTCTCGTAGAAGATCTTCGGGGGCCTGTCTCCCGCGGCCCTTATCGCCTCTTTCACCTTCCAGGGCATGGACGCTCCTTCCGCTTCTTTGATCTCATCGGGTTCGTTTCTCCGGTCGATGACACTGAACGCCCAATCGTTCTGTTTGCAGTACTGGAGAAGCCACTGCGCAAAGTCCGGGTTATTGGCAAAGTCGATCCCTGCCCGTATTGTGGGATCGTACTTCCGGTACTCGATGATCAGCCGTGCCATGTGGCTGGATGCACCGAACACCGGTTTTCCCGAGGCGTGGGGCATGCTCCCGACAACCGTGATCCTGCCATCAATCGCTAGAACATCTTCGCGGGTCTTTGCACTTGTGCGGGCAAAGACAAGGTTCGATCGTACTTCCGGGATGATGGCTGCAAATTCCCGACAGTGCTCGATCTGGTCGAGTGCAAGCGCCATCATTCCGTACATCTCTATTAGTTCACTGTCTGTCATGGTCAAAACACCCGGTTGTCAGGATATCAGAGTGCCAGCATCCGTTCGATGGCGGTGCGGGCCCGTGTGGCAATATCGTCCGGCACGGTGATGCGGGGCCGGAGTGTGGTGAGGGAGTTAAGCACCTTCTCAAGATTCGTCTTCTTCATGTTCCGGCAGATGGCTTCTGGTGAGAGGGGGTAGCAGCGCTTATCCGGGCATTCCTTCTGGATCCGGTGGAGGATACCGACTTCGGTGCCGATGATGAACTCCTTCTTTTGGGAAGTGCAGACTTCGCGGATAATCCCCGAGGTGCTTGCCACATGGTCGGCGAGATCTATTACCTCAGGCCGGCACTCGGGATGCACCAGCACTTCTGCGCCCGGGTGGGCAGCCCGTGCTTCCTGCACCTGTGTCGGGGTGATACGGTCGTGCACAATGCAGAACCCTTCCCACGGGTGGATCGTCTTCTTCGTGAACCGCTGCGCATACCGCCCGAGGTTCCGGTCCGGGACAAAGATGATGGTGTCCTCGTCTACGGAATTGACCACCTTCACCGCGTTTGAGGAGGTGCAGCAGATGTCGCTCTCGGCCTTGATCTCGGCAGAGGTATTGACATAGCAGACCACGGCCGCATCGGGGTACTTTGATTTTGCATGCCGCAGTTCTTCAGCTGAGATCATCTGTGCCATCGGGCAGCAGGCATCCTCGGCAGGCAAAAGGACTGTCTTATTGGGTGAGAGGATTGCCGCGGTCTCGGCCATGAAGTCCACGCCGCAGAAGACGATCACATCTCCTTCCATCGTTGCAGCTGCCCGGGAGAGTTCGAGGGAATCGCCGGTAAGGTCAGCGATGTCCTGGATCTCCGCAGGCTGGTAGTTGTGGACGAGAAGGATGGCGTTTTGCTCCTCTTTCAGCCGTGCGATCTCTTCCCGGATATTGTTGTTGTCCTGCACGATTGCAACACTTCTGTACCTGTTCGATGCTCCATTACATCAAACCGTCGCTGACCCAGAATCTGTGATTCCGTTCTGCATGCGGGATGTTTAAGAAACCGGCCCTCCCATATCCTGTACTGTATGAGACTTATCCTCCCGGACCGGTCGGAGCGGGTGATTGCCACCGCCACGGTTCCCCTTGACCAGCTGCTGCTTGCCGAGGGTATCAACCCCCTTGGGGTGATCGCGACCCGTGACGGTGCGCTGATCCCGGAGGATGCACCGGTCGGAAGCGAAGATGTGATCCGGCTTATCCGGATCGCGCATGGGGGATAAAGTATGACCGACGGCTCCTCCCGGCAGGGGGCATCCCGCTGTGCCGTATGCGGGGAACCGGCCGTCTTCTTTGAGCGACAGGCAAAGCGCCACCTCTGCGGCACCCACCTTATTTCCGAGATAGAACGGCGGGTTGCAAAGACCGTTACGGAACGGAACCTGATCGTGCCGGGCGATACCGTTGCCGTGGGGGTGAGCGGCGGAAAGGACAGTTCGGCACTCCTGATGATCCTCTCCCGTATCGTCCCGGCAATACCAGATGTTAGTCTGGTTGCGATCACGGTGGATGAGGGGATTAGCGGTTATCGCGAGGACACAATACACGCGGCCAACCGGCTTGTGGGGAGCCTGAAGATTGAGCACTGCCATGTATCATTCACTGACCTGTATGGCGATACGCTTGATACGCTCCTTGCCGGGCAGGAAAGCCGGTCCTGCACAGTCTGCGGCATTCTCCGGAAGAAGGCACTCGCGGATGCTGCCCGTTTTGCGGGGGCAAC
>Ga0265296_1001649_pt1 | contig 24879 bp, 26 predicted proteins | sample MunlanPumphouse1_FD_189073 | JGI IMG/M metagenome (GOLD analysis project Ga0265296, IMG submission 189073) | Groundwater microbial communities from a municipal landfill in Southern Ontario, Canada - Pumphouse #1 | ecosystem: Environmental > Aquatic > Deep subsurface > Groundwater | place... | reverse complement strand
GGCTTGTTTGGTAAGTTATGGCCATCCAATTGATGTTGAACCGTTTGCAGATGGTCTTTTAGATATCGTTTTTTTGGATCAAGATTGATCAAACGCGCCCCTAGATCGTGGCGTAGAATACTTAATGACGGCCCGCCTAAATTTTCTTTTGGCAAAGGAAAGCCAGTTAGAAAAATATTTTCGGCTGGGACACCGTATAATTTTAATCTCTCTACCGCGCGATAAGTTGGAGCAAAATATTTGATTCTTGTTTTAGCTGGCTTTAAAGGCACCCAACTACGGGAAAAATCGGCATCACAGATGACGCAATAAATCTCATTTGGATAATCAAAGGCTTCAGCCATAAAGGCTGAAACAAAAAAAGTCGTGATAAGTGGCAATGGTTTCTGACTTAAATGCTGAATGAGATGTTTGCCCCAATCTTTTTTTGAAATAGCACTAAAAATTCTTTTCAAAGGAAAATTCGGATCAGTCAAATCACGGCGAGGATAGAAAGGCGGGATCATCTGCAATTTATCATAAAAATCAAAAGCGGCCGGACCAATAATAGGTATATGTTGAAAACGGGAAATAAATTCATAGAATTCCCGGCTATGCTCCCAAACACTTCTATCTTTTATGGGAATGCCGTGATAATTATTGGCGTTCAAAATGCCGTCGTGCGCTAGATGGCGTAAATTATAGGCGGCTCGATGATGGCCATAGCCCATATCTACGGAAACTACCCAGGCTTTGTTATTGTTTGACATAGTGATAGATCGAGAATTTAGAAAATAGAATCTAGAAAATAGAAACTCGGAAAGTATCACAAAATTCTAAATTCTATTTTCTAGCTTCTACTTTCTACTCTTAGTGTGTCCAAATTTGTAATTAAAAATATCGGTACTAACTGGCCCCAGAAGAAGCCGATGCGCTTCACAAGCCAGATATTTAATGGCAATTTTAGTCCGTCCATCGCGGTCAAAACGACGCACGGAAACAGGAATACGGACTGATTTTAAAATTCTGAATTTGCCTACCCGGCCAGCCCTGGCCACATAGTCATGATCTTCAGCTAATTTTAATGATTCGTCAAAGCCGCCGATCGCGCGATGAATTTTTTTCTTGGCAAAGATGCAAAAACCCGGCGCGTGAGGATAAACCATGGTTGTTGCCTTAGCATAAACATTATAAGCCTCGTGGAATATTTTATCAATCTTCTTGTCACTCAATGGCTGAATAGGGGCTGACGCGACATCCAAATCTCTTCTTTTAATTTCTTTCATGGCTTTATCCAAAAAATCAACTGGTAAAATCACGTCGGCGTCCAGAAAAAGAAGCCACTCACCTTTGGCCGCCGCCGCTCCTTTATTGCGGCCGCAAGCAGGCAAGCCCCCTTCCACCACTCGACAGCCAGCTTTTTCAGCGATTGTTCGAGTGCGATCTTTAGAACGCGCGTCGGCCACAATAATTTCAAAATTCTTAAAAGTCTGATTTCGCAATGAACTTAATAATAGCGGCAAGTATTTTCCTTCATTGTAAGTAGGAATAATAACGCTTAGCATAGAATCTTGCGTAGACTAACAGTATACCAAATTTAGCGTCTTTTGAGAAACTGTTCCACGGCTTGGTATTGACTCTCGCCATCTAGACCCGCTTCTTTCAAAACTACGGCGCCTTGACCACTGCCCATATAATGACCATTCTTGAACGGATACAACGAAGCGGCGCGACCGTGTTCCGAAGTAATGAAACGATATAAAGTCGGCAAAGTAAAGTCAGTCATACCCATAGCATTTTGACGTAAAAATTCAGGAAAAATAGTTTCTTTTTCAGCTGGCGACAAGCGATCAAATAATTCAAGGCTGGAGACATAAAAAATATCAACCTTTTGACCATCCGCGTCCAATCGCGGCAAAACATGCTCTACAAAATTATAAGTCACGGCTGATCCTTGCAAGACAATTGTTCCTTGGCTTTGACCATCTGGAGCGCGTCGGAAAGCGTAAACACCTTGCGCCGCGGCATGCGCCGGCGGTAAATGATAAAAATCTCTGTCCAAAACTTTTTCGTTTGGCCGAGTGACAAAAGGCGCGATAATCGCCGGCCGCGCTTGCAAAGCGGCGGTCACGAGCGGCCAAATTTCTTGCGGATCCCAAGGGGTCAAAACCGTCATGATGCCAGCCGGAAAATTTTCTTGCAACATCTGCAGTGGTTGCGGATCAGCGTGAGTCGGGCCATCCTCACCAGTCTTTAAGCTGGCATGGCCGCAGACAACAATAAAAGGATGATACTGTCCGCCAAAGGTACGCACGCGCATTTGCTGACTAATACCATGAAGACGCATGGTTGTATGTTGCAAAGCGGCAATGAACGCCGCGTAAGATGCACCAACGCCAAGATGCTTACCGAAAGCGGAAAGGCCAGCCGCCACTCCTCCAATCGCGTCTTCACAAATACCGCCTACTGATAGCAAACGAGACAAAGGGTTCTGACTGGCGTGAAAAAAACCTTCGGCAAATCCTTTATTAATTTTCTCAACACTAGTTGATTCATATAAATCCGCCGCTCCCACCATAATTGCTCCGCCGCTTTCTTTATTATAATAGTTGAGGGCATCGCTTAAAACACCGCGTAAAGTAACCAAGCCACCAACTTTTAATCGCAATTTCTCCGGAGTTTCAGAAATTTTAAATTTCTCATAATCATAAATAACTTCAACTCGCGGCGCGTCCTGGCGGGGCTCGCGATTTAACGCCTTCAAGCGCTCTTTGGATTCTTTTATTCTACGCGCCAAAAATTCAACTGTTCCCTTATTTTGTTCTAAAATTTTTCTAATCACCAATAAAGTTTCCCAATAATATTTTTCAATATTTTCCGGTGTTTGTTCGCCGGCAAACCGCGGAAACGACACTTCGGCGGCTTTTTCAAGTTCTTTTAGAGTCGCGTAATATCCTTCCGAGCCAAACTTATGGCCTGCTCCGTGTGACGCCTTACCCTCAATGCCATACTGCCAGCCTTTAATTGTGCGATAAATAATCGCTGTGGGCTGATCATTGTGAATTTCTGATAATAGTTTTTGAGCGGTGAATATTTGCTGACAATTCTTTCCGTCGGGCACAATAATCACATTAAAATCGTGAAGATGGGCTAATTCCACGGGATCCCACTGGACATATTCGCCGGGTTGATCACCTTCTCGCGTTACTCTATTTGAATCAATGGAAGCTTGATTCCAATCAATGTGTAAAATAAAATTTTTCAAACCGGCCGTAGCGGCAAAAGCCAGAGCTTCATTCACTCGGCCAGGAGTCATGCCTCCCTCACCTTCAATAACATGAACATGTGGCGCGTTATCTCGTTCATAAGTATCCAATGCTCCCAGGGCTAGACCCCCAGACATAGCCATGCCGTAGCCTGATGGTCCAGTAGCCACCTTAATAAAAGGCACTACTGGCGTCGGATGACCATCCAATGGCTTTGATTTGTATTTTAAAAACAATGGCGTTTTTGTAATAGGATTGCGTCGAAAGCCCAACAAATCTTCTAATCGTAGTTGATACTTTTCATCTTTAGGCAAAAACTCTGGCTGACTTTGTCGCATCATCTCATTGCGTAATGCCCATAAAGCGTAAAGACCTAGAGCTTTATGGCCAGCCGCGTAAGAAATAATATCGGCATCCTCGGCATCGGGATTAGAAAAATCATAATCCATTGTTTCAAAAAGCAGGCGCTGGACAAAACGGCCGGAGGAAATACTGCCGCCCGGATGACCGGAAGTCGGCACATAATTAAACATGATGGCGCAAAGAGCGCGATAGACTAAATCAAAAAATTCGAAATGTTTAATCTCTTCCGCGGAAAATTGAAATCTACTCAATTCATCCTGCGCGTTTAAAACAATCCCCCGCCGCGGTCCAAATTGTAACTGAGACATACCCAAAAAAGTTAAAATAAATGTTTTCCTTCTTGAATAAATGCTTGGAATCCTTTCTGATCCATCGCCGCTTGTCCGATTCTTTTTACTGCTTCAATTAAATCTTCTTTGGCCGTGGCAATCGAAAGCCGAAGATAGTGTTGGCCATCACTACCAATCACGCCAAAAGAACGGCGATCCATCGTAGCGACCTGGTATTTAAACAATAAAAACATCTGAAACAAGGTCGCGGGACTGGTTTTGTTCTTGATTCCCGGCGTCAAAATTTGGTGTGCCTCTATTATACCCAGTTTTTCACAAACTCCGCCAATATTAGGAAAAACGTAAAAAGCGCCTTTGGGCTTTTGACATTTAATTCCTTCTATTTGATTCAGGCCATCAACTACTAAATCTCGCCGCTCTTGAAAAGACGCGTTCATTTGAGCAATAAACTTTTTACTCTCTGGCGATTCTAAAGCGACTTTGGCTCCCATTTGATTATAAGCCGGAACACAAGAAAAATAGTTGATGTTCAAATTTTTAAAAACCTGCGCTTCTTCATCGGTAGGAAAAACCGCCCAGCCCAAACGCCCGCCAGTCCAAGAATAACTTTTCGACGCGCCACTGACGATTATTGTCTTATCCTCCATGCCGGGTATTGAGGCAATGGAATAAAGTTGCGCGCCATCAAACAAAATATCTTCGTAAACTTCGTCGGAAAAAACACGTATATCTGGAGTGCATTTATTTTTGATAACCGCGGCTATCCCCTCCAATTCTTCTTTGGACGCGACGCCGCCAGTCGGATTAGACGGAAAATTAATAATAATCAACTTAGTTTTTGGAGTAATCAATTTTTCTAAATCGTCTGGACCAAAACTAAAATTTTTTTCTTCTGACAATTGAAGCGGCACTGGTTGAGCGCCGAGATAACGAGTAAATGATTCATAGATAGGAAACCCCGGCGAAGGATAAATTACTTCATCGCCGGGATTTAAATAAACCTGCTCACAAAAACCAATCGGCGGCTTGGCGCCGGGAAAAACTACCACTCTATCGGCCGTCGCCTTAATTTGCCGCGTCTCACTAATATGTTTGGCAATCGCCTCCCGTAATGGCAAGATCCCTTGCGGATCAACGTAGTGAGTGTTATCCGCGTCCAACTGTCGTTTAATTTCTTCTTTAATAAAAGAAGGCGTCGGAAAATCCGGCTCGCCTAAATTACATTTAATAACCCGCTGTCCGCTTTCTTCCACTTCTTTAATATAAGGCCCAATTTTAAAAGCATTTTCCGTGCCCAACAAAGCTAAGTGTTCAGAATAGAGAGACATAGTTCCAATCTATTATTATAGCAAAAAACTATCTATTCTGGCAACCGCGCGATGGTGGCCACCGTAATTTCATTCAATGAATTTAAAACTAAATCCGCGCCCGCGTGTGTCTGTGACGCGGTGTAGGGATTTTTGATGGCAATACATTTGCAACCCGCGGCTTTGGCCGCCTGAATACCATGATCCGCGTCTTCCAAAACCAAACATTCATATGGTTTTAATCCTAACTTGGTTACCGCTTGCGTATAAATTTCAGGGTCAGGCTTGCCACTGACAACCTCATCGCCGGCTACAATTACATCAAAATATTCCCGCACCTTAAACTTATCTAAAACTATTTCAATATACTCCCGCACCCCTGACGAAGCTAAGGCTATTTTATAACCAGCGTCTTTAAATAATTTTAAAGATTCATGCAGACCAGGCATGGCCTGAAGTTTAGCGCGTACTAAGTTTAAAAAAATAGGCTGACGTTGCCTGTCTAATTCTTCGGCTGTTGTCGGCCAATGAAATTGTTCAATCATTGATTGTAAAATATCAATCACCCGCCTGCCTAACGAATCCCGCCTAATATCTTCTGACATCACCGGTAAATCATACCCTGCTTGTCGCAGAGTCAACAAAGTCGCCTCATCATGCAGGCCATCGGAATTCACCATTAAATCATCCATGTCATAAATTATGGCCTTGATCATAGAAGTAGATATAATTAACTAAAGAAAATTAGCGGCGGCGAAAATTTCTATTCTGGCCGCGAAATGGCCCGCCTCGCCCTTGGCTCATCAAGGCAGGTCTACTCCCTCGATATTGTCCACTAGCACGAACTCCCCTAGTAATGGGGCCAACAACTCGGCGGGGTGGTAAGACAGGCAAAGCAAGAACCGGAATAGTTTTTTTGATTAGGCGTTCGATTTGTTTAACATCTCCTCGCTCCTCGGGAGTCACGAACGACACTGCCTTGCCGAATTTATCAGCTCGGCCTGTTCGTCCAATGCGATGCACATAATCATCTAGATTGTCCGGCAAATCATAATTTATAACAAGCGCAATGTCGCTAACGTCAATACCGCGAGAAGCAATGTCAGTCGCCACGAGGACGCGGAATTTTCCAGTTTTAAATCCTTCAAGAGCCGCTTTTCTTTGCGCCAGTGATTTATTGGAATGAATTTCCGCCACCGCGTGTCCCATCGCGTGCACATTTGCCGTAATTTTTTTCGCGCCGAATTTTGTGCGGGAAAAAACGAGAACAGTACCGGGAGTGTCGGATAAAATTTTATCTAAAAGTTGGATTTTCGCTTCTTTTGAAACGATAAATAATTCTTGCTCAACATTTTTCGCGGCGGTGCCAGAAGGCGCGACTTCTATGCGCAGAGGTATCTTCATATAACGCGCGGCGATTTCCGCGATCGCGTCTGGCATCGTTGCTGAAAACATTAAAGTCTGGCGCTCGCGCGGCGCGGCTCCGAGAATTTGTTTTATCGCTGGCATGAATCCAATATCAAGCATTCTATCAGCCTCATCCAAAACAACAATTTTTACTTGATTCAATGAATAATTTTTTTGCTTAAGATGATCAATTAAACGTCCGGGCGTTGAAACCACTATGTGCGGATTTTGTCTCAATAATTGTATCTGTTGATGCGAGGACGCGCCACCAATAACCACCGCTGTTCTCAAACCGATTGATCTACCAATTTTTTGCAATACTTCATTGACTTGCAAAGCTAATTCTCTGGTTGGCAGGAGGATCAAACCCTGCCCTTGGTGTTCGGCTAGCCTCTGAATCATAGGTACCGCAAAAGCCAAGGTTTTGCCCGTGCCGGTTTGAGCAATGCCCACAATATCTTTGCCTTCCAAAGCCGCTGGAATACATTGATGCTGAATCGGCGTTGGTTTGGAGAATTTCTGTTGTTCCAAAATAGCAAGCAACTCTCGATCAATTCCAAGATCACTAAAATGAACGTGAGTGTCTATTTGTATTTTTTGTGTCATATATATTTTCTAGTGACCCGATTTCCTACTGGGCCACATAATATGACACAAAAGAGGTTCGAGTCGTTGACTGTCAATACAGTCAAGTCAAGATTACTTTAATAATATGCTAGTATAGCACAAAATACGTAATCTGTCAAGCATGCGTCCAGCTAACATTACGCTCGTGGGATTGAACATAATTTATTTTTTATACAACTGCGCCAGACGCCTAATCTCTTCTATGTCCAACTCGCACTCCGTGTTAGCCGCTCGTCTGGGATCATCAAAATTAACTTTAATTTTTACCTCACCTTCGCCATTACGCATCACATCTATCTCGAAAAATTCTGTTGGCTCCATCACTCCACCAATTTCCTCCACATCTTCAAAACCTTTGATGGCGACATCGCCTTGTTTTCTGATCAAAGTTTTCTTCAAAAAACTCTCTAGCATACTACCATGCGAGACGGTAATAAAATTCACCATCTCCCTCTGAACTTTTATCGATGTGGCACTCTTGACCCATTCCACCAAAACGTTCAAAAGGTAACAAAACCTTGAAGCAGCATTTTCGACATAAACCGAATCCCTTAAATTCTCCTTCACGCCCGCGGCATTAGCAGCGCGTACAAAATCTTTCATCTCTTTCGGCGTGGGGTCCCTTTTTTCTTCTTGCTTCAATCTTTCCACCTGATCGGCAATATATTTTTTAAAAATATCAATATAAGTCTGATGATTTTCCTCCCTATCCGCGCTCGCCTGGACTTTTTTTACATTTAAAATATCTGCCCATAGCTCACTACCTCTTTTTACTCCTCCTTTTGACATTAATTTATCAAAAATTAAATCACCTGTCATTTTAGCCCGCGGTATATCACTGGTCAATTCGTGCACAACACCTTCCATCTCCAATCGATTGCCATAATTCTCGGCATCCGCGACGCCTTCTGGGGTCAAATCTTCTTTTTCATCTTTTTCACCATGCCTCCCCAATTTGATGCGACAAATAATTTCAAATTCTTTATTATCTTTTTTTTCCACTCTCGACCTACTTTCAGGAAACATAATATTATTGACTAATCAATTTTTTAATCTGCCTTTGCGCTTCTAATAATTCAGGACGGGTAAAAGAGTGGTAGGGATCAAAAAGTTCTCGCCAAAACGATTCCACTTCATCGATATTTTTAAATTGAGAAAAATCAATTTTCAACAATGGCTGATTTGTCACCCGATCCAAAATCGACTGGTCCGGCTTCCATGATAAACCCGCCACGGCGAATAACTCTTTTAAAGAGTAAAACTTCGCGAGTAGAGTATGGCGCTTCTGCTCTTCTTTGTTTAATCGTTTTAGATAGCTGTCCTGCTCGACGGCGCATTCCATTATTTCCTGATTAATCGCCCTAAGTTTATCTAATGAATCAACCGGCTGGCCATTGACCTCAACACAAAACCAACTTAATTTTTCCGGTAAATTATCGAGGGTAGTAAAGTGATTGATATAATCAAAATCAACTTGAATATCATTATAAATGGCTTTGACGACAATTTGAAAAGCGGGATAATTTTTGGTGTGCGGCCATAATTCCGGCGCGGAAAACGGCCCAAATTGTCGGATGACAAGAACGCTATCCTTGTCGAATTTTGGCTGGTATTTTTGTAAACCAGAATACAAGCCATAAACTTCATAAGCCCTGTGATAAAAAAAATCGGTAAATAGGCCCCATGCCAAAGGTGGACAATTCGCGGAAATTTGTCCAACTACGCGTTTGCTCTCTGGAGTAATTTTCTGCCACGGCGTTTCTCGACAAATCTTACCGATCTCTTCAGGGGAATGCCAAAGTGCTTGATGAAGGTTAAAAATATCAGACGGAGCTTTAACGGCGAGAATATCGCGATAAAAACTGATACAATCGACACGTTTTTCTACTGGTAAATCCAACAACTTCATCCCCCATAACGCCCAACGGAACTCTTTACGCACACAGGCTGGTCCCGAGATTGATTCGGCCAATGTTTGGTAATTTATCTTCTTGGCGACCACCACCCGCCTCAACTCCTGTATCTTTTCCAGCCACAAATCTTCAAACAACGGATCAAGCAAAAAAGGATTTGGCGAAGCCCAAGCAGTAGGATCCATTAAGCGATGCCCTTTAACCAAGGACTGGAGAAGCTCCTCGACCCATTTTTCATTGAACATATTTAATTGGTCTTCTGAAAAATCTCACCACTAGCGCCGTCAATCATAATTTGCATCCCATCATGCAATATTTTTGTGGCACTCCCCGTTCCTACCACTGCCGGAATACCCAACTCACGACTGATGATGGCAGGGTGTGAAGTCATTCCACCAACATCACACACAATTCCAGCTGTCTTATTAATAATAAAAGTCATGCTGGGGTCGGTGTTGTGAGCAACCAAAATATCACCGTCTTGCAATTTTTGAAAATCACCGGCCGATTGTATGACACACACTTTTCCTTCCGCTTGACCAACGCTCACGCCCATCCCTTTCAGGAGTAGCTTGAAAGACATAAAAATTAATCTGTTGATTGCATCAAACTTACTATAAATAATATTATGGATGATTGATTTAATGGTATTCTTGCAACTGGCAGGGGCGGAAGGAATCGAACCCTCGACAAGGGTTTTGGAGACCCTTGTGATACCACTTCACCACGCCCCCACACCAATTATGTTTTTAAACTGTTTTCAATTCTGCTCTTAAGCTGTGCAAGCGCACGGCTTCTTTGTTTTAATCTTGCTTCTCTCAAGCGTGCATCTTTTTCTGCGCTATAAGCTTCATAATACACCAATTTAAGTGGTCTCCGCATCTTGGTAGATTTTACTAATCCTTCATTATGTTCCAAAAAACGTTTCTTTAAATCGCCCGTTGAACCAGTGTACAGATCACCATCTCTAATGCTTTTAAGAATATACACGTAAAACATAATTGGTGTGGGGGCGCGCCCCAAACAAAAAGACCACAACTTATTGCTTCCAGTCTACCTCAATCTGTTAAGTTTGACAAGAAGTAATGAGTTGTGGCCTTTTTTAATTTCGAATTTGAAATGCCCTTCTCTCTGCGGTTGCGGACTACCCAATCAAGGATTGGGTCGACTGAAGAGTCGTGAATTACCACGACTCAAGTAATCTCCTTAGAAAGGAGGTGATCCACCCCCAGCTTCCGCTAGTGGTGCCTTGTTACGACTTCTGCCCTCTCACTGGCTCTACCCTAGCTCCCCAAGGGGCACTTCAGGTATTTCCAGCTCGCTTGCAGTGACGGGCGGTGAGTACAAGACCCGAGAACGTATTCAACGCGCCGAGTCTGATGCGCGTTTACTAGCGATTCCGGCTTCATGAGGGCGAGTTGCAGCCCTCAATCCGAACTGAGACCGGCTTTGATGGGATTTGCTCCATCTTGCGACTTGGCGTCCCATTGTACCGGCCATTGTAACACGTGTGTAGCCCAAGACGTAAGGGCCATGCTGATTTGACGTCATCCCCACCTTCCTCCCAGCCCAAAAGCCACGAATTAAATTCATGAACTCTGGGCTGGGCAGTCCTTTGTGACATAATAACACAAAATAGGGGTTGCGCTCGTTACCCAACTTAATGGTACATTTCACAACACGAGCTGACGACAACCATGCAGCACCTGTTCTCCACCCTCGAAGGTCACACATTTCTGTGCGCTTGCAGGAGAATGTCAAGTCTTGGTGAGGTTCCTCGCTTATTGTCGAATTAAACCACATGTTCCACCGCTTGTGCGGGTCCCCGTCTATTCCTTTGAGTTTTAGCCTTGCGGCCGTACTCCCCAGGCGGGGTACTTAAAGCGTTAGCTTCAGACACTGGAAGGGTCGATACTTCCAATACCAAGTACCCATCGTTTAGGGCGTGGACTACTAGGGTATCTAATCCTATTCGCTACCCACGCTTTCGTCCATGAGCGTCAGAACCGTTCTAGCAAACTGCCTTCGCATTTGGTGTTCCTACCGATATTAACGCATTTTACCGCTACACCGGTAGTTCCGTTTGCCTCTCCCGGCCTCTAGTCTTGGAGTATTATTCGCACATCCGAAGTTGAGCTTCGGAGTTTTACGAACAACTTCCAAAACCGCCTGCGGACCCTTTACGCCCAGTAAATCCGGATAACGCTCGAGGTCTCTGTATTACCGCTACTGCTGGCACAGAGTTAGTAACCTCTTATTCCCTTGGTACCCTCATCCTTGCGGATTGTTCCCAAAGAAAAGCTGTTTACACCCCAAAGGGCTTCTTCCAGCACGCGGCGTCGCTCCCTCAGACTTTCGTCCATTGGGGAAGATTCTCGACTGCAGCCACCCGTAGGTGTGTGGACAGTGTCTCAGTTCCACTGAGGGGGATCATGCTCTCACATCCCCTACCCGTCATAGCCTTGGTGAGCTTTTACCTCACCAACAAGCTGATAGGACATAGGCCCCTCTCTAGGCGATCTTTTGGATCATTAAATGAGAATGACATTTGTCCCCTCATTAATATCGGGAATTAGCCCCGCTTTCGCGGAGTTGTGCCCGTCCCAGAGGTAGGTTACCAATGTGTTACGCACCCGTCTGCCACTAGTCATTCACTGTATTGCTACAGTAAATAATTCGTTCGACTTGCATGCCTTAAACACGCCGCCAGCGTTCATCCTGAGCTAGGATCAAACTCTCAAAAAAAAATAGAAAAATAATTTCGATGCTGTTGTTGCAACCGCAGAGAGAAAAACATTCTCTCTGCTCTCTGATTACTCTGATTAAATTGTCAAGGCGCGTTCTTCGCTTCGAGCGAAGAAAAAACAGCGAAACCCGTCTAGGCTCCTCTGTCTTTTCTCCTCTCCTTTAATTATCAAAAGCTCCTACATATAATTTCATCGTGGTTATAGTATAAACTATAGCCAGAAACCTGTCAACCCCACCCCCTTACAAGCCGTCCACAGCCTGTCCACAAGAGATTTTAAGGCTATTGACTTGTTCATAAAAATAAACAATAATAACATTGTTCTTTGGGGCAATCATCTTAGCCATAGGAGGAGACATGAAAAAGCAGTATAAAGAAGGTGCCTGTTTAGAGCTGGGGCGCGCGAGTGTGCCGCCGCCAACAAGACGACGAGTCTCAAATGGACTACGTAAGGGCTGTGAGATAAAACTTCTCGTTGGACAACTCCTGACAGGCGCGTACGATTATGTGGTGCAACGTTTTCCAGAAGGTGAAATTGGAAAAGTCACCGGCCAGATCAAGGATGGAAAAATGATTGTTCTTTTTGAGGGGGAGGAATGGCTGGTAAAAAAATCTGATATTACACCAATCGAAAGCAGAGGCAAAAAGTCAAAACCATAACCGTACGTATCCAATATAAAAACCACTCCGAGGTCTACCTGTCCGCCGACAGGCAAGATCGAAGTGGTCTTTTTTTAAAACTATAAATAAAATCAATTCAGAGCTTTTTCAATCATCCTTGACCAGCAAACTTAAGCTACGACTGACGCGATAATAATTAATCAATCCCAAAAGATTCTTCTAGTGGTTTTAAAATTTGCTCCTCTAACTTCTTGACCACGACTTTTTTGTAAACTCGATCAGGCCTTTGAATAAAATTTGTGTCGATAATCACAACTCTGCCGGTAATATGCCCATCTTTATCCATTTCCACCGTCACGTTATCACTTTCAAGTGAGTGCCAGGTATAAGCCATGTTTGGCTCTTTTTCATGCATGGAATTTAACCCGTCAAGTAACTTTTTTACGTTCTCTCGTAAAAGTGGGTAATTCTTTTCTTCTTGCCAATCTGGCCTCTTAAATAATTCCCCAAAAGAAATGCCATTAACTCTCTCTTGTACCAAAGCGGCGGTAAATTTTTTCTCTTTTAATTTCTCCAACTGTTTGCCAATCGCTCTAAAAGCTCTATTTAATAACTTTTTCTCTCGGTCTTCGAATCTTTCATCTAATCCATATCTCCCCGCAAGTCGTCTGTTCAATTGTATTTGTCCAAATCTATAATAGGGGTAAATTCTACTTGTATCTACCTTTGCCCGTTCGTATTGCGGCTCGAACTCTTGCGGCACAATAAAAACAGTCCTTGGCACCATTTCCTCGGGGAAATATTTTTTACAGACTTCGTGCTCTTCCTCTTGCTTGGAAAATAGATCCACCGCTGACTCGCGGGAAAAAAGCAAATCCAGATGAAATTCCTTAAAAACAAAATCAGCCAGCTCGCCGCTTTCTCTCAAAGTCTCATGTGTGTCATAAAATACACCCCTGCCTTTTAATTCCGGGGAAATTGTGTAGGTATCGATTTTCGGCGACTGATATCCACGGCGTTCCATATTAGATGTCTTTAATCTTTACGAATTTTCATCCACAATTCGTCCAGTGACTGTGCTGAAATCTGTTTCTTTAGATATTTATCATCCAAAAGTTTTCCTGATTTCTTAATCACTGATTGCGCGTCTTCAAGATGACGCTCTCCGCCGCCTTGCTGATACCAGCGGAGTTTACTTAAAATTAAATCCTCGGGAGAAATAAAAAAAACTTTTTGTTCTTTAATAGTATACGCTCTAGCGCGAGCAAGTTCTTGTTTTCCTTGAGGATTTACGCCTGCTACAAAAAAATCCATCTTAATGCCGCTTTCTGGATGGATAACATTAAATTCGCCGCGTCGCGCAAGCGCCTCACTCATCATGTCTTCATCAATATACACTGCTTTTCCTAAACCTCGCATTTCTTTGGCAAATTTATCAACTTGGGGATGGAACATTTCAATCACTACATCAATATCAAAGGTAGCTCTAAGACGACCCCATACAGCCACGGCGTAACCGCCGGTAATAAAGTAGGGGATCCTTAGCTTATTGAGTATTTTTGCGATTTTGATAATGAGGGTTTCGAAGTCCATGTTGTTGATTCAATTTTGTGAGACGCAAACAAAACATCGAGCAATCAGACACAGCCTTAATAGCTTTTGCCGCTGGCATCTTGCGCCAAACATCATACTGCAAATCTGTTGGAGTATGCTTCGGGGTTGTATTTCTCATACGTTTACATCCTACCTTAAAAAGATTTTACAGTCCACCAAATGCCTTTTTAATAATTGCCACTCCTTTATTCGCTGTCTGCTTATCCAAAATCAAAGGCGGGCTTAGAAAAAGATGACCATTGTCAGTGTCGGCTATGATCAAACCACGCAAGCCGCATTTTAATAAAATTTTTGTAGCCACAGGTTCTCGCAATTCAATACCCAGTAACAAACCAACCCCACGCGCCTCTTTAACTTTTGAATGACTTTCCAATTCTTTTAATTGCTCTAACATATAGCCGCCGATTTTTTCTGAATTTTCCCAGAGTTTTTCTTTCAAAATTAATTTTACATTAGCTAACATGGCCGCGGTTTCAATGTAAGCCCAGCCAAAAGTAGAATAGGCCGGAATGCCTCGAGCCTTTTGAAAAACTTCTTCTGTGGTCAATAAGGCGCCAGCGGCGCCATAGCCGCCGGTTAAACCCTTGGCCAAACACATCATATCCGGTTTTAAATTCCAAAGTTCGCTAGCAAATAACTTTCCGCAACGGCCAAAACCAGTGGCCACTTCATCCATAATCAGAAGCACATCGTATTTACGACAAATTTTTTGAATAGCCGGATAGAATTCTTTGGGTGGAATAAAAACGCCCGCGTTGGACCAAACTGGTTCGCTCAAAAAAGCGGCCACATCTCCTTTTTTTACCAAATCTTCAAACCGCTTAATCACCTGCTGGTAATTATTTTGATTGGGAATGGGCAATTTCACAAAACCCGGCACCACAGGCCCAGTGATTCTTTTATAAGCATCGCCAACCGAAGCGGCGCCATAGGTATAGCCATGATAAACGTCATCAATGGAAACAATGGTTATTTTTTTGGTGGCGGCTCGAGCGCACCTAATGGCGTAATCCACGGCCTCTGACCCACTAGTACAGCGAAAGGCGCGATGCATTTTACCCGGAGCGATTTTACACAAAAGATTGGCCAGCTCTTCCCATTTTTTTGAGCGCAAAAAAGCCGGAATATAAACCCCTTCTGTGGCCTCTTTTTTTATTGCTTCAATAATTTCTTTTCTTTTCCAACCGACATTGCCCACGCACCAGCCAGCCACGAAATCAATGTATTTGCGGCCAAAAGAATCATAAAGATAACAACCCTTGCCATCTTTAATATAAAGCGGTGCGGAACCGTAGTCAGCGAGATATTTAAACATAAATTTATTTTGAGTGTTTTTTGCGCCACTCGGCGATATTTTTCTGATGGCCGGAAAGTAAAATTTTTGGCACACGATATTTCTTGCCTTTATAATTTAAAACTTCGGGGCGGGTGTAGTGCGGGTATTCCAGACCGCTACCCGCTTCAGTGTCTTTTTCTTTTTTTAAAAGTAGATTCCAATGCGACTCCTCCTGGAGCGATTCCAACTTTATAACGCCATGGACAAGACGACTGATGGCCGAGACAATTATCATCGCGGCTACATCACCATCAGTTAAGACATACGGCCCGACGGAAATTTCTTCAGCGCGCAGGATGGTTTTTACCCGCTCATCAATTCCCTCATAGCGGCCACTGATCAAAATAATCTGGTCATATTTTTTGGCCCAGTCATAAGCCAATTTTTGATTAAACTGTTTACCCTTGGCCGAAAGAATAATAATCTTTTGTTTTAGCTTGCCGCCTTTAGCTATTGCCTCAACTGCTTTGAGGATTGGGTCAACTTTGAACACCATGCCCGCGCCGCCGCCGTAAGGGCTGTCATCAACTTTATGGTGTTTGTCCGTAGTCCAGCGCCGCAAGTCATGCGCCTTAATAGTGATTAAATTTTTTTTCTGGGCGCGTTTAATAATTGACTCGGAGAAATAAGAGTCAAAGATTTTTGGAAAGATAGTTATAACATCAAACCTCATATAATTTATAACACAAAACCGTGGACTGTTTTATGGTACCACGGTTTTGGCCTTTTTTAAAGGATTTGTTTTAGAGTTTGATCTCTTCGAGCTCTTCAGTTCCAGTGCTTCGGCGGACATGAGTAGAACCTTCTGGTTCGTGGATCTTGAGATTAACGCGGGCGTTATTTTTAGCGCCAACGATTCTCAAAAGAGTACGCAAAGCTCTGGCTGTTTGACCTTCTCGACCAATCACATAACCCATATCTTCTTGATGGATATGGAGGGTGATGAGAACGCCTCTCTCGTCAATGGTGCGCTCGGTCTTAACATCATCTGGATGATTGACCAGCGCCTTGACGGTTTGCTCGATAAAATCTTGGTCGGCAAATTTTTCTGCCATACAGCTTGTCAGTTAATTCTTAGATTTTCAATATTTATCACCAGCCTGTCGACCTGTATTACCGGTTTAAGCCCGGCAACTAGCAGCCCTGGTTAATACTATAATAGCACAATTTGACTTTTTTGTCAATGCCTAATAAGCTATTAGCGCGCGAGTCAAAAACTATAAGGAGGAACCCATGCGCAACGGGCAACGTGAACAGGAAGCAATGTTGGCGGCAATGTTCATTAGAAAGCTCTTCAGAACCAGGATGCGGCCTCGGATCGGCGTGATACTTGGAACAGGATGGGGCGACACGCTCCCCATCACCAATGGCACATTCTGCTCATTCAAAGATATTCCCGGGTTTACCGCACTGGATACCCTTGAGGGACATCATCGGGAGTTGGTCATTGGTCGCGTGGCAGATAAAGGAGTAGCGGTATTGCGCGGCCGAGTGCACCTTAACGAGGCGCCGCATGACCCTTCCATTGCCAAGATGGTACGACTCCAAACCGAAATGCTCTTTCACCTCGGAGTCAAAAAACTCATCGTCACAAGCGCGGTTGGAAGCTTGCGAGGCGCGCTTGATGTCGGTCAAATCGCGGTTGTCAATGGCTTTGTGACAGTCTTCGCGCCAGACATGCCTTTATGGGCTGGTGAATTCTGTTCTCCAGAAGACGCGCTATCACTCGCTCTGCGGAAAATCGCCCATGAGGAACGAGGGCAACTAGTCACCAAGGAAGTTGGTCATGTCATGGTACGCGGGCCGTTCTTTGAAGGACGTAACTACGACAAGCCTCTTCTGGCTCAAACTGGAGCGGGAGTAGTTGGCATGAGCATGCTTCCTGAAGCATGCGTCGCGGCGCTCTACGGAATACCTGTTCTGGGTCTGGGTTTTGTCACGAACGATGACATGGAGGCTCACTCCCACGAAGAAAACCAGGCACGCGCCAAGGCAAAATCAGAACACCTGGGAGGATTTCTGACTCACATTGTCGGCCGGCTCTAGTCAAAAGCAACTCGACTGACTGTTATATTCAGCCGAGTTTTTTTATTACACAAAAGCCCTCCGATCTTGCCTGTCGGCAGACAGGTGGACATCGGAGGGCTTTTTAACAGTTGTACTTCTACGCCTTGGCGGCTGGTTTCTTTTCTTCTGCTCCGCCTTTGGCCTTACTCTTACCAACCGGCACTTTTTTCTTTGAAGCCTCAATGACTTTTTGACTGACCAATAAATTATGCACGGTATCCGAAGCCTTGGCTCCTTTGCCCAACCAATATTTGATACGGTCAGCCTTAAGATTCACTTCCTTGCTTCGAGGATTATAAATCCCGAGATTTTCCAAATAATCACCTCGAGTATCTTTAGTTTTTTCATTGATAATTAGGCGAAAAGTGCCTTGCTTGCTTTTTCCCACTCGGGAAAGTCTGATCATTAACATAATTGAGATAATAACTAGTTTGATTAAGTATTCCTTATTTAACCACAGGGAGATTTATTCGTCAAGGGCTTTGGCTTCCTCGAGTTTCAGTGACAACACTCGCGAGGCGCTATCCATGCCCATCGTAACGCCATAAAGTAAACTGGCCGCTTGCATGGTGGCGCGGTTATGGGTGATGACAATGAATTGAGTGCGGTCGGATAATTGGGTTAAAATGTTCGCGAAGTTGACTGAATTTGATTCATCCAAAGCCGCGTCTACTTCGTCTAAAACCACGAAAGGCGACGGATTAACAGCCATGATCGCCGAGAGCAAAGCAATGGCTGTTAAAGCTTTTTCCCCACCGGAAAGGACGCTGATATTTTTTAATTTTTTTCCGGGGGGCGTGGCGATGATTTCAATCCCGCCGCAAGAAATAGTTTTGGCTAACATTTTCTCCAGTGGATCGACGGCTTGCGCTTCCGGTGCGCTCTCGCTTCCATCAACTGGGTCTTCTTCTTCCTCTGCTTCAATTTTTATCAACTTAGCCTGCCCGCCACTGAAAAGCAAACGAAAATACTCATTAAACTTTTCATTAATTTTACTAAAACTTTGCTCAAAACGTTTTTGGATATCCAAATCTAGGCTTCCTGCTAACTCGATTAACGATTGCAAAGATTTTCTCAAATCTTCGGATTGACTCTGTAAAAAGGCATGCCTCTCTTTTGTTTCGTTATATTCCTTCATTACTTCTGGATCAATACCGCCAATCCATTCAAGCTGTCGTTTAAGTCTTTGCATCTCCGGTGAAAAAACCGCCACTTCTTCCGGCTTCAAATCAAACTCCATCGTTTTTATTTCTTCTACCTTGTCTTGGAGATCAATTTGCATTTCTTCTCGCAGGGCATTGCGCCGAACCTCTATTCTCGCCATCTCCACCCTGCCTTCATTTAATTTTTGTTCGATTTGTCTCAAATTTTCTTGTCCCTGAAAAAGTTGTTTTTGCGTCTGTAAAAATTGCGTCTTCTGTGCCTCTTCCTGTTGATTTAATTGACGTAAATCATTCTGAACTTTTTCAAGATTCTGACTGACTAATAAAATTTCTTGAATGATCACTTCGAGTTCCTTTGTGTTGCCGCCTTGATCGCCTGTTTTTGGTTCATTTTTCTTGAACTGGCTCACTAATTTTTTAAATTGGACGGTGTTGGCTTCCAGTTGACCTAGAATTTCTGAAATAGCCGCCCCTGATTTTAATTTTGATAACAAGTCATCATACACTTTAGAAATCTTTGCTAGCTCATCAGCTACCATCTCCAAATTAATAACCGTTGCCTGTTTGGGCCCGCCCACGGATTTACTTCGCAAAACAAATTCTTTCTCCTTCAACTGTTGTCTTTTCTCTAAAATTTCTTCGTACTCTTTTTGTAAACGCAGAAAAGCCGAGGATTTGGTTTCTTCTCGTGCCATTTGATTCATGGCGCCTTCCGCATCTTTAAGCTCTTGTCTTTTTTGTAAAGATTCTTGGTTCAATTTTTCAACAGACGCCTGCCAGTGTTTCCATTGGGTTTCCAAATCTCGCCAAAGAGTAGAAAAATATTTTTTTTGCAGTTCAAAAAGTTCTTTTTCCAATGCTTCGCGCTTTTCTAAACGATGCACCTGCCGCGTTAGTGAGCCGAGCCGCGGCTCAATTTCATCTTTTAATAGTTCCGCTTGCTGAAGATTATCTTTAGTGACTAACAGTTTTTTGATGGCCTGATCTTTTTTGATTTGCAAATGACGCACCCCAGTAGCTTCGTCAAAAAATGTCTTCCGCTCTTCGCCGCCCATCAATAAAAGGTGGTCAATAGTACCTTGGGCGATGACTGAATAGCTCTCTTTGCCAAAATTAGCTTGGGCCAAAAGCATTTGAATATCACCTAGGCGTGAGACATTGTTGTTGATCAAATATTCCGAAGTGCCGTCGCGATAGAGCCGGCGAGTAAATTTCACCTCTGGTTGATCAAGGGGCATGGTTCTGTCTTCGTTATTCAAAACCAAAGAAACCTCGGCCATGCTGGCTCGGCCGCGTTTTTGAGAACCGGAAAAAATCACATCTTCAGACTTACTGCCACGCACCGCCTTACTGCTTTGTTCACCCAAAACCCAGCGCACCGCGTCGGCAGTGTTGGATTTACCAGAGCCGTTTGGTCCAACAATGGCAGTCAAAAGATAGCCGCTGTCTTTTTGCAAGCCCGGCAATTCTAAAACAATCTTATCGGCAAAAGATTTAAAACCTTGAATTTCCAAACGAGTTAGATACATAGACAATTGAGATATTATACAATAAATTTCAAAAATAAAAAAGCAGGTCCACGATAGACCTGCGTTACTCCTCCTGCTATTCTTCGTTGGCAAGTCCCGGATCGCCATCCAAAGGATTCCCTCCACCTGCCTTTGCCCCAGGTGGCAGACTAGGTGTCATCCTAAATGCCGTAACGGGCGAAATTTCCCTCCCAGCGCCCTTGGCCATAGAAATGGTATCAACGAAGTCGCCGTAACGTTTCCACTCCTTGCCATCAATAGAGACAAAGGCGTCTCGCGCGCCAGAAAGATTCCCCGCCCACTTCTGCAATGCTGACAACCCATGGAAGTTGTAAGTGAGGTCAGTGACGCCTCTAAGTTTCCAAAGAACCTTGGACTCATCTTCCACTGGACCAACCGCGAACTGATTTCCCGGCCGTTGATCATTTTGTGAGGTTGATCGAGCATCTGGCAAGACCAGATTCTGACCATGCGCCGCCTTCAGGCAAAGAGTCAAAATGTCGCCAATGGTGACGGTGCTGACTGCTGGCGAACCTCTGTGCGTGCGCAGGAAGTCCATCAAGGACATTTTGGCCAACTCGGGATATGAATCCAACAATGAAAACAATGTCTCGGCCGGCTGATTCGCGCGACCCCTTCCTTCCTTTTCGAGCTCCTCTTTAACAATGTCCGCACAGGCCTCAATACACTCATCGCAGATGAATACCGTCGGACCGGCAATGAGCTTGCGTACCTCATTCTGTTGTTTGCCACAAAAAGAACAACATAGCCAACCCCTTCCCATTTTTTTTCTCCAACGCAACACTCGTGCGCCTTTTTAAATTAACACAATCACGCCGCTTTGTCAATGACAGCTTTGTCGATGGCCTTGACGCCATGTGTTCTTGGTGATTAAATACACTTTGTGCGGGCCGCGGATTTCTTTGAAAAACTAAGACACGAGAGGATGGAATATGGAAACGACAGAAGCAAGAACGACTCTTGGGATTATCGGGGGAAGTGGTTTCTACAAGTTCGATGGCTTGGAGAGAAGGCGGGAAATTCCAGTGAATACGCCATTTGGGCCAACGCCTGACCCGGTGGTGGAAGCATGGGTCGGAGACACTCGCCTGCTCTTTGTCTCTCGCCACGGCGAGGGACATCTTCTCTTGCCGCACGAGGTGCCATACAAAGCAATTATCTTCGCGCTAAAGGAGCTCGGCGCCGAGCGAGTCATCGGCGTGTCGGCTGTCGGATCTTTACGCGAGGAAATTCAACCCGGCGATTTGGCTGTAGTGCGGCAGTATTCAGATGCTACTCATGGTCGTCCGGACACCTTTTTCGGCCATGGCATTGCCGGGCACATTAGTTTTGCTGAACCGGTGTGTCCATATCTTGCCGATATGGTGTACCAAGTAGCCGGATTGCAAAGTGGCTACAAAGTTCATGACCACACTGTCCTGCGAGTGATGCAAGGTCCGGCGTTTTCCACGCGGGCTGAATCTGAAGCAAATCGTAAGATGGGCTATCACCTCATCGGCATGACCAGTCTGCCAGAAGCCAAATTGGCGCGAGAAGCAGAGCTTTGCTATGTCACTTTGGCGCTTGTCACTGATTATGACTGTTGGTATGACGGCCACGATGCTGTGACAGCCAAAATGGTGACTACTATTATGGCTGAAAATGTGAGCAAGGCAATGCAAGTGATTCTGTGTTTGGCAGATACAATTAGCGCCGAGCGAAACTGCGGTTGCAAAACCGCTTTGGACACTGCCATTGTCACTGATCGCGCTTGCATTCAGGATCGTTTCCGGACCGGCCACATGGCGCCAATCTTCGGGCGAGTTCTGTTAGTCAAATAATAAGGAGGCAAGGAATATAGGCCTTTGGCATCGGCGCATTTGAGAGGAATGCGCGTGAATGATGCCGAAGGCTTTTTTGTTGTAGATTCCTAAACCCTTGACACTTTGCCAAACAAGACTATAATTAACTGATTTTATGATTTCCGAAAATATAGCTCTCAAAATTAAACGGCTTCTCGATGACGCACAAAATGTTTGCATTGTCTTGCATGCTAATCCTGACGCCGATACTTTGGGTTGTAGTTTAGCCATGGCCCAGTACTTGCAGGATCAAAAAAAACCTTACGACTTATTTTGCCAAACGCCATTACCATCTTTATTACAAACTTTGCCTCATGCTCATAAAATTACGTCTAATGAAGAGCTGGTAATTAAAACCGAGCCAGATTTAGTCATCGCTTTTGACGCAAGCGATTTACGTTTTTCTGGATTAGAAAATCTCCTGGCCAAGCTGGAGCCGAAACCTTTTTTGATTAATATTGATCATCATAAAACCAACACTCTCTATGGCGATCTAAATATAGTCTATCCTGAAGCGGCCGCCGCGACCCAAATTGTTTTTGAATTATTAAAACTTTGGGGGGCTAACATAACCAAAGAAATGGCCGAGTGTTTACTCTTCGGTCTCCTGATGGATACCCAAGCTTTTGCCAATCCAGCTACCAATGCCGGCGCTTTGAGGGTGGCCAATGAATTAATTAGTTTAGGCGCTAATCTAAAATATCTTCGTGAGAAATTTCTTAAAACAAAGCCTGCCGCTCTTTTGCAAATTCTTGGTCAAGCCTTACAAAATATCCTTAAAAACCCACAACTGGACACGGCAATCATGATTATTAAGGAAGAAAATTTTAAAGTTGCTGGAATTGCTTTTGACGAAGCTAGTGGTATTTCCAATTATCTCAACTATCTTAATGATAGTTCTTTGGCTATCGTTCTTAAAGAATCCTTGGATGGTCGGATTCATTGCTCTATGCGCTCTACTAAAACAAAGGTTGATTTGGGGCAACTGGCTTTAGCTCTAGGCGGCGGCGGGCATGCCAAAGCGGCGGGGTTTACGATTCATGGAAAAATTGATAGAATGGGGGATAGTTGGAAAATAATTTAATCTTAGACGGATATGCCAAATACAAATCTATCTTCTCAACTTCTAATTCCTACCGTCATTGAAAAAGAAACTTACGGCGAGCGGGCTTATGACATCTATTCCCGCCTACTGAAGGATCGCATTATCTTTATCGGCGATCATATTGACGATCATCTGGCCAATACGGTCATTGCTCAATTACTTTTTCTTGAGAGCCAAGATAAAAACAAAGACATCAAACTTTACGTTAATAGCCCGGGCGGATCAGTCACGGCTGGCCTGGCTATCTATGACACGATGCAGTATATCAAACCGGATGTTTCTACTATCTGCGTCGGATTAGCCGCTTCCATGGCCGCCACGGTTCTGGCCGCCGGCGCCAAAGGAAAAAGATTTATTCTTCCTAACGCCGAGGTTCTGATTCATCAAGTGATGGGCGGCGCTGAAGGACAGGCGATTGATATCAAAATTCGCGCCCAGCGCATTATGCGCATCCGCGACCAACTCAACGAGCTTCTAGCTAAACATACTGGCCAGCCGGTCTCTAAAGTTGAAAAAGATACTGACCGTGATTACTTTATGATCGCCAAAGAAGCTGTGGAATACGGCATCGTGGATAAAATCATAAAAAAATAAAATAGCTGGGCTTGATTCAGGTAATTATTGATTCAAAAATTTATGCCTCAAACATGGAAAATCGTTGTCGCCGTTGTCATAACGGCAATTATTATCGGCGGCGGTGTTTATTTGTGGCAACAAAATGAGAAAGTAAAAACTCCGCAGATTGTGGAAACTGAAAAAACATTCAAGGGAAATGGATTTTCTTTTATTTATCCTGCCCAATATATTGCCGACAATAAAGGTTTGTGGACCAAAGAGGGGTATGAGTGGCATCTTAATCCACCTGAAACATGTAGTCTATGCCATCTCCCATATATTGAAGTAAAAGCAGAAGCTACCAATAAAACATTGGAGAAATACATCATTGATGATTTCACTTTGTCAGGGAATAATTTGTCGGAACAAACAGATGTCCCTTATGAAAAATTGAAACTTGGCAATAATGATTTTATAAAAATTACAGTGAGCGACATGCTCACCACAACCGGATATTATACCAAGCATAATAATACTATCGTGGCTTTTCGAGTGTCTTGGGATAAATGGGACGACAATGAATTACAAACAATTATCAAAAGTTTAAAGTTTGAATAAATAATCTATATGCTAGGAGGAATTTTTAGCGCTCAAGAATTAGATTTATTCGTTCGCCTAATCACCGCGACCATTCTCGGCTGGGTCATTGGTTTGGAAAGAGAAACTCTTGGTAAAACTGCCGGCACGCGAACCTTTGCCTTAGTCTCGCTGGGATCGGCTCTCTTTGCCATCGCCAGCAATGGTGGGGTTCAGCCTATTGCCGCTGGGATTGGTTTTCTAGGCGCTGGTTTGATTATCTTCAAAGATGGACGAGCTGAAGGCCTGACCACTGCCGCCGCTTTGTGGGCCGCCGCCGCTTTGGGAACCATGGTTGGGCAAGGTCAATATCGTCTTGGTATTTTAGCCGCGGTCTTAATTGTAATAGTTTTATTTCTTCTGCGCTGGGTGCACCCGGAAGAGTGGGGCAAAAAAACTTAAACCCGCGCTTCGAGCCTACTTTTACCCCTATCTTTCGTACCTATAGATATCCACAGGCCCCTTTTTGACAGCCATCGGGAGTCTGTGTTAT
>Ga0265296_1001647_pt1 | contig 24884 bp, 23 predicted proteins | sample MunlanPumphouse1_FD_189073 | JGI IMG/M metagenome (GOLD analysis project Ga0265296, IMG submission 189073) | Groundwater microbial communities from a municipal landfill in Southern Ontario, Canada - Pumphouse #1 | ecosystem: Environmental > Aquatic > Deep subsurface > Groundwater | place... | reverse complement strand
TCCAACAAAAGTCATTTTTAATTTACTTCAAAAATGGGTGGGCCTGCCCGGGCCTGCGCTTTACAGGTACTCGTCAAGCCTGTGGCGGTATTTTTTGTCACCTCCGCTTGCGTTTTCCTGCTTAACCTCTATTTTTTCTTTTTCATCCCTGTGCAGGGACACCTTTAAATCCAGGGTGTAGTCTGCGGGAAGGCAGAACCCTTCGGGCAGCTGCACTACTATGGCGTTTTTTTCTCCGGCAATCCCGTAATCCCCTTTTGGGTTAAACGACCTTCTTTCAGGAAGCCGCAGCTTGGTTGGCCCGGCGGCGAGAAAAAAAGTCATTACAAAAATGACAGATGATATAAATACAAGACCCAGGCTTATATAATCCACAAAAACACCCCGCAGTACAAATTATTCACATATACTGTTCGTCATATGTAAAATATTTCCTGCAGGTTACTAGTAAATTTTAACAAATTTTATCTTCCTGCCGGTGAATGTGGCAATCTCCCTGTAACCAGCCTGTTTTACCAGCGCGATGGCTTGCTCCAGACCCTTCCCCACCTGCTGGGGGCAATGAGCGTCGGAACCCATGGTAACAGGGAGCCCATATTTAAAAAAAGCCTCCAGCAGCCCGGGGGCAGGATAAATCTCCCGCACCGGGTATCTAAGTCCGGCCGTATTTACCTCTACGCACACGCCCGCCTGTTTAAACACGCGCGCGGTTTCTTCATACAAAGGACCCAGGTCCCTGACCGGGTGGAAGTTAAACTTTTTAACCAGATCCGGGTGGGCCATCACATCAAAAAGTCCGCTCAGGGCGGCCTGTTTTAAAAGAAAAAAGTACCGCTCATAAATCTCGTCAATATCCCTCCGGGAGTACTCCTCCAACTCGTCAGGGTTATCGAAACCCCACCCGTCAATAAAATGGACTGAACCAATTATGAAATCAAAAGGATACCCGGCTACCAGCGACTCCAGATTTTTTTCATATCCCGGGACAAAATCCGCCTCTATCCCCAGTTTCACCCTGACAGGTGACTTCGCGCCGGCTTGCTTGACCGCCTCAACATAGCGCGGCAAATCTTTTTCATCCATAGCATAATCCGGAATCTTGTTGCCGGGAGGCAGAAAATACAGGGGCAAGTGGTCCGAAAAACCGATCTCCCGGATCCCCATCTCCACGGCGGCGGCAAGGTACTCCTCAATTTCGCCGCAGGCGTGGCCGCATAATCTGGTATGCAGGTGATTATCAACCGGTATCAAGACTGCTTGCACCCCTCACGGGAACGCAGCTTTTCAGAAACAGAGCAAGCCAGGGCATAAATTTTCTCCGACAGGTCTATATCAAGGAGTCCCGTCCCGCAGGCCGGCGCTATGATGCAGTTCCTGAATAAAAGTTTCCGGGAAACACCCCGTTTGGTTAATTCCTTCCACTCGCGATCAAGTATTGCCAGCAAGGAAGTCCCGTCCTCGTCCAGGACCAGGTCATCCAGTGTCGGCACCACACCCCAGACTAACAACCCCCCCCTTTTCAGAAAATTTTTCAAAGAGGATACGTAGGGAATAATTGAGCTGAAGTAGTTGTAAGCGTCAAAATTGACCACTTCCACACTTGACTCAAAAAGTATCGACCAGTCAATGGCATCGCAGCAGTGCACCCCTGCCATGGCGCCCATAGCGTGCACTGCCTGAAAAACAGCTTCCAGGTCTTCTTTGATGGCTTCCCTGGTTACGGTGATGTAGCTGGACTGGCCGTAGACCCTGATTGAGGGCTCATCCACAAAAATCATTACGGGAAGACCAAAGCGCCCAAGTTGCGAGACCTGCCAGGCCGAGTCCATGGCTATGGTTTTCACGATCAAGTCCCGCAGTTGATCATTGTAATAGGCAAACCGTCCCCGCTCATCTTTTATCTGAAAGGCCGCCGTTAGAGGCCCCACCACCTGTCCTTTTAAAACTTGCGCGCTCCCGGTCCCTTTTTTCAGATCTTCTAAATAGGCATAAAATCCCACCGCAGCATCTTCTGGAAAGGCAAACTCATCCAGCACCGAGAGGTCGCCTTCCTCGTAGGCCAGGTAGAGGGTGTAGAAAGTAGTCAAATTATCCGCCCAGTCTGACCTGGTTGTATCAAAATAGACTTTATCCCCGTCATCAACCAGCAGGCCGGTTTTTACCAGTGGTTTTAAAAACTGCTCTACGAAGTTCTCCTGTCTACCCCGCTGCGGCAGTTGAGGCCAGTGAGGTATATAGGGAACATATTTTTTGACCAGGGACATGGCATCTTCAACTTCGGTATACGGCATACTGCCTATTCCTGTGGCCAGGCCTTTCGGTTCAAAAACCATTTCAAATTCTCCTTTCGGTTATACTGTGAAAAGATCTGTTTTTTTTATTAATTCAGCCTTTCCAGGCGGGGCTCCCAGCCGATTTGTTTAAAAAGCTCCGGGTAAAACTCGGGGCGCGCTTCACCGCCCTTTCTCATGATGGCCACACTGGCTGCCTCCAAAACGTTTGAGCCCAGTGACCTGCCCTGGAAAGAGGGACCTGGCGCCGCCAGCCACATAACCCCCCTTTTTTTTAATTCCTGGACATCTTCCGGCGTGAGAGTGCTTGTAATAATATTTTTACCGCTGAGATCACCGGGCAGGTGACGCCGCAGGAAATGAAAATCACCCGCTATAACGTCAGCCTTGCGGTAAAAACGTTCAAAGCGCGGTACTATTGATTCCTGTCTTTCTCCCACCGGGTACAGCCAGCCTATAGGCATCCTGCCCAGAAAAGGCAGGGTCAGGCATGCCGCCACCCGGAAAGAGGATAGAGAGTAAAAGGGCGCCGGCAGTCCCAGGGCGAAAAGGGCGTCTCCGATAACTAACCGGCAGCCCGCCTTTTCCAGAGCCACCGCCAGCGCGTAACGGTCCAGCGCGGACACGATTAAGACAGTCTGGCCCTGCCGCGGCCAGCCGGCCTGAGCCTGGATAAAAGGGATCAGATCCCTTTCAACAGTGTCTTTAATACCGCCTCCGTCAACCAGCGGGGTTCTTTTCACTAAAGCGGCCAATCTTGCACCATCCCGCAGCTTATAGCGCCTGTGTCCGGCCCGCAGGGTAAAGTTAACGCCGCCCAGTCCCAGGGCGTCCACCTTGCCGTCAAAACTTGTTAACAGCGCGGCTGCCCTTTTAATATCGCCTCCCGTGCCGATCCTTCTGACAGATAATCTGCAGAATTTTGTTTCGATCTCAGTTGCAAAATCCCGCCGGGGCGAGCCCAAGCTGACACTGACAACCTGTTTCATCAAACACCCCAATATCTTTAATAGTAGAATTCAGAATACAGAATAAAGATTCAATTATTTTTTTTATTCTTTTATTCTGTATTCTGACTCCTGTATTCTTAAAGAATTGTCTCCTGTATTCTCAGAGTAATTATAGTAATCAACTTATGAAATGTCAAAACTTGACTGACAGCGCTTCGCGGTAAACGTCCAGAGTTTCCAGAGCGATACTCTGCCAGTCATAAACCGTCAACACTTTTTTCCAGGCTCGTCTGGTCAGATCACGGGCTAGGCCCGGATTAATCAGAACCTCCCTGATATAATAAGCCAGCAGCCCGGGATTGCCGGGAGGTACTTTATAGCCGTCAATGCCGTGCGAGACAACCTCGCTTAACCCTCCCGTATCTGAAACAATTACCGGAATCTGAGCGGCCATGGCTTCCAGCGCCACAATGCCAAACGGCTCATAGAGGCTGGGAAACACCGCCACATCTGATTGTTTCAGATGCTGATTCCTCTGGTCCTCATTTAAAAAGCCCATAAATTCCACTTTACCGTTTAACACCGGGTTAGCAGCCCTGGCCTTCAAATAATCTTCAAACGGGCCGGTCCCGCCAACCAGCAGCTTTAAATCAGGCATCTGTGGGAGCAGGCGCAACAAGGCTTCCAGCAACACCTGCACACCTTTTTCAGGTACCAGGCGCCCGATAAACAGTATGGTCTTTGTTCCCACGTGCGCTTCCTTTTCGCCGGGTATCAGCTGTCTGGGCACACCCAGGCTGGCCAGATCAACCCCGTTGGGGATGCTGTGTGTTTTTCCCCTGGAGATCCCAAAAAGCCCCGTGATCTCCTCTGCCATGTAATCGCTGCAGCAGATCACGGTCGTCGCCAGATTGGCCAGCCGGTACTCCAGGTTGTGAATGCGGCGCTGCAGGTCATTGTGAATACCCCTGTTGCGACCGTATTCAGTCGCGTGAATAGTAGCCACCAGGGGCAGCCGGTAACTGCCGCTCAGGGCTATGGCAGCTTCCTCAACCAGCCAGTCATGGGCGTGGATCAGGTCAAACGCTTCGCTGTCCATCAGGCCGCCGGCAAGTACTTCCATTGACCTGTTCAACTGTTCAACCCACTTCATAAAATCCACCGCGGTCAGACCGGATTGGCTCACACGGTGCACGTGCACACCTTCAACCAGCTGGTAGTCGCTGGCGCCCGGGGCCGGGCAGGTAACCACATGCACATTTTCACCAAGACGGGCCAGCGCCCTTGAAAGATCATAAACATGCCGGGCCAGACCGCCCACCGTCTTGGGCGGGAATTCCCATGAAAGCATTAATACTTTTAAAGCCTCCCCGGCCAGTCTGCCCCGCGGCCTGCTGGTACGGCTCAAACGATAGTGACGGCTGTATATGTTATAATCAATTTCCGGAAAGATACTGTCCTGCCTCTCGTAAGCGGCCAGTTCGTCCTCATTTACCTGCCCGTCAACCAGATGGGAAGTCAAGCGGTTAAAGTGGCTGATATGTTCGCTCGTTCGCTGCACCGCGTACTGCACTGCGGTACCGGTCTTAATAATAAAAGCCCAGTCGCTGCTCTGCGCCAGGAGCAGCTCGCGAGCGGCCTGGTTCAGCGCGCGGCGGACGGCCCCTGAAGCGTTCGGGTACAAATCGGCCAGGTCCACCAGCGTTGTTTCAGCACGGTGCAAGTGCCTGTATATCCAATCGTTGCTGGGGTTCAACCAGACCTCGTTATAGCCGCCTTCCCCCCAACTGGAGGCGGCCAGTTCCACCACCTGGTTATCAACATATTCACCTAGATAACCAGCCGGGGTGGACAGCTTAATGCCATCCCGCCCGGTGTCAATAGCGCGGCATAATTGTTCCAGCCAGAGCGGGCCCTCATACCACCAGTGCCCAAACAGCTCGGCGTCGTAAGGGGCGATAATCACCGGTTTTCTATCCATCCAACCGGCTAGCTGGCGGACCTGCTGACCCCGCTTGCTGGCGAAATCCGCGCCGTCTTCAACAGCTTTTAATGCGGCCAGGTCCGGCCGGTAAGGCTCTTTATGATCTCCCTGCCCCGTAATTCTGAAATACTTAAGACCGGTGTCGCAGCGAATATTGCCCCCGGGGAGACAGGGGGCGAGGTAATCCAGGTCCAGGTCGTAACCGATATCCCGGTAGAACTCACGGTAGTAGGGGTTGCCCGGATAACCGGTGTGGCTGTCCCAGACCTGACGTGAACTTTCCGGGTCACGGCCGAAAGCGGCCACTCCGGAACGACAGTAAACAGGAGCATAAACTCCATAACGTGAAACCGGGCTGGCCAGATTGATGCCGTGCGTTTCAACAAAAAAATACCTTAGCCCGAATTCTTTTAAAATCTCATCCACCCCGGGCACATAAGCACACTCCGGCAGCCAGATCCCGGCCGGAAGCCGGCCAAAAAGCCGGCCATACTGCTCCACGGCGAGCTGTACCTGCGCCCGCCTGGCCTCCCGCGTCATAATTAAAGGCAGGTAGCCGTGCGTGGCGCACGTGGTAATCACTTCCAGCGCCCCCAATGCCTGTAGGCTCTGGATGGGCAGGATCAGATTGCCCTCATAATCATCTTCGAAAGACCGGCGGAGTTCACTTAGCCGGTTAAAATACATGACTGCCACATTTCTGAATTCAGGGCTGTTTTCATTTCTGGCAATCTCAGCTTCCGCCAGCAAAATTAATTTTTTCAGGTGACGCAGGTAGCGCTCCTGTAAAAGATGATCGGTGAACATGGTAACCAGAGGCGGTGACAGGGAAAGGGTTATCTTGAAATTCACACCGTCTTTGACCAATTTTTCAAAGGCCATGATCAGGGGAACATAGCACTCGGTTATGGCCTCAAATAACCAGCGCTCTTCCATTATCCCCGGATCTTCCGGGTGGCGGATGTACGGCAGGTGCGCGTGCAGCACCAGCGCTAAATACCCCTCGGTCATTGGTTTAGCCCCCTGGAAAAAAACAAATCCATGCTACAATTATAGCATGGAAGTATTAGCCGGCATTACTTATTTTGTTTTATTACACTGGTTGCATATACCGAAAATTTTAAGCTGGTGGTCTGTAACCGTAAAGTTATGCTTAATGCTGACCCGGTTTTCCAACTCTTCGAGCAGGTCCTCGTTAACCTCAATGATGCTGCCGCACTTGATGCAGATCAGGTGGTGGTGATGATGATTTTTGCCTGTTTCCGCACCAAATTCGTAACGTTTGCGCCCATCCCCGAAATCAATGGTCTGAATAAGATCAAACTCCAAAAAAAGCTCCAGAGTCCTGTAGACTGTTGCCAGACCAACGTCGGGAGCCTCGCGCTTAACCAGGTTATACACTTCTTCAGCGCTGAGGTGCTTGCCGTTGTTCTCCAGGAGAGCTTTTAAAATTAACTCCCGGCGCGTTGTCAGCTTGGATTCCTTTGCCCTGAGTTTTTCCTCGACATCGGATATAACTTTTTTCATCATCACACCACCATTCGGGCCTTTATTGTTATGTAGGCCAGGCCTGGCCTACAGGTAATACTTGCGCTTGTTGTACATTTCCCAGCGCCTGCGCCGCTGCCTGTTCTGGTACACGGCTATAGCCGCGGCGGTAACAAGCGCCGCCAGCACCATCAGCCAGAACCACCATTTAGCCAGTAGCTTTCTTTTTACCTCTTGCTGCGCCACCAAATCGACCTTGCCCAACTCCTGGTCGCCGGCGAAGAAGACCATTTCACCCAGCTTCTTGCCGGCCTGGACCGGCGCCACAATTTGATCGTGCAGTCTGATTTCCTGTCTGATTTGAGGTTTGTCATCTCTGGGAAAGTCGTAGGTAAGCGAACTGCCCGCCTGCGCGTGAGCGGTTTTTGCAACACCGTATTGGACTGGCGCATCAGTGACATATTTGCCTGCTTCGACCAGGGTTGCCTGACTAAAGTCAGTAAATCCATAATCTAAAAGCTTGGTTGAGTCAGTCCAGATGTCATTGCCTTCACTTTTCATCACCACGGCTATCAATTCCCTGCCCTGCCTCGCCGCGGCTGACACCAGGCACTGCCTGGCCTCCTCCGTGTACCCGGTCTTAACTCCAATAGCGCCCTGGTAATTCCACAGCAGCTTGTTGTGATTATCCAGGTATGTTTGCGCGCTGGGATCGGTCCTTGTGATCGTTTTTATTTTAGTGGACACGATTTCTCTGAATTCCGGATTTTGCATGGCATAACGGGTTATCAGAGCCATGTCGCGGGCGGTGCTGTAGTGATTGGGGTCCGGCAGGCCGTTGGGGTTGTAGAAATGTGTGTTGACCGCGCCTAATTCGGCCGCTTTTTTGTTCATAAGCTGAACGAAACCATCCACCGAACCTCCCAAATGGCAGGCTATAGCCACAGCGGAATCATTTCCCGAATTCAGCATCAGCGCGTAAATCAAATCTTCAAGTGTTATCTGTTCACCTTCCCGTATCCCTATGGCGGAGCCTTCAACATCAGAGGCTTCTTTGGGAATGGTGACCACTTCACCAACCCTGCCGCTTTCTAAAGCTATTATAGCGGTCATAATCTTAGTAGTGCTGGCCGGGTACACCCTGACGGCAGCATTTTTTTCAAAAAGCACCTGTCCGTTTTTGGAGTCAATAAGTAATGCCGCTTCTCCTGTAATCACAGGTGAAGCAGCGGCTGCGGAAAAAACAGTGGTTGAAAATGAAATTGCAGCCAGACATACCCATAAGAATATTCTTTTCAGCATTCCGTCACCTTAGCAAGGTTTTTAGGGAATAACAAAAAAAACACCCAGACTAAAAACAATTATACCATACCGCCCGCTTTCAGGGCTAGACCCTGTTTATGAGGCTCTGCGCAGCCTGGACAGAATGGACAGTACCACTAAAAAGGCTGTCACCAAAATAACCGGAGCTAATAAAACGGGGATTTGCGAAAAGCCCGCTCTAAACATGTATTCCAACAGGCGGGTGCTCATACCACCGATGAATATGGCCAGGCCAAAAACGGCAGACCAGACTACCAGCCCCTCGCGCAGTCCCCGCTCTTTAAAAATAACCATGGTCGCCGCTATGCACGGCACAGTGAGTGAAAGGGTTAAAAGAACGATAAAATTTTGCAGGGGCAGCATCTGCAGGCTCAGTATCGCCGCCGCGCCGAACTCTTTCCTGATCAAACCCATGACAAAAATATCAGCCACTTCTTGAGGCAGATGCAGCCAATTCACTGTCACAGGAGTCAGGACATTTCGTAGTCCCCGCAGCAGGCCTGTCACTTCAAGGATGCTTAAAAAAAGTGTCCCCAAGGCGAATATCGGCAAAGCCTCTTTGATAAACTGGTAAGATCTGGTCCAGGTTTTTATCAGGAAGTTGCGCGGCATGGGCAAACGCAAAGGCGGCAGTTCGATCAGCAGGGGAGATGTCTCGCCCGGTAATAAGCGGCTGAGCAGAGCGCCGGTGCAAAGGAGTACACCGAGCATGATCAGAACGTATAAAATCATATAGAAAGCGCCCTGCCCCGACAGCACGGCAATGATAATGGCCATTTGCGCCGAGCAGGGAACCCCCAGCGCCAAAAGGAAAATAGCTATACGCCTCTCACGGTCCGAACCCAACACTCTGGTTGAAATGCAGGCCATGGTGACGCATCCGAAACCAAGTATCGCCGGGATAACCGCCTGACCGTTCAAGCCGGCGCCAATTAAGGTGCGGTCGACCAAAATGGCAATCCTCGGCAGGTAGCCGGAATCTTCCAGGATAGAAAGCACCAGAAAAATACCCAACACCAGCGGCAGTAAAATACCGATCAGGTAAGTTACAGTAAGGGTCAATACACCGTACTGGCCTGTTAAAATCATACTGATCACTGTCCCGGGCGGGAAAATGCCATCAAGCAACGACCTGAGCGCAGGCTCATAATAACCTGTCATGAAGCTCTCGGTATTGGCTACAATAAATTGCGCAAAAAAAACCCCCACCAGTTCGTAAACCGCCCACAAAGTTAATGCCAGCAGCGGAAAACCGGTAGCGGGCATAAGCATCCAGCGGCCAAGCCTGGAGGTAAAACTTTCAGCTTTTCTGGTCTCCTTTACCACCAGCGCCACCAGATTGTTCACTCTTTCCCGGCGTCCCTTGTAGAGGGATTCCCGGTCCGTCCCCGGCGTTAGTCCAAAGCGCTGGCTTATTTCCCGATCACCCTCGAGGATTAACAGAGCTTCTCCCCTGCCGGCAGGCGGGTGCACTTTTTCAATGCTCTCCAGCAGGCCGGGCGCTGCCTGGCCCGGTCTGGCCAGATCTATCTTCCTCCTCAGCTCGTCCATACCAACACCGTGCTCTGCCGCCATGGAAACCACTGGAATGTCCAACAGCTTTTCCAGAAGGGGCGCATTGATCTCCATCCCTTCCCTGTCAGCCTCGTCCACCAAATTAAGGGCTAACACCATTGGGACACCCATATCGATAATCTGCATGGTCAGGAATAAATCCTGCTCCAGGTGAACCGCGTTAACCACGTTCACCAATACATCCGCAGCCAGAATAATGTCCCTGGTAATCTTTTCTTCCTCGCTCAAAGAAGAGATACCGTAAACACCGGGCGTGTCGATTACCACATCGCCGTTGTAACGACCGCAGGCCATATTAAGAGTGGTGCCGGGATAATTTGAAACGTCCCTGTACAGACCGGTGAGATTATTAAAGACAACAGATTTCCCGACATTGGGATTGCCGGCCAGAACTATTTTTCTGCCGCCTGACGGGATATCCTCTACCCTGCTTGCACTCTCCAAAAACTAATCACCACCGGACTTTATGTATAGCCGCAACCGGCTTCCTCAGCCCCAGCGGTAAAAAAACGACCGCTGCGGGTAAAACTAGTACGGCTCAACCACAATGGTTTTGGCCAGGCTTCTGCCAATCGCTATTTCCTGTTTATTCCTGGCCACCACCACCGGTCCCGCAGGCACTATCTCCCGGCAGGTGACAACCGCTCCCTCGGAAATACCCAGGCGGATAGCCTGCATCCGGGTCAGCTCGTCTTTGATCCCGGTAACTTTGATGATCTGTCCTTTTTTAGCTTCATCCAGGTTCACTGACCCCACCTCCGACATTAATGATAATCATTATCAATGAAATGATAAAGATAACCGTTCTCATTTAGGTTAATTATATGGAATACATGAAGTAATAGCAACAATATTTTTAGCGAAAAAGTGACAGAATAGTAGGGGGGGGACAGGTCATTAACTTATTTACTCCTAAGCTGGCTATAAAGCAAAATAAGTTAATGACCTGTCCCCCTTCCGCTTACCGTCTCCCAGAAGGAAGCATCTTCAAAACCAAGCCGCCATATGGCTATGCCGCCGATGCCGTAACTTTTGGCCAAATCCAGTTTTAGCCCCAGGCTGTACTTGTTCTCAAACCATACCTCATGCTTTTTCCCTTTTTCATCATAGTAAATCAAATAGGGCGATGAAGCATAATTGTTCCATTGGGCTCCCCCGTATTTCGAGGTAAGTTCACCCACCTTGTTCCAGCGGACTGACCGGTTCCCCGCGGCTGACCAGTCGTACCCGTAAGCGGGAATCCCCATTAATACCTTTTCCCTGGAAATGTTTCTAACCGAATAGTCCAGAACCCTTTGCACCCAGGGCAGCGAGGCTACAGGTCCGGGCGAGCCGCCTGACCAGTGCTCCTCGTAAGTCATTACCGCCACCAGGTCAGCGGTCTTTCCTATGGTACGGTAGTCATAAGCGCCATACCACTCGTTTGACGGGTTGTCCACAGTTTTGGCGGGAATGGACACGGTTAAGAGATACCCGTTGGGCTTAAACATCTGCTTGAGTTCAGCCAGAAGTTTATTATAGTTGGATCTGTCCTGCGCTGGCACGCCCTCAAAGTCGATATTTACTCCCTTAAAACCATTTCCCTTTACCAGCGAAAGAATATTTTTTTCCAGGTTTTTTCTGTTTTTCTCTACAGACAAAACCTTGTGTATAACATCCCTGCTGTTGTATTTGCCCACGTTGTGCACCAATAATAATGGCTTCATATTCTTGTCTTTGGCAAGTTTCACACCTTCTTCGGGTACCTTGCCGGTTAAATTGCCATTTTCCTTAACCAGATAACTAAAAAACGCCACACTGTTGATCACGGCTTGTTTATTGGACAACGTATTTAGCGACAGCCTGTCCCCCGGATAATCCTCGGCGTAATATCCCAAAACGGTCATTTTTTTGGGTGAATAGCCCGCCGCGTTAGCCGGGTGGAAAAACAAGTTTATAAATATTCCCAGAAAAATTAAAACAGCAATACAAGCCTGCCTAGTATAGTTCATATCTTCCTCCGCTTTTTATCAGTTTCAAACAAAATTCATTTTTATGATAACAGCTCTCATGCTTCCTTAAAAGATATTCATTATTGCTAATTATGGCACTTTTATCATGGATAAGTATAAACAGGTAATGTGGATTAGAGATTGTATTTAAAAAATGTTTTACCTCCCGCGCCACAGTGTATAATATCAATAATAGTTAATGTCTTTATTTTATTTTTTGTACCCCATCGAAAAAATTTTTACACACAGGCTAACGACCTGATTTGAGGTTTTCAATATGGAAGCGTCATTCTTTAAAATCTTATTTCTGCTCATTTTTGTTTACTCTGTGGCGCCAACAGTGGTAGTCCGTTTAGGCCATATTGGCGCCGTATCAAGGGCTCCCAAAGGCAGCGGCAGAGTCGCCCTCACCTTTGACGACGGCCCGGACCCGCTTTACACACCACAAATCCTGGACATCCTCCGGCACTACCAGGTCAGGGCATGTTTCTTCCTGGTGGGTTCAAAGGCCAGGGCCAACCCGGAAATAACCAGACAGATCGTCAAAGCGGGACATGAAATAGGCAGCCACGGCTACGCGCACAAAGCTGCCTGGCTGCTCGGCCCCCGCGCCACAAGCAGGGAAATTGGCGAAGCCAATCTGGCCATTGAAGAGCTGACCGGGCAAAAAATTCGCTTTTGCCGCCCCGCCTGGGGGCTGTTTAACCTTTTTTCAATCTGGTACTGCCGGCTAATGGACTTAAAAGTGGTGCTCTGGACCTACATGAGCTGGGACTGGATTAAAAACGCCACTCCGGAAAGCATTACCCGAAAAGTACTGGGCAGAATCCGGGACGGAGCAATACTGGTCCTGCATGACAGTGATTCCGCGCCGGGTGCGGCTAAGGGCAGCCCGTCGCGGGTCGTCGAGGCCCTGCCCCGGATCCTGGATGGCCTGAAGCAGCGCGGCCTGCAGGTAGCGCCACTGGAGGAGATTATGGCGCTTAAAAAGAAGTCTTTCTTTAAAAAAACACTCCAGCAGTTGTGGAGTTTCATGGACAGTATAATTCGCCTGCTATCCGGGATCAGGGATATGGGTGACGGGAAATACTCCATCTGGAGAATCGCACTGCGCCGGTACCGAGGGAAGGACTGGCTAATGCCCAGCGGCAGTGTTTTAAAGCGCGGGGAACTCTTTCTGGAGCTTCATCTGAATAACGACCGCCTCCTGTCTCTGATGGACGGAAATACGCCTCTCGAACGGGCTACAATTATCGCCATGCGCGAGATACGTAACGGGCTTCCTGTGTTAGCGGAGTTTTTAAGCAGCAGTGAGAAATACAGCAAGGTTAACATCATTTTGGGGATTACCCTCCTGCACCGTGGCCTGGGCCGCATCGGTTTTACAGCCCTGGATATGAAGCCAGGAATTATCCAAACCATGATCGGCCTTTACGAGCGGTGGCTTCTGGCTGTTTTCCACCCCGATGGCTTTAAGGGCTTAAAATCATACCGTTACAAACTGTCACCAAAATATGTGGTCATGACCAAACAGGAACTCATGCAACACCTGAGACAAGGGTGAGACAAGGGCACCTGAGACAAGGGGACGGTTCTCCTGTCTCATTCTCCTGTCTCATTTAAGTCGTGAGCCGTGTGGCGTAGGGCGAAAGTATGAATGTAATCCTCATGGGTTGAAGGCTAAAAAACTAACGAGGTGTTAAGCATTGGACAAAGGGCGTCTGGCCGCTGAACTTAAAAAAATATTTCCGGCAGAGCGGGTGCTCACCGGCGACCTGGAACGAAAGATGTACAGCTACGACAGCTCTTTCATGGCCAGGTTCCATAGTTTTGTGCCTGACGCGGTAGTGCTGCCCCAGAGCACCGGGGAAGTGTCCGCGGTGCTGCGACTGGCTTCGGAGCAGGGCATACCGGTTGTGCCCAGGGGAGCTGGCAGCGGGGAAACCTGCGGCTGCCTGGCCACCCGCGGCGGGATTGTGCTGGATTTGTCTTCCTGGGACACTATCGAAGAGGTTGACACGGCAAACATGCAGGTTTTTGTGAGACCTGGCGTGGTCCATTATAAGCTTAATGAGCATCTGGCCGGCCTCGGTCTCTTTTTCCCGCCAGATCCCGGCAGCACCCGCATGTGCACCATAGGCGGCATGGTGGCTAACAACTCCAGCGGTCTGCGAGCGGTAAAATACGGCGCCACCGAACAATACGTTCTTGGACTGGAAGTGGTGCTTCCTGACGGTCAGGTAATCACCACCGGCGGGGTCAACTGCAGGGCGTTAAAAAACGTGTCCGGCTTAAACCTCACCAAACTTTTTGTGGGATCTGAAGGCATTCTTGGGGTGATTACCAAAGTGCGTTTGCGGGTTTGGCCCCGCCCCAAGGCACGCGGCATCGCCATGGCTGTTTTTAACGAACTTGATCAGGCGCCCGCGGCGGTGCTCGATGTTTACCAATCAGGAATCCTGCCCTCCGGCATCGAGATCCTGGACTCTTCAGCGATCAGGGCTATCAACATGTACAAGCCTGAAATAAACCTCCCGTCTGCCGAGGCCATCCTTATTTTTGAGGTCGACGGCAACCCGGCCGGTGTTGAGTGGGAAGGGGCGCAAATCGCCGAGATCGTCGGCCGGCGCGCTGTATCCGTGGAATGGGCCACCAATCCTGAGCGAATGGCCGATTTATGGCGGGGGCGGAGTGTTGTGGCCATTGCCGCCGCCAGGCTCCGGGCGGACGGCAGCAGGATCTTTGCTGGCGAAGATATCAGCGTTCCTTTAAACAGGGTTACCGAGTCCTTGCGCAGGATCAAAGAACTGGGCCGGGAATTCGGAGTTACAGTGGTTAACTACGGTCACATTGGGGACGGCAACATTCACACCGCTCCGGTGATCAACCTTGAAAGCCCGGCAGAAGTGGCCAGGGCTAACGGGCTGGTGGACGCCATACACCGCCTGGCCATAGAACTGGGCGGCTCCACCACTGGTGAACACGGGGTCGGGGCGGTCAGAAACCAGTACACCCTGGAAGAGCACGGCGAGGCGGCTGAGATCATGAAAAGGATTAAGCAAGCCCTGGATCCAGGCAACATCATGAATCCAGGCAAGCTGCTAGCCCCAGAGGGGGAAATAGAAAGTGTTTGAGGATCTGCCCGGGCTTAAGGAGCATTACCTGCGCTGTGTGCGTTGCGGGCAGTGCCGTTCTGTCTGCCCGGTATTCGAGGTCGTCAGGAATGAAACGGCCACACCACGGGCGAAGGTATTCCTGGCCCACATGCTGGCCAGCGGAGAGTTGAAACCGGATGCGCAAATGGCTTCGCTAATGTCACTCTGCCTGCTCTGCCAGGCCTGTACGAAGGAATGCCCTTCGGCGATACCTGTTCATAAAATTGTCACCGCCACCCGCTCCCTGCTGGCCAGGGAAGCCACATCCCCGCTGCAGAGGATTATTTTCAAGGAAATCTGGACCCGCCCCCACCTGCTGAATTTTTCAGCCGGGCTGTTCAGGGGCTGTCAGAACCTGGGCCTTACCGGACTGGGCAGCTCTTTGGGGCTGCTGCCCCCTGCCCTGAGCCTGCCTGGCCCACTGCCCCGCCGGCCAGCAAGGGCTTTTATTCAGGAGATCACCAAAGCGGAAGGCGCCCCCAAAATGAGGGTGGGGTATTTCCTGGGCTGCACCACCAACTTCTTATTCCCGGCTGTGGCTAAAAGTACGGTAGCGGTACTCGCACGGCTGGGCTGCGAAGTTGTCACCCCTGTGGATTTAAGGTGCTGCGGTCTTCCTCAAGCAGAAAACGGGCAAACAGATACGGCAAAATCCCTGGCAGACTCAAATTTTGCTGCTTTTCAGCGCCTGGGGGTGGAAGCGGTCGTCACTGACTGCGCTTCCTGCTCTGCGGCCCTGCAGGAGAGCAGCGACTTAAAAGGCATGGAAGTGCTGGACTTATCAAACCTGCTTAACGATCTCCTCACCGGACATAACCTGCAAAAAGTTAACAAGAGCATAACCTATCACGACCCCTGCCATCTGGCCAAGGCACAGGGGATTACAGCCGGGCCGCGCGAGCTTCTGGACCGGACTTGTACCGGTTTCAGGGAAATGCCCGGCGCGAATAACTGCTGCGGAGGCGGCGGCGCCTTTTCTTTTTATCACTACGACACCAGCATGAACATACTTAACAAAAAAATATCCTCCATAAAAGAAACAGGAGCAGAGGTTGTGGCAACCTGCTGCCCCGCTTGTACAATGCAAATCCGGCACGGACTGATTAAACAGGGCTTGAATATCCCTGTGGTTCACCCAGTCGAACTCCTGGCCCAAAGCCTGGGACTTACTTTTACAACTTAGACATACATGCCGCTGTTGCGGCACCAGCAGAGGATGAAAATCAGCGATGTAGGGTTCGATTTCAATCGAACATTGTATCGATTAGTGCTGTTTTTGTGCGAATGAATTCGCACCTACGATTTCGGTCGTCAGTCGTCAGATGTCGGACGTCAGATTTTTGTGGGTCTGGATTTATCCGGACAAATAATTTCCTATTAGATTCCATTTATCAAACATATCTCAAAGCAGCTTTCTCCACGGCTCACCGGCCTGCCTGTCCAGACAGCGGGACTCCCACTCCACATGGTCCCGGATCAGCGGGCTCTTTATAAGCTCCTCCCAGGCCAGTCTAACTCTGGCTAAAAAACGCCTGTCCAAAAGATTAATATCTCCCGCCTTCACCAGGGGACAAATTGGCATGGCGGCATCTTCCAGGCGCAGCTCAAGAGTTCCATCTGGCGAGAGATACGGTGAGACGGGAAACGTCCTGCAGGCAAGGGGTCTTTTATCCCTCGGACAGAAGCCGCGGCAGCAGACAAAATAAATGCTGCCCCGCCAACCAGGGCAAAACTCATATTCCTCCGTGGAATGCTTCTGCCAGGTCAGCCAGTCTTCGTTCCTGTCAAACATAACCTCTTCACCCGGCAGCAGGTACATGCCCACCCCTTTCTCCCATTCCGCGCAGCAGATCCCGCCGCAAAGCCGGCCGCAATCAACAGCCAGGGGAGTAACCTGGTCCAGCAGCCTGTACACTCTCTCCCAGTCAACCAATTCCATCAACTCCAGGCTAATCATTAAACCTTTTTCCTCTTATCTTACATTTTGCGGCTTCTCGGCAACCGACACAGTCAGTTGGCTTAACTGACGCTGGCGTATTATCGAGATATTTACTTTCTGGCCGGCTTGCGTATTTTTTATGGCTTCCACCAGTTCATCCGCGTCGCTTATTTTTTTACCATTAAACTCAACGATAACATCCCACTCTCTTAGACCCGCACTTTCAGCCGGGCTGCCCGCAATCACGCCGTCTATAACCGCCCCTTCGGCTTTATCCAACCCCAGGTAGCGGGCTATCTCATTGTCCACAGTCCGGACCTGCACGCCAACCCAGGGGCGGCTCTTGCTCACATTATTCTTGAGATCCTCCAGCACCTGCCGTACTGTGCTGGTTGGTATGGCGAAACCGATTCCCTGCGCCTGAGAGCTGATGGCCGTGTTAATCCCGATTACTTCACCTTTCAGGTCCAGCAGGGGCCCGCCGCTGTTGCCCGGGTTAATGGACGCGTCGGTTTGCAGCAGGTTTTCATACTGACGGTCATTAACACTGATCGGGCGGCCTTTGGCGCTGATCACCCCGGTGGTGACCGTGTGGTCCAGCCCGTAAGGATTGCCGATGGCGATAACCCAGTTGCCCACCCGGATCTGGTCTGAATCGCCCAGGTTTAAGGAAGGAAGATCCCGGCCTGGTTCTATTTTCAACAGGGCCAGGTCCAGGTCATAGTCCGCTCCTGCAACTTTTGCTTCCAGATCCCTGTCAAAACCGGTCACAGTAACGGAAATGCTGCTGGCGCCGTCAATCACGTGCTCATTGGTGAGGATGTACCCGTCCTTTGAAATAATGAAGCCCGACCCCAGGCCCTCCTCCTGTCTGGGCTGGGACGGCAGTCCAAAGAACTGGCGGAAAAAAGGGTCGCTGAACAGGGGATCGCTTGATACACGTGAGGCTACCCTTGTTGATATTTTCACCACCGCCGGGCTCGTCAGGGAGACCACATCAGCCACAGTATCAGTGCCCACTCCCGGCAGCGGCCCGGCCTGGTCCTGCCCGGCGCTCTGCTTGGACTGAGGCTGCTTGAGTAAAGAGCATCCTCCATTAACAGCGATCCCGGTCAGGACGGCAATCACTATAATTAATAGAAAAGCCCGCCTCATGATCTTGAACAAATTCTTATCCCCCCTGCCTGTGAGGTTTATTATACATCTTATATATTATTGCCTTTCTTCCTGCAAATTAATGAATAAATTTCCACAACCCTGGGCCAATATTGCCGGCAGCAGGAATTTTACTTGAAAGCAAGAAAGTATTAAAATTAAAAGGGGAGGTGAGCGGTGAAATGTATAAAAAAGTACTTATCCCAATTGACGGCTCGGAACAATCGCTTAAAGCGGCCCATCAGGGAGCGGCGCTGGCCAAAAAGTTTGGCGCAAAAGTCACTCTGTTTCATGTTGTGCCCGTTCTCACTGTAGATCGCTTGCGCAGCATAGTTGTTGATGAGGTAAAAGAGCACGGGAAGGAACTGCTGGAGCGGGCTGCCCGGGACATAGCCGCCTACGGTATCCCGGCAGATACTGAAATGGTGCCCGGCCATCCAGCCGATGCCATTGTCTTGAAAGCCCGGGTAGACGGTTACGATCTGATCATAATGGGCAGCAGCGGGTTGAGCGGCATCAAGGGTTTCCTCCTGGGCAGCGTCAGCAGCACGGTATCCCGGCACGCGCCGTGTTCAGTTTTAATCATACGCTAAAAAAGGCATAGCCCCTTTTAAGGGATTATAAGAAGGCTTGCCGTGGGGTGTGGCCTTCTTATATCTTTTTGCCTGAAAAAAAGATATAATAGATCTGCATTAGTCAGCCAATTATTCAGCCGCCGGAGACAAAGGAGGTTTTAAGGTGATCCGCGTTGAACTGGCCAAAGAGTTGGCAAGGTATTTACCGTGGGAACCTAAAGTGGGTGACCTTACCATTGTCTACGGGGAGGCGGGCGAGGAAATCATTGAGCCGATCATCCTCAGGCATGAAAAAGAGAAAAAAATAGTTCTTTCCCTGCGCGAGGTGGGGGATCTGGTCTGGTTGCCCAGGCTGTCGATGCTGCTTTATGAATTAAAGATAAGATCGATTAAAGGGTTCTCTTTAAACTATGATAAAGATGTCGACAAATGGTGTTATAAAGATGAAAAAGTTGAAATCTGTGAAGACAGCCCGGAAGACGCCGCAGCCCTGGCCCTGCTCAGCATGCTCGGGATCAAGGCACCCTCTTGATTATTTTCACGTTTGACCGCTGCTCACAGCGGTTTTTTTAGTTCTGACAGGGTGTGCAGCTGTGCGCTTTCTTCTCGGCATTCCCCTTGTCAGTTTTACTCAACCCTTCATTGAACTCACGCAACTTCCGGTCTACCCGCCCGAAAACACTATCCTCGGGATAAGTTCCGTCCTCACCGGTCTTTCCGGCCGGAGCGCCGCACAGAAGCTCGATCCCCTCTTCAATGCTCTTAACCGCGTATATTTGAAACTGTCCTTTTTTAACCGCCTCCAATATTTCGTCTTTGATCATTAAATTGTCCACGTTTTGAGCCGGAATTACCACACCCTGGCTGCCGGTCAGACCTTTAGCTTTGCACACCTCAAAGAAGCCCTCGATTTTTTCAGTCGCCCCGCCGATTGGCTGTATTTCACCGAACTGGTTTACCGAGCCGGTAACCGCCATATTCTGTTTTACAGGGAGGTCCGCCAGGCTTGACAGGATGGCGTACAGCTCGGCACTTGACGCGCTGTCACCTTCCACGCCGTCATAAAGCTGCTCAAAGGTAATCTGGGCTGTCAGCCCCAGCTGCTTCTCCTGGGCAAACTTGCCGCCCAGGTACCCGGCCAGGGTTAAAACACCTTTAGAATGAATATTGCCGCTCATCTTAGCTTCCCGCTCAATATTCACAACCCCGCCCCTGCCCATATAGGTTGTCGCTGTAATCCTTGACGGCCTTCCAAAGGAGTAGCCACCCGAATCAATCACGTAAAGCCCGTTGACCTGCCCCACTACCTCACCGCTGGTGTCAATCATTATTGTTCCCCGGGTGATAAATTCCTGGATCTTCTCTTCCAGTCTGTTCGAGCGGTAAACTTTTTCATTTATCGCTTTCTCCACGTGAGAGGACTCAACATATTCGGCACTCTCAAGCTGTGCCCAGGACGCGGCTTCATAAACAACTTCGACCACCTCGTTGAACCTGGTTGACAGCTTTTCCTGGTGCCCTGCCAGCCTGGACCCGTACTCAATTATTCTGGCCAGGCCGTCCCGGCTGAAGTGTTTCAGGCTCTCCCGCTGACATACTGAATTTACAAAGGAAGCGTACTGGCGCAGGTTTTCAGGCGTCCGTGGCATTTCGGTGTCAAAATCAACCTTGACTTTAAAGAGTTTCTGAAAATCCTCATCCAGGTTATAAAGCAGGTAATAAATCTGCGGGCTGCCGATCAAAACAACTTTTACGTCGAGAGATATCGGCTCCGGCCTCAAAGTAACCGTCGGCACCAGGCGGTACTGCTCGCCAATATTCTCCACAGCAGCCTGCCGGTACTTGAGCGCTTTCTTTAAAGTGTCCCAGGAAAAAGGATCGCTGAGCACATCCTTGGCCTGCAAGATCAGGTATCCCCCGTTAGCCCGGTGGATCGCGCCAGGCTTGATCATTAAAAAATCTGTGCTGAGGGCCAGCATCTGGCTCTTGTATTCAATCTTGCCAAAAAGGTTGTAGTAGTGGGAACTGGGCTCGATTACTACCGGGACACCCCCGTTTTTCTCATTATTAACGAAAAGGTTTACATTGTAGCGGGCAAAGACGTCCGCTTCCTCCTGTGGGACAGGGACACGCGCCTGCCCGGAAGCGGCAGCCGCGCTTTTAAAAACTTCAAGGTTGTTGGTTATATCCAACAGATACATCTTCAGGTAATCAACGATTGAGGTGAAGTCGTTATACTTATCCAACAGCCTTTGTACCAGAGGCCCTGCGGCGAAAACAGCAATCTGCTTTTCCAGAGCGGCAATTTCCTCACTCGCTTTCTTTTCCAGCGCCCGCCCGGTGTGAAACGCCTCATCCAGTTTCTTGTGCAGCCTGTGCCCTTTCTCTTCCATCTCCCTACGGTCCTGGGCCGGGAGTTTTTCGTAATCCTCAGGGGATAGCGGCTTGTCGTCCTTTAATGGCACAAAAATAATCCCGTTCGGGGTGCGCTTCATGTCAAAACCTGCTTTCTGCGCCTCAGCCTCTATATCCAGGAAGTAATTCGTCATTTTCTGGTTGACCGACTGGACAATCGCGTCCTTCTTATTTTCATAATCACCGCCTTCAAAGGCCTTGGGAATGGTGATCCTCAAATCGGACAGCAGCTCTTCCATGTCTTTTTTGAAGCCGCGGCCCTCTCCTGACGGAAGTGACACTGCCAGCGGGCGGTCCTTATCGGCAAAGTTGTAAATATAACACCAGTCACCGGACCTCGGGAGGCCTGACGCCGCCTGGGACACAATAGCCTGAACGTAGGTGCTCTTGCCGGTTCCGGGAAGCCCTACAACAAAGATATTATAGCCCGGGGCCTTCATAGCCAGGCCAAACTGCATAGCCCTGACCGCCCTGTCCTGTCCGATAAAACCGTCAAGAGGCTCAATATCAGCTGTGGTTTCACAAAAATCAAGCTCATTGCTGTGACACACTCTTTTTAGTTTTTCAACAGGAACTTTATATTTTTCCATACTCCCCACCTGCGACCGCCTCCCGTTTTCATGCTTTATCTTTTATACATACTACATTTAAGCCTTCAGTCCTGCTTTTCCATACTTTTTACATACTTTTTACACTTTTTACACGTAAATTTAGAATTTCAGATCTACTATAATGCTAATGGTAGAAACCGGGATAACCATATTTATAGCGCTGCTTCTGCTCGCCGGGCTGGCCGGCGTAGCCCTGGCCGCGGATACGGGCAACAATGCTCCGGGGCAGGAGCAAAAATCAAAGTTATCCTTGCTCAAAAGGTTAAGTGGCTGGGAGACACTTTTAAGTGAGCGGGAAGAAGGCAAAGAACTGAGGCAGGCCATAAAAGCTGATTTAACCGAGCTTAAAAGCCTGGTGCGGGAAGCCAGGGAAAACAAAGACACGGAGAATTTGGCCAGTTTAAAGGAATTGCGAGGTCAAATAAAACCGCTCAGGGAAGAAATCAAGCAGTTGGAGGCAGAGAAAAAAGCAGCCTGGCAGTCACTGAAAGAAGCCGGACTGGCCGGTGATGTTCCTGATATGCGCTCAGTTTAACCGGCGTTCAGGCTGTCTATCATCTTGTTTATTCTTAATTCCAGGCTTTCCACTTCTTGAAGCAGCAATATCGTGTAATCTACATTCTTTCGTTCCATATTTAAGTTGAGGTATCCCTTGACCACAGTAATTTTATCCAGAAGGTCACTGCAAAAATCAAGCATAATATTTTTATCCAAAAAATAACCTCCCTATTGATATAAAAATAGGACAATGATTTCTCCAATTCATTTGCTAATTATCATTACAAATTGTAAATGTTTTATGCCTTTGGGGGACAAATAAGCAGGGTAACAATTCAATACCCTTTTTTCGAGGATGATTAGATGCTCACGCCGTGACAACCGGCTTTAGAAAGAGTAAAATACAAGTAACTGGTCATGAAGAGGTAGGGCATGAAGGTTCGAGATGTTCTTGAAGTTGGAAGCAAGGGGACGGTTCTCTTGCTTCCCCCAGGATTTTGCGCTGGAAAAAATGTTGGATAAAACTGATAGAAAAAAAGACTTCCAGAACCCTGGAAGTCTTTAAAATTGGTGCCCGAGACCGGAATCGAACCGGTACGGGGAGTTAACCCCGCAGGATTTTAAGTCCTGTGCGTCTGCCAGTTCCGCCACTCGGGCATTTGATTTATAAATAGCGCAAAGTAATTCTAGCACTTCCGTTTTTTAATGTCAACAATCTGTACCAGCGCGGACGGTGTCAACCTGATATGGTTTTACATAATATGGAAGTCATTAAATTTGAGCTCCATAGGATTTCTAGATTTAAGATTTTTATTGCGCTCTTCTCATTTGTGCTATAAAATTTCCCCGTAAAGATTTAGAAAGGGTGTATATATGGACATAAAAATAATCACCGACAGCTCGTGCGACCTGCCGCAAGATCTGGTTGACAAATACGGCATAGGAGTTGTTTCTTTGCATGTCACCTTTGAGAATAATGAAACCTTTACAGAGAGGGTTACTATAAGCCCGGAGCAATTTTGGGAACGCATGGCTGACTCCAGGGAACTCCCCAAGACATCCAGGCCGACTCCGGAGGCCTTTGCCGTCGCCTTCAGGGAAGCTCTGGTCAATCACGCCTCGGTTGTATTTATAGGTTTATCATCGGCTCTCAGCGGCACCTTTGAAAGCGCCCAACTGGCGGCAAAGTCAGTGCCCGGAGACATATACCTGATCGACTCCCTCACCGGTTCCCTGGGTCTCGGCATTCTTGCCATCAAAGCTCATGAATTCATACATTCCGGAATCAACGTGCAGGCTGTTGTAGGAAAAATTATTGATTACAGGAATGGTATGACCACTCTCTTTACTATGGACTCCCTGGAAAACCTGATCAAAGGCGGCCGCGTGGGCAGGCTGCCGGGATTTATCGGCACGATGCTCAGTATCAGGCCCATCGGCAAAGCAGGGGACAGGGGCCAGATAGATGTGCTTGAAAAGGTGCGGGGACGCGCTAAATCATTGCAGCGGATAGTACAGCTGGTAGGGGAAATGGGCGGCAACCTGCAGGAAAAGATTGTAGGTATCAGCCACGTCAACTGTCTTCAGGAAGCTTTAAATCTAAAGAAAAGCATAGAAGATAATTTCCAGCCCGGCAAGGTGATTATAAGCAAAGTAGGCAGCACCATGGGAACATACGCGGGCAACGGTGGCCTGATAGTATCTTTTTAGCCGGAAACCACGTCCACGTATATACCCTCGCATTTTCCTGTTCACAACGGGCTTGAAGCTATGTCGCCGGGGGTAAGCTGACCATAAAAACCTATCTGAACAGTGGTGAAGTGATTCTACTAATACAGGATCAGGGTATGAGGATTGACCCCGATGTACTGGCAAAGCATTTCACAGGATCGGTTTTACCTCCTTTTACCCGGCTGCGCCGGGTAGTTTTTGTTTACATTATTTTCATATTTTCATATTTACATTTCAGTAAAATATATTTTGACTTTATCTGATAGATGTGATAAAGTTAGGAGGTTCTAACGGTTAGGTTATGGTTATTTCCCTCTCCCAATATGTTAAATTGGTCAGGGAATACAAACTTGTTATTTCCTAAACCAAAGGACCAAAATAATTCGAGGGAGTGTTTTAATGTACCAAGACCGTTATCTGACATGTCGTGACTGTGGCTGCGAGTTTGTGTTCTCAGTATCAGAACAGGAATTCTTTGCGGAGAAAGGCTTTACCAACGAGCCGGGCCGTTGCCCGAATTGCCGTGCAGCCCGCAAAGACCAGAACAGACGCAGTGGTGGTGGTGGTGACTATCGCCAGCGCCGGCAGATGTATCCTGCTGTATGCGCCAGCTGTAACAAGGAAACTGAGGTTCCGTTCCAGCCAAGCGGCGACAGGCCTGTTTACTGTAGTGACTGTTTCCGGAAAACACAAAGCTATTAGTACTAAAATACCAGGGGTAGCGAGTCTACCCCTTTTTTATTTTATCTTGCTTATTTATGATTAAAAAATCAGGCCTGGCAAACGACACCACCGGTATAGAAACTAACGTTGAGATACCCAAGGAGAAATTCAAGGGGGTTAAAGTCCCTTACCGCTGGTAATTGACCATATGCTTATGATTAATTTGATAACTGAGGCCGCGGGCCTTTTTTTGTTTTTAAAACTCAGCGAAATTATTATGCCCATAGAGCAGGTTCTCGGTATCGGCCGTTTTTTATGGTGGCACTTCGGATCTGCCCCATATAGTTAAAAAAAAGTCCCCGCGCTGCTGATGGCAAGGACTAATTTTTTAAGGTCTTTTGGTGTTTTAAGGCTCCTCCCCCACCCGCTTGATGCCGTCAACGGGCAGGTCTTCTTCGTCACAGTACAGCCACTCAGGCGGGTAAAAAGCCATTTCAAACCCGGGTAGTGGTTTGGGATGCCTGCCTGGAGCAGTTTTCT
>Ga0265296_1001646_pt1 | contig 24893 bp, 27 predicted proteins | sample MunlanPumphouse1_FD_189073 | JGI IMG/M metagenome (GOLD analysis project Ga0265296, IMG submission 189073) | Groundwater microbial communities from a municipal landfill in Southern Ontario, Canada - Pumphouse #1 | ecosystem: Environmental > Aquatic > Deep subsurface > Groundwater | place... | reverse complement strand
TGGCGTTGAGTGAAAAATTTGTTGCGGTTATTCAGCGCAATCGGGTCGGTCCCGTTTAACAGCAAAAAGAGGGGAAATTATTCCGGCACCCAGCGGGCTACCTTGACAGCGCTGTTCGAGAGACCCTGGTAGATGATCCACGGGTTATCGGAAGGGTTGACAATGGCATTGTCCGGAACCGGCTCGCGCTCTGCCGGTGCGGGAAGATGGGTAACCCGCCGTTCTGTGACGGGGCCGACGTACCTCCCTGAGTGATTCTCCTGGTGAGAGGACCGGGGCGCAATGTGGGGGGCTGCCTTCATCGGCCTTACAATTTTTCAAAAACGCAGAAATTGAACGGCAGTTTTGAAGATCTCGCAAAAATTGCAAATGGCAAGAACAGTTATCAGGGCTGCATCCGTTTCATTGGATATCAGGAGACATGATGATTACGAAAACTCTTCTGGACTGTTCGCGATGCCCGCATCTCACCGAATGTGATGTTCATATATTCTTTCGGTACGCACAACCACCGGATCGGATCTGATTCCTGTAATCTGGCCTTACATCCCGGGGAATTCCCTTCGGGGTCTGGCAAATGTAGTTGGTAATTATTTTTACATCGATTGTGTTGTAATCAGAATGGATAAAAAAAACCCTGTGTATTGTCGCAAGGACCCGGGGTTCTGACAGCATGAACACCCTACGTCAGATATCCTGAATCTGGCATAAAAAATGGAGAATTTCAGATGGATTTCAATACTTCGCTCTTACGAGCATTAAAAACCGGAACTGTCGTTCTTGGCCCGGTAAAAACCGAGAAAAGTATCAAAGAGGGCAGAGCCCGGATGATCGTTGTTGCAGGTAATTGCCCTGCGGCCTTTAAAACAAAAATTACCGGGAGCGAGAACCCCTTCATTCACACGTTTGAAGGTTCCAGTACAGCCCTTGGAAATGCATGCAGAAAACCGTTTGTTGTCAGCACCCTGGCAATCATCGATCCCGGCGAATCTGATATCATGTCCATCATGCGGGCATGATCGGACCGGGGTACACTTCTTATTGATTAGGTTACATGCCGGTATCGCAGGCCCTGATACCCCACGAGTGGTGCCACGATCCGGCTGAAGCGTAAAAAAATAAAAAAAGGTTTATCACACGCAGGGATTACTCTTCCCGTGTGGACTACAATACGACCTTCCGCTCATCCACATTCAATGGAATCTGCATTCATCACTCTGCTTCTGAAGGCGCATGAAATTTTCATTCCGGGGACATTCGTGCGGATTTTCCCCATTCGCTAAAATCCACTTCCCTTCCCGCGGGTTGAACCGGGCCGGGCATGACATCTCTTTCACTGCCGCTCCATGGAGTCCCGGGACCATCTTTATTTTGATATATTCACAATTTCTGCAAAAATGATAACTGCTCATCTACGTCTCCTGTCTCTTCTGAATTCATCAGACCTGATGTGGACTCTGGCATGAGTGATGTTTTATTCCTTAGGATCGTGCCAGAGGCTGGCGGGTATGCGGGATGAACTGAACCTTCGTGTTTCATGCATGTCCTGTCGAAGTATGACATCCGGAGTCGTGCCGGCTGATCAGCCGCGTCACCTCAGCAAAGGCTTTCTTTTTATCTTTGGACCCGGTGTAAAGGATTCGTATGAGTTCCTGATCGTCCCGGAGGTATATGGCCTCGGGGTATTCGATCAGGACGATCAGTCCCCCGGGCCCGAAGTACTTTTCAGTGATCTCCCCGATCATGTACCGCTCACGTTGATCTTCGGTTGGGGCAGAGTCACTCTCGAACCGGAAAACACTCATCTCATTCCCCTCAAGGGATGCCTCTTCATTCCTGAGGTGATAAAACAACCGAACGTACCAAAGAATCAGGAGACAGGATACTGCCCGGAACCAAAACGCCGGTAAACCATTTTTTTGTGAGGACGAATGCTTCGGATTTTTGCAATTCGGCAAAAACCCTATAACGCCAGACCACTATCTCAACGCATTCCCTTACCAGGGTTTACCGGAGACGAGCATTCATGAAAGATACACATACAAAAAACCATACATCCATTGCAAAGGTCGTAGAACTTATCGGCAGCTCACCAGATGGCTGGGAAGATGCAACGGCAAATGCCATAGAGGGCGCCTCGCACCGCATCAGGAATATCACGGGTGTTGATGTGGTACGGTTCACGGCAAAAGTAAAGAACAACAAGATCGTCGAATATCGTGCTGACGTGAAAATTGCGTTCATTGTGGAACAGGAATAATTTTTTTCGCGGGATGGGGATATTCCCCGCCCCGATTTGAAGACAGCTGACTCGTTCGAAGAATTTCATTCTTCTCTTCTCTCATATCTGAGGGATTTATCAAAACTCCGGTGGGGAGAAGACGAAGTCTTCGACTTCTGATGACTTGTCGCAAGTCGAAGAACTCTGACGAGTTCTTCTCAAGCGCCAGGCCTGATGGCCTGTCACATTCCCAAACTATTTGTCAGAAAGCAACGCCATAACGAAGTACGAGCATCGAATTTCGAACACCCAAAGAACGGGAACCAGGATCATGAATTTCAATAATTTCACCATAAAATCGCAGGAAGCCGTAGCGAAGGCAACAGAGATTGCAGCGGCACACGAGAACCAGGCGGTCGAGACGGCACATGTACTCAAAGGGATGCTTATGGTTGATGAGAATGTCATCCCGTATCTCCTCAAAAAGATGAATGTGAATCTCGATCGCTTCACGCCGGCACTCGATGGGATCATCGAATCGTACCCCAAGGTCAGCGGGGGAGACCAGTTCCTCTCCAATGATGCCACCAAGGCCCTGCAGAAAGCCGCCGCCCTTGCCCAGGCGTTCAAGGATGAATTTGTCTCAATCGAGCATCTGCTCCTCGGAATGCTTTCGGTGAATGACAACACCTCACGGCTGCTGAAGGAGAACGGGGTCAACGAGAAAGGCTTAAAGACTGCCATCAGCCAGCTGCGGCAAGGGTCGACTGTCAAGAATCAGGACGCTGAAGAGAGTTATAATGCCCTGAACCGGTTTGCCCGGAATCTCAATGATCTGGCCCGCACCGGGAAACTCGATCCGGTGATCGGCCGTGACGAAGAGATCAGAAGGGTATTACAGATCCTGTCCCGGAGAACCAAGAACAACCCGATCCTCATCGGCGAACCGGGCGTGGGAAAGACTGCCATTGCCGAAGGTCTTGCTCACCGGATTATTGACGGGGATGTACCGGACAACCTGAAGAACAAGCAGATCTTCTCCCTCGATATGGGAGCCCTTATTGCCGGGGCCAAGTTCAAGGGAGAATTTGAAGAACGTTTGAAGAGCGTGATCAAGGAAGTCATTGGCGCTGAAGGGGATATCATCCTCTTCATTGACGAGATCCACACCCTTGTCGGGGCCGGCGCAAGCGAGGGCGCACTGGACGCCGCCAATATCCTCAAGCCTGCACTTTCACGGGGAGAACTGCATGTCATTGGCGCTACGACATTAAAGGAATACCAGAAATATTTCGAGAAGGACAAGGCGCTCGAACGGCGGTTCCAGCCGGTGACGGTCAATGAACCGGATACGCTCGATGCCATCTCCATCCTCCGGGGCATCAAGGAGAAGTACGAGACCCATCACCATGTCCGGATCAAGGACGAGGCGATCATTGCCGCGGTTGAACTTTCACAGCGGTATATCTCGGACCGGTTCCTTCCCGACAAGGCCATCGATTTGATTGATGAGGCTGCATCAAAACTCCGGCTCGAGATCAACTCAAAACCGGAAGAACTGGAGATCATTGAACGGAAGATCCGCCAGCTGGAGATTGAACGCGAAGCCATCAAGCGTGAGAAAGACCAGGCAAAACTCCAAGGCCTCAATGAAGAGATCGGGAACCTGACTGAGGAACGAAACCGTCTGACGGCCAAGTGGCAGTCGGAGAAAGATCTTGTAGACCAGATTCAGGTGCTTAAGACGGAGATCGAGACCCTGAAGTTCGAGGCCGAGAGTGCGGAACGTAAAGGAGATCTCGGAAAGGTGGCAGAGATCCGCTATGGCCGCATTCCGACTGCCGAAAAGACCATCGAGGAACTCAAGGGAAAACTGACCGTGCTGCAGAAGGACTCTGCGATGGTGAACGAGGAGGTGGATGCTGAGGAGATTGCCGAAGTGGTCTCGCGCTGGACCGGCATTCCCGTCTCCCGGATGCTGCAGAGCGAGAAGCAGAAACTGCTGGGTCTTGAAGCCGAACTTCACAAGCGCGTGGTAGGCCAGGATGAAGCAATCGGGGCAGTCTCCGATGCCATCCGCCGGAGCCGGGCCGGGCTGCAGGACCCAAAACGCCCGATCGGCTCGTTCATCTTCCTTGGGACGACCGGTGTGGGAAAGACGGAACTTGCAAAGGCCCTTGCTGAAATTCTCTTCAACAACGAGAACAGCATGGTGCGGATCGATATGTCGGAGTACCAGGAACGGCATACCGTCTCGCGACTGGTCGGGGCGCCCCCGGGCTATGTGGGCTATGAAGAGAGTGGGCAGCTGACTGAGGCCGTCCGGAGAAGGCCATATTCCGTGGTATTGCTGGATGAGATCGAGAAAGCCCACCCGGATGTCTTCAACATCCTGCTGCAGGTCCTTGACGATGGCCGGCTAACCGACAACAAGGGCCGCACAGTAGACTTCAAGAATACGATCATCATCATGACATCGAACATCGGGTCTCACATTATCCAGGAGAACCTTGAGCAGGTCACCGATAAGAACCGTGATGAGGTGTTCGACCGCACAAAACAGGAGGTCTTCGACCTGCTCAAGAAGACGATCCGTCCTGAATTCCTCAACCGGATCGATGAGATCATCATGTTCCGGCCGCTCTCCCAGGATGAGATCCGGGATGTTGTCGAACTCCAGCTGGGTATTGTCCAGAAGATGCTGGAGAAGAGCGGGATTCGTGTCAGGGCAACCGAGAAGGCCATCCAGTTCATTGCCACCCTGGGCTTTGACCCACAATTCGGTGCACGGCCGATAAAGCGGGTGATCCAGAAGAACCTGCTGAATGAATTGTCAAAGATGATTCTCGATGGAACCGTTCATAAAGAGAACGAGATTGTGGTGGATGAGAACGCCGGGAAGCTGGTGTTTTCAAATACCTGATCCTGTCGTTAACTCCCCCGGTTGTTGCGTTTGAAATCATGGAGACCCCCCATCCCTTTTGGTTTCGGGTGCGATCAGATTCCCCTCGCGAACAGGATTTTGAGTGCCGGAAGCATGATCTCTCATCAGGAAGTGCGGTGAGGGCGTGCGTGTTCACCCGGGTTTTTTGTGAGTGGGGGGGTTGATGGGAGACCTCCCGAATGTGCCCGGCGCCGGAGTACCCGCACGGTCCCGCACACTGGTTCTCACCGGTCCGAATGTAAACCGGATCTCCTCCCACGCCGCATCGAGCTGACCCCGGTAGTACTGCTGATCGAACGTGGCAGCGCACCATGCCGGCTCGGCCCGGTACCACCCGGCATCCGTCACCACGTAGCGGATCTTCATGCCGGGCGCAACGTTTACCCCGTGCCTACGGTATGCCTCGACTGCTGCACCCTCAATGCACCGGCGGGTGTACTGCACCCGGCTGATCTGGCGGCCGATCACCAGATCCTGCGGTGATGCGTCCGGGAGCCGGTCCACGGCGTCCCGGTAGATCCCGGAGACCTCGTCCTTCGTTGCCTCCAGTTCTGCAATTGTTTTTGCACGGCCCATGACTGTCAGCATCTCCCGCTGCATGGTGCGGATGTACTCCGGCGTGTCGTGCCGGCGTGCGGCAATTCCCCGGACCTTCACGCTGCCATCGGCCATCCGCCCGAAGTACCGGTTGTAGGCCCCGAAGCCATCCTTCATCGGTTCGAAGACGATCCAGTCAAAGTGCTCCACTTCGAGATGCAGCCCGGTCTCCTGCTCGACCTGCTCCTTCAGGAGCTCAACCGGCGAGCCCTGCACCCAGAGGCAGTCGACGATGCCGTGCAGCACGACAAAGTGCAGGTCCTCGGCAATCGATTTTGTCCGGAGCAGGATCTCCCGCGAGCGCCCGGTGATCCCTTCATGCACCTCGATCCGCCCGAACTTCGCGTTGCGGTACCCGGTGTACCCGAAGCAGGTGACGAGCATCCATTTCAGGAGGGCGTCGATACCTTCGATCTGGGGATCCGTCTTCTTCCTCTGTTTTGCCTCGATCCTCATGCCGAGCAGCGGCTTTAAGACCGTGGGGAGGAAACCCGGGCGTTCAGGATGCCCGAGAGTTTCGGGGGAGAGGTTCGCGTTCACGATGATGGAGGGGTACATGGACGTGAAGTCAATCTCCTCCACGTTTTCGTACACGCCCGCTTTGGGCTGGAACATCATCCCGCCCCGGTCCGCGGCCTGGAGGTCGCTGACCCTTCGGATCGTCTCGCTGTCTCCTTTCCGGAACGGGACGGCGATCCCCGCTTTCAGCGCCTCGTAGATCTCGTAGCTGCTGATCATCGTGCCGGGCGTGAACCGGGCCGCGAGGTTGGGGGTGATCCCCGAGAGCCGGGAGGCCACGAGAACCCCTTCCAGGCCCCCCTCGTGGAACATGAACGACCTCTCCGTATCGATCAGGATCCGCCCGTCAGGGATCAGGGCCGGTTCCTTGTGCTCCATCTTCCCGTAACTCCAGTACGACCGGGCGTCCATGGACCGGTACTTCCCGTTCCGGGAGAAGGGCATCTCAAGATCGTACCCTGCTGCCATCCGCCGGATCTTCGGCATCCACGTATCCGCGTCCGGCATGAGGATCACGTCCGGGTCGATTGAGGTAACGTGCGCGAAGAGATCGGCAAGCACCGTCCCCTCCGGCCCGGCCAGGCGCTCGGTCCGGCCTTCGTGAACCAGTTCGATCCCCGCAATTGTGGATGCGAGCGCAGCCACGCCGTCCACCCGGATTTCGATCACGTTCAGGTCGTGCAGGATCTCCGGGGAGTACCGGTCGTCACCGCTCCTGCTGCACGGGACGATCGCATGCTCTGCCATGAACCGCTGGTCCCGGCGCACGTCCACGTTGAAGAGCTCAGCATCGTACTGCGCCTGGGCTTCGAGTGCCTCAGCCACCCGGCGGTCGCCGTACACCTCGTACCCGGGCAGTTCGCCGAAGATCGTTTTGATCGTGCACTCAGCGGCCCTGAACCGGTCTTCGAGGGCTTCGATCAGTTCGCCGGTGGCGTGCGGGTCATGGAAGTGGACGAGGAAGGGCGGGTCGTACAGGTGGTGAGTCTTCGTGACGGTCCCCTCCTTTGACCAGAGATCGATACCCCCGTTGCGGTACGCGGAGTCAAGGATCCACATCGCAGCGGGCCTCCGCTTCGAGCCTGTCCTGCCGCTTGAGCATCTCGACAAGCACGGAGAAGGTCACGGCCTCCAGCGGATCATTGCAGGCAATGAACGCCTCGCTGGAATGCTCCTTAGCGAGAGTTGCCAGCTGCTCGCCGTACGGCTGGTCCTCCCGCTTCAGGGCCTTTGACGATCGGGCCCACCGTTCGGCGATCTCATTCACCCCCTGTCGGGTGCTCGGAAATGACCGCCCCATCAGGACACCTCCAGTGTCTTCTGGCCGGAAACGAGCGGCCCGCCATTCCGCTGCATCCGCAGGTTTCGCGGGGGCGTGCGGGACGAGAGGTCCTCTGCGGTCGCGATCTCGATGACCCGGTCCGCGTGCCGCATCAGGGCGGCGTACCGGTTGTCAATGGCCGGCGTGTACAGGATCACCAGCGCATCGCGGCCGGCGTCCTTCAGGGCCATGGCGATGGGGGTGACCATGTTCTCTGCACCCTCGAAGATGAGTGGGTCGTGCTCGATTAAGACAATGGTGTGCGCCGCCCCCCTGATGACTGACAGAAACTGATGGGCGGTAAATGCCCGCTGGACATCGAAGTTTTTCGCGCCCCGGTTAATCCGCGAGAGGAGCCGGGAATAGTTCCCGGATATGTGGAGGAAGAGGTACCGCTGGAGATCCGCGTTGGTGTTGATGGCGGCAGCCATCACGGTCTCGGGGGCAACCACCGCGTTGTAGCTGCCCGGGTAGAGATACATCCCCCTGCGGAGCTCGATCTGGATCTGCATGGCACCGGATCCCTGCTGTACCCGGGCAGATAAGCCTCAGGTTCGCGGGGCGTGAAAGTGACCGGCACGTTTCGCAAGCTTGATGATAGGGCGGACACGATGGGATGGTGATGTGCAGGAGGTATGCCCTGAAGTGCATTGACATGAAGGGCCAGACGCGACTGGTCGTTGACGCGGACATCTGGTTCCCGTCGCACTTCAATATTGCACCGACGTCCAAGAACCCGGTGATCATAGCGACACCGACCGGCAACCGCTTAAGGACGATGGTCTGGGGGCTCCCACCGCACGGGGTACCGCCGCACCGGGCCGCATCCCGCGTAACCAATGCCCGGGCTGAGAGCCTTGCTGACAAGCCGATGTTCTGTAGGCTGCTCGCGGACCGGCGGTGTATTGTTCCCGCGAGCGGCTTTTACGAGTGGAAGACCGAAGGCTCGCGGAAGGTGCCATTCTATATCCGCCGTAAGGACCATGCCCTCCTCCTGTTCGCCGGCCTGTACGAAACCGGGCAGGACCCGGCGGGCGAACCGCACGAGGCCTACACGATCATCACCACGGAGCCGAACGAACTGGTGGCCCCGGTCCACGACCGGATGCCGGCGATCCTCACGGAGGAGGGCGTGCAGCGCTGGCTCGCTTTCGGTCCGCTGTCGCCCGAAGCCCTGCGGGAGATCCTCGCACCGTGTGCTCCCCATCTGATCGAGGCGTACCCGGTCTCGTCCCGGGTGAACAGGACTGTGGAGGACGACGAGCAGCTGACCGTGCCGGTGCGGGGATTGTTATGAGTCGGGACCGGCCGTTGCCCGGGGAGATTCCGGTTGACGGCTGAATGAGCTAGAAGAACCCGTTGGGTTCTTCTCAACCTCCTGCATCGGCCCCCACATGGGGGGATGTCACGGGGTCCCGGGGGCAAGCACACGGTCCAGCCAGTCAAACCGCCGTAGGCATGCCACGTATTCGGCCACCAGGTAATAATTCTTAAGATCCTCCTCATCCAGCCCGCGGAACGCGAAGAGTTCATCCCACAAAAGGCTGCTTCCCTCGACCATGAAGTACCCGTAGTTGAGTTCCACCCCGACAATAATGGGCATTTTGCGGAAGATCGCATCCTGGGTTTCATAGAGGTGTTCTCCTGCCCCGGTATTTTCAATGAGGAAACCCATGGCCTCGGGAGTTTTTCCGGCCGACAGTTTCCCTGCATTGAACTCGTTGAGGAGGACATTGTCTGCGATCGTCTCGCTGACCGATTCGATAGGGAGTTCCCGCACAGGATACTTCCCGGTCAGGTACGCGATGATCTCAGTACCTGGTTTTCGGTCGGGACACAAGCGGGGACGGTACCTGGCAGCGGTCTCCTTCCATTCCTTCACAATCTCCGGGGTTACTTTCCGGGTCAGCATATGCCAGTACCGGTATACCGGGGGGGTTAAACAGGTTTTGTCCGGTTCCCGCCCGGCCCGGAACATTCCAGCAGGCATAAATCGCTGCTGAAAAAAACAGATGGAGATCATTATGAAGAAAATTATTGGTATCATCCTCGCCGGCATTGCCTGCGCCATGCTGATTGTTGCCGGCTGCACGAGTTCATCCGGTACAGCACCGTCAACACCCGCTGCCACGACCCCGACGGCACAGCCCTCCCTTGCGGTAACGTCCGCGGCCGCCGTACCTGCCACGGAGACGCCGTCATGGACGGGGACCTGGAACACGACCTACAGCATGGTGGGATCCCCTGATGTGATCGAGATGCTCGTGCTCAACCAGTCCGGTTCGTCCGTAACCGGGACCTATGGCACGGGCAACTACCCGATCACGGGCACTGTTAAGGATGGAGCGATCACCGGCACCTGGAACGAGACCGACACGACCGGTGCCTATTCCGGGTTCTTCCTCTTCAAGACGTCTGCCGATGGCAGGTCCTTTGAGGGCAAGTGGGTGTACACGTCCGAAGGCGCAGATGCCATAAAGAACACCACCCAGTACTGGAACGGCGTCCGGGCCTGATCGCCCGGCCATCATCTGATCTTTTTTTTGCCCGTTGCACAAAACCGGTTGCGGGAGTCGCCCTGGAACGATCCCGTAACCTGCCGTTTGCAAGACGAAAATGAAAAATATATCAATTCTTTTCCCGTAGAATAACTGAATGGATGCTTTATCCCTGCTGATGGATCCCGGAATCAATGTCGCAATCCAGAACATCTCCCCCGCACTCACCTCATTTATCGCTCCGGCTGAGTGTCTCGATTCCATGCCCTGGTACCTGGTCATTCTCTCTGTTTTCTATCTGGGATTCCATCCCCGCTTCGGGATACGGCTCATCGTTCTGTTCGGGATCACTGTCGGGCTCAATGAAGCACTGAAGTTCTTCTGGCACCTTCCGCGCCCGTACTGGATCTCTCCTGAAGTGAAAGTATTTGCAAATCATTCGTCGTTTGGATTTCCCTCAGGCGCTGCAATGTACGGCGCAGTGCTCTACGGTTACATTATTACCATGGTGCGGCGCTGGTGGGCAGTCCTGGCATGTGTTCTCCTGCTCGTATCCGCAAGCCTAGCCCGGGTTTTTGTCGGTGTCCACTTTGTACCGGATATTTTCGGGGGCTTGATCTTCGGGTTTTTCCTCCTCCTCCTGTTCTTCCTTGCCGAGCCCTGGATGGAAAAATATGCGGGGAGCTTATCCCGTTCCGGCCGTTGTATCTGGATACTCATCCTTTCCGCAATCCCACTCCTGCTTGTGGGTCTTGCATCTCTCTCGCTTGCAGACTGGCAGCTGCCGGCATCCTGGGTTGAGATTGCCCGGCAGCAGACCGGGTCGCAGATTAATCCGGTTGCCATCCAGTTTGCCTGGGGTGCGACGGGGATCATCCTCGGGGGTCTTGCCGGTTATGAAGTTCTCCGCTCGCAGGGTGGATGGACACCTCCGGCAGAGCCCCTGCGAAAGGGGATGGTTATTCTTGCAGGAACTATCTCGGTGCTCGTGCTGAACGTAGTTATCGCCGCGATCCGGTCGATTCCCGATCTCGACCCCCCGTTCGATCAGGTTGCCCGCATCCTTTCCATGGCACTCGTATTGTTCTGGCTTACCGCGTGTGTACCCTTGGTTGCCCGGAGAGCCGGTTTTGTAGCGGATGAGAAAGAACCGGGAACCGGCGATGAGTGAAAAAATGACAGCGGGTAGTTCTGGAAAAGCTATTTGCCTTTACCCTCAATAATCGCGAAGACCTTTTTCCCCGGTCTCTGTCATCCGGTTCATCGTTTCATCCGAAGTCAGGTATTTTAAAAATCCCGGGCACAGGAAATTATTCCCCCTGTTTTTTCCATATTGTCTTCCCTTAAATACCCTCAATGGTAACATGATGATCACGAAGTGTTTGTGATGGTGTCTGCAAAGAAAGAAAACGGGTCACCGCTCGCCCGGCTTGTATTGTTTATAGTCTGTCTGGCTCTTGCCGGGAGTTGTCTTGCCGGCGCCGGATATTTTGTCTTCGAGCTGCCGAAACACGCTTCCGCTGACTACCCGCCAACCAATTACGGGCAGCTCTGTACCGTGTACCCTAATGCGTTTGCCGTATACTGGGATTTATTCTGGCACCCCAAGTCGGGTTGTGTCTACAGTGAGGACAACGAGGGGGACTTCATCATCTACCAGGTCTGCTGCCCGAAATAACGGACCGGTCTGACAACAATTGAGCACCCGGGCTCTGGTGTTCCTCTCTTTTTTAGTGAAAATTTTTCCCCGCACGCCCGACGGCACTGTATGAAGATCGCAAAGGTGAAACCTGATGAAGCGAGGAAAAAAGGTGACGGGTACTGCCCCCCACAAGAGTGTTCTCCTTATCCGGGCGCAGGGAGTGTCATAATAGTGCTGGCGAAAAAATGTTCATTTTTTAGTTTTGGATGCAGGAACCCGGAAATTTTCCCTGGTATGCGATCCGGTGGGCTCCCGGCCCGGCCACAGCCCCGCCAGCGCTGCCATTCCCCACAACGGCGCTGCTGCTGATCCTGTTACATATCAGGTAAATAATATAAAACCTCTCCGTCATGAGCATCAATCCAGATCCTGCCACCTCGTTCTTTGTCGTTATAGGCCTCAAACTCCCACGCTATGTGCTGTTTACTGAAATACACATCAGGAGTGAAATAGTCCACCGGGATAATAATCAGATTTGTTGGTTGAGTTTTCGCGACATTCACTCGTCTGTGAGATGCATAATAATTCTGTGCAATCGTCCATGCCTGGTCTTCTGTCAGATCGGGGGTCAGGTTGAGGGCCGGGTCAATGGATATCACCCGTTCATGGTACGATTTGACGGCACCTGTCGAAAACAACGTGATTTCTACCCTATTCGGCCCGGCTATAGTATGGCGGTTTCCACCATAGGTGTTTGAGGAGTAGTACTCATCACGCCAAGCAAAGTTGTAATCAACATCACCACTCCCATGATCGAACCGATATGGAGCGGGGTTTTCTACTCCTTTCTGATCGGTAGTTTCCCATAACGCGGGATATCTTTCCTTTGCATACTTCAGGGCGATCTCGTAGGCTTGATCGAGATCGATCTCTTGTGCCAGAGGCCAGGGTAGTGGGGGACGATAAAAAACGAAACTTTGAACGCGCCCGGTTCTGGTATTGACAGAAAACAGTCCATTGTCGGCCTCAAATTCATACAAATCCCCATCATACCCGAGGTTAATACCTGCATACTTCAGGTTCAAGTCGGGGAACCCGGTAAAATCCCGGATTTCATCAGCCGCCTGATCGATCGTGGCATTACCCGTACTGGGCAATTCAGTGGTACATCCGGCGACAATGATAATCGCACAAAGGAACGTAGAGAGGAGGGGAAAAAATATCCATGATCGCTTCTTTCGTTTAACGGCACCCTGTGGTTCGTGATATTGTTTCATGCTGGTCACCCTCATTTTTTAGAAAATGATTATAGACCGGGTAAATAATCCCCAACGGTTCCCTTATGCGCATCTACCCAAATCTCCCCACCACGCTTTGGCGTTGAATTATTGTAGGCCACAACGTGCCAGGTCAGGTGTTTTATATGTGACTCATCATCGGATATGGCTAAATCTTTTTATCCCTCAGTTGTTTTTGTAACATTCGCTGCTTCAGAGATGTTCCCGTGGGTCATCTGCATAACATTGGGATTATGGCCTTCGCGGATATCCCAGATTGAACCATCATCAGCTACTTCGACAATGATAATAAATGGGTGGTCCTTCATCCAGATCTGGACATTCCACACTTCCTGTGACGATTTATCTCCCGCACTTACCGTTTCCCTTGACGGCTGATGGACTTCGAACGAACCCGCATTGATCAGGTTTTTGACATTCGTATTGTTGAGGGCGATCCTTGTTGCATCTTCCGCACTGGTACTCTGCCGGGTACATCCGGCAAAAAGAATACTGACTACAAGAATTATTGTTACCACTGCGAGTAACGCCATTTTTTTTGATTCATGGCTATCATAATCGTAATGGGTACACATGCCATTTGCCTCTGCGTATGGTATCCCGGGATCGACACAGTATGATTCTGAAGTCGAGGGAACCGACCGTGTCATTTTTACGGGATCTATAGGGCCGTGGTCTTTTGTCTTTTCCGTGAGGTATCTGTCATTTCAGTAATTCGATACTGCAACCCCCTCTGAATTGGGCTTTTTATTATCCCCTTCCCTCCCAGACATTCCGGGAGGTTATCCGGATTCAGGCATGACTAAAATGGAACAGGATCCGGTGCATGACACGAAAACGTGCAGCCAAATATGCAGAAGATGTACCCGAACGGATCTGAAAATGGGGGATGATCAGCAACACAGGTATCAGTGCAATACCAGCAGGCATCATCAGGATTTGAGGGTACATCTCCGGTGGATCCTGTTGCGATATAACAGGCACCCCCCAGTGTGCCCATCAGTGCCAGAAGTACTATACACGAGATCCGTTTTTTTATTACGCCTTTCATCTCCACATCCCAAAGAATGAATTTTCTTTAAAATAATGACAGCGATGAGTGAAAAAAATGGTGCGGTTATCCGGTTACTGTTTTTAAAACCCCGTATTATCAGATTTTAACTGTGTTTTAATTTCATCAAGATTATCAGCAATACGCTGAATATTATTCAGAAACGCAACAAGAGCCGGTATCCCCTTTTCAATAATATGCCCCCAGGTAAGCAGGACGAGAATACAAATGATCGTCATCAGAATCTGCATGGTAACTGCCCATAACGGTTTTTCTTTAGATGGCCCGGTAACTACAAAAAAAATTGCAGTCAACTCAATATATATTCGGTTTGCCCTGAAAGGAGATCTTATGCCCCTGTGGCAGGAAGATCGTGCAATGAAACAAAATACAACGGGAAAATTCTTCATCATGAAAAAAACATGCCTGTGCATTGTCGGGCTTTTATTCCTGGGGATGCTCTGCGTGCCGGTGGCGGCAACAACGGTACGCCCGGGCTACTGGAATTTTGATATTGTCAACGACATTCTGCCGTGCGAGGATATGATTCTCAATGGAAAAGGGGACAATGCAGACGCATATTACCAGAGAGTGTATGTTTCAGACGATGCTGATCGGGTCGAGCTGCATGTGAAGGTAACCGCGGGCCCGGATACAACCCTTACCATAACAAAGGACTATATAACCACGCTCCGGAATAAATGTCAGAATGGTTGGGAGCCGGCCCTGGTTGCAGAAGGCGGCTTTTTGACGTATGATGTGGATGCCGTATGTATCGATACCCACACGACAGTTCCCCAAGGCCAAGTGTCAATTGAGATGTATGAGGCCAAGGTCCATGAACACCTCAAGGAACGCGGTCTGATGCACAATGAGATCGGGTCTTCTGTCTATTACATGGTATATTCCCACGTGGTCGAGCGCCATGTATGCAGGAAAAATCATTTGTGCTCGTAGAAAACCTTCACCAGGAGAAAATTGTAAGAATCTGTGAATAGTACAGACAATCATTTTATCAGCGATTTCTTTTTTTTTGAATCCGGAAGATTCTTGCGTTAAGATCCCCGTCAAACTTTTTTTCATGACGGAGAATTTGTTTTCCACGAGTTGTCGTCAAGGATAAACAACGTCATTGGACGGTTGAGCCATCTCCCGACGATAGGTACCCCCGGTTATGTCATTATTCCCGGAGCGAATCGGGATAACCGGATTGGCATAAAGGTCTTCCGGGAGCAGGTCAAGAGCGAGAAGTACGGTGACAATGGCCTGCGCTTTCATCATACACTATCGCAAAGCTTGCATGAATATCGTTTGGAAATGAATCCGCATGCCGAAACACGGGAGGTCCTTTTTCCCACAAGATGGCGCTGCTGGTGTAAATACCAACCCGCAGGTCCTTGCCTTGCGGGGGAACCGCAATGAAAATCCCGGTCTTCTTTTGGTTTGTATTCCGGCCGGAACACCGGCAACCCCGCATATTCACCTTTCCATCATCATGGCCAGAGCAACCGGCATGAACCTGGTGAGTGCATGTTCCCTCCGTCTATCCATGCTCCGGAAACGGTACCCCGTCAAACAACTCTTCCGGCATCACGGTGCCCGGAAAAAAAAGAATATCTTTTACCTTTGAGGGGTGACTCCCATCCATGCAACGGTTTCTCTTAAAAAAGACAGGGTTTTTCCTTTCCCTGTCTCTCCTCGTTCTTGCCCTGCTCTGTGTCGGGTGTACCCAGCCACAGCCGGCAGCTGTCCCGGCCACCCCGACTCCAGTGGCAACTCTGGAACCAGTCTCCCCGGCCACTGTGCAGACCGATGCCGGTGCAGTCTCCGGCATAGCAACCGGGGCCATGCGGGTCTATCACAATATCCCCTACGCGGCTCCCCCGGTTGGCGACCTACGGTGGAGACCCCCGGCAGCGGTACAACCATGGACCGGTGTCTGGGACGGGATACGGTTCAGTGCATCCTGCCCCCAGCCGGCCACGGTCGACAAAAAGACCGGCAAACCGGTCATCAGCGAGGACTGCCTGTACCTGAATGTCTGGACACCGGCAAAGAACGCCGATGAGAAACTGCCGGTCATGGTCTTTTTCCATGGGGGGGCATACGGGATCACCGCCCCGTCAGGCTCGCTGGACTATTACAACGGGAGCACCATTGCCAGAGAGGGTGTCGTTGTTGTGACGGCAAACTACCGGCTGGGTGCTTTCGGGTTCCTGGCCCATCCCGAGCTTGCCGCCGAATCAGAACACAACACCTCAGGGAATTACGGCATCATGGACCAGCAGGCAGCGCTCCGCTGGGTGCAGAGAAATATCGCGGCGTTCGGCGGCGATCCATCCCGGGTGACCATCTTCGGACAGTCGGCCGGCGGGACCAGTACACTTATCCATCTTGTCAGCCCCGAGAGCAAAGGACTCTTCCAGCAGGCAATTACCGAAAGCGGTCCCTTCTGGCAGCACGGGTTTGCAATCGATAACGCTGTAACAAAATCTGAAGGGGAACAGCAGGGTGTTAATTTCGCTGCCGGCCTCGGGTATTCCGGCCCGGATACCCTTGCAAAGATGCGAAAGACTGACATGGCAACACTTGTCAATGCGACGCCCTGGTCGCCCTCCCCATGGGTGCTTATGGATACGCCGCACTTCCAGCCCGTAATCGACGGCTACATTCTTCCTGATTCCGTGGATAATCTCTTCCACAATCACCGTGAATACCCGGTCCCCTTTATCATCGGCACAACAGCAGATGACGGGATCACGGTCTCCGGCAGGCCCGAACTGACGGTGCAGCAGTACGAGGCACGCGTCCAGGACAAGTTTGGCAATGATGCTGACCGGATTCTCGCACAGTACCCTGCAACCACCGTTGATGAAGTGCGGACCCGCCTTGTCCAGCTGAAGACCCGCTACGACTTTGGCAATTCTGCAAAAACTGCCGCAGCGTCCATGGCAGACCTCCGGCCGGATACATACCTGTACCGGTACTCGTATAACCTGCCCGGGCAATCGAACGGGGCATTCCATGGCAGCGAGAACGTGATGCTGTTCGGGCTGCCGGATGGGGCGGATCCCGCAGTTCACGAGAACATTACGGGCTACTGGACGCAGTTTGCAAAGACCGGCAACCCGAATGGGGGCACACGGGCGAACTGGCCGGCGTACCGGAACGATACGGACCAGTACCTGGATATCAACAGCATTTCCCTGTCGAAGACCGGATACTGATTATTTTTTTTGATCTGTCTGAACAAGGAAAAGCGGATATCCTGTATCACAAAAACGCATCCCACGGGTGCCGGTATCCACCCTGACCCGTTGCCGGGAAATTCCCAACCATACCGAAAGACCGGCAACCGCCTCAACGGAACCTGCTGTTCTGGGTCATCCCCGGCCACCTCTGCATCAGTTTCAATTCCGGGTTCTGGCATGACTACTCCCTAGCAATGATCGCTCCTCCAATCGCCGAGCTTGTCGGCATCGGGGCGGAACCAACACGATGCTGCTGGAAGGGCTGCCCTCCGTGAAAATGGGGGTTCACCGTCTGAATCCCTCCCATCCCATAAGTGAAACGGTTTTTTCACTCATCGTCGCCATTATCAGAAAAAAATCAACAATATGGTAAAGGAATCTCAAAATGACAGACACAATCATGAAACTGATCTGCTGCATAACGCTGCTGGCACTGGTTGGCACCGTTTCCGGTGCCGGATACATCGGAGCGGAAAAGACCGGTATCATCCCGATGAGCGCAAGTCCCGGGATAAGCAGCCAGGGAGAACATTCAATAATTTCTGGAGACAAATGCGATGACTGCCGGAATGCCAGGGAGTCCAAATGCAGCGGCCTGAACTGGTGGGATCACGCGTGGTGCTATTGGTGGCAAAGTTTGATCTGCCAATGGACAGATTGCTTCATTTAATGTTCCACTCTTTTTAATCCCCCAGGAAAGGGGTAACAGAAATTCTCCATTTTACTCCGGGATATCTGGTGTGGGCCCCGTATTGGGGATCTGGTTTCATTTTACCGATACTGCGATGATATCTTTGAATTATCTCACTATCGGGATTATCCGATCGTCCCCTTCTGGGGAAGCCGGCGTCCGGTATTCCACGAGCTCCCGTTCTCAAGTGCCCGGATAACCCTGCTCTGCGTCCCCGTACGACCCCGCATCCCCGCACCCCGGGGCTCAAGGCCCGGGCCGGTGAGGCAAGGGGCACGACCCGGGAGATTTGCGTATCCGACGAAGCGAAGTGAAGATCGCAAAGGTGGAACCAGATGAGGCGGGGGAAAAAGATGACTGGTACTGCCCCTCCCACAAGAGAGTTCTCCTTATCCGGAAGCGAGGAGTGTCATAATAGTGTGGCGAAAAAATGTATTTTTTAGATTTTTAAATGCAGGAACCCGGGAATTTTTTTTATTTTTCCCAGGCATGCATCCGTATTGCTATCCGGCATATTCCCCGGGCAGACGATTCATATTGAGGGGTCATTTGCAATATTCATCTCGCGGGTACCAAAAGCATCCCACCGGGGCCCCCGCACGACACCAGAATCCATTCCAGGTATCATATCCGTACTCGAAAGTACAGAATAATTCTTGTTTTTTCACGCAATTATCAATCGATGAAGTGTAACAAGTCTTGCCAGTTTCAGTGTCAATCCAATAATTGGATGGGGTATCCTGCTTCTCCATATTCTGGATCGGCACAATTGTCCAGAAATATAACACCAGTGTCACAATAGTTGCGAGCACGGTAAGGATTACCATAAAGCGAATCAGGTTTTGTATATAGTCAGTCTGTCCGGTTTCGGTCAACGGATTTCACCCTCGTACATCATATACTCGTGTTACCTAGGATGTAATTTATATCTGGCGATATGTGAAAAAAATCTGATGTTACCGTTACCGGGCCGGGACCCCCGAAGGGGTGGGGACAAATCGCATCCCGATAGCCGGGGCGGGGCACAGCCCGGGAGATTTGCTGGGCTGATGATGTGGGGTGTGGATCGTCAGCCAGAATTATCCGGAAAAGAGTATGATAGTATTGTTCCGGGAGATTGGCCGTCTCATACAAATGCCGCCGATCCGGTTCCATTGCAGCAAACCGTTTCTTTGCCGCCTCCGGAGATACTGCGGGATAAGATCCGTCAGCATCCGGAATAATTGCACCACTATCATTTACCGTTCTCCGTTAACACAGCCCGGTCGATTTCCCTTAGTTCACACAAGTTATGGACGCCACGACCAGGTATCCGCCCCGGGCACCCCGAGGATAATCCCGGCGCCTCAGGGGGTAGGGATCCATGCCGGGTTCGCGGGAAGTTGGTGTCCGCTATTTTTTTCAAGTATCCAAAAAAAAGAGATTGCCCTGTTTACGGGCCCGCGGGCACGGGTTCATAACTCGACGGACAACTGGTCAGGTTGCAGAGGAAGTCCCCCCATAATGTACACCAGAACCAGTCCCACCAGTTTTTCCCGGAACAGGTTGCAGCGACCTGCTGACGGCAGTCAGCGCAGGTCTGGTCGGTGATATCGCCGGTACCGTAATTTTGCGGCGCCCCGTATGATGCGTAGCGGTGAGGCAGATCGGTAGTGCAATACAATACGAGCGCACCGATTGTTGCGATCGCTGCCAGTGCTATGATGAATATCACGAGTTTTTTTATTGCATCGTCCTGCTTGGAACAGATCATGGTGTCACATCCTTGTCGAATACTGTACCTGCCCCCGTTTTTCATTTATGCCTGTTGTTTTGCAGCGCCGGGTTCCCCGCAGTATTCATACCGATCATTTATGATCTGAACCGATAAGCACGGTGATGAGTGAAAAAATTGTTGCGGTTACCCGGGCGACACCGCATCCCCGCCGGCCTCGGGGCACGGCAAGCCCGGGAGGGGGAAGCCAACGATACTGAAGGCAGATCAAAAGATGGGGGCAGTGGCGCCGAAAGAAAGGCTGGATCGTACTGCCCGCTTCTGGCAGGGTTCTGCCGGGTTGTGGGCATGCACCACCAGATCCTGCTGGAGCCAATCGGGCAGAACTATCCGGCGGACCGGTTTCAACTAACAACGCACCCAACGCCGGCACGAGGAAAACCACCGTCATCCAGCAACGATGCTGCGAGCATGAGGGCATTGGCATAACTCTGCTGGGCATGGGAAGTGTCGATAAAGATTTTATCGATGTTGACAACCGGGGCCCCGTGCCCGTAACCCGCTCCAAGATATTCAAGCGTCCGGAAGATAAAATTCCCCGTTATCCCGTCAGGGGCGATAATAAGCCCGCAGGATTTGATCGCTTCTTCGATATAGAGCCCGAAATGTTCGGCATCTCCCAGTTTTGCGACAAGCTCGGCATCGGCCATGCTCCGGTCACAGGCAGGATGCCAGCCGGGGGCGATCAGGCTGCCCCCCGAGACGACGCCCACCTTTTCCGGAAGCCCGAACCTGCGGGCAAGCACCCGGCCGTTCCGGATTAATGCAAGTTTCTCTGGAATCGTCCATCCTTCAGCAACACCGATGGGGGCGAACATGAACTTTTTCCCGCCGGCAGTCTCCAGGAGCGCAACCCTCTCCAGCCGGGAAACACCTGCCGCGGCCTCAAGCATCCGTAAGGTTACCTCTCCCCGGAGGTCTCCCCGGACTGCTGCCTGGATTGTTCCTGCCATCAGGTCAGCAACGAGTGCTGCGCCGGGGTCTGCACGTTCCGCCAGGTTCACACGGGAATTCCCCGGGGGAACTGAGGCAGTACCCGGTCGACAATAACAGACAATATCGTAGGGGATGTTTACACTGCAGGCACTGGCAATGACCTTCTCAGGGTTTGCATCTATGCCAATCCCGATACTTTTTTTTGAAATGGTCATACTATGTTCCCTCCGTGGATGATGCGCATGTTCCGGTTCTGTCAGGGTGTCGGCAGGTATTGAGCCGGGACACCCGTATACGGAAAGCCGGGCTGCCGGCAGCCTGGCAGAACCGGTGTTGGCATTCCCATCAGTGTTTTAGGTTATGAGGGGGATGTTTTTAATTACGGCGATGAATGAAATTTATTTTTCACTGAAATCAAATGAGTTAAATATATTTGATAATCTCCGGTGAGAAAAACGGCGATGGATGAAAAAAATTCAGGTATTGCAAGAGGGTTTCTGGACACTCCCGACCTTGCCGACAATCCTTTGCTCCACCAGGAACCTCATCGTACCTGACCGGATGTTCCCAAGACCCCGGAGGAATGTCCGGAACTTAAAAAGGCCGGACCGGTTGCTGATGATTTTAAAATGGATAGCAGGGCGGTCACCCTTCAACACCCCTTCCACCATCAAGCATGAAAATCCTTGCAGGATTTTTATGCAAATCTGTCTGAACGTTTGAAAACGTTCATCCATATTTTTTTCAAACGATCAGACCTCCCTCGCGATCAGGATCTTTAAAATTTCGGGATGATGCCTCTTAACTACCAAAACCAAATATCTGCATACAATTTGAGGGGCAGACATGGATTTTAAAAATCGCCATTGAGCAGGATGAGGATGGCGGGTTCATCGTCACCGTACCGGCACTCCCGGGCTGTATCTCCCAGGGAAAGACCGAAGAGGAGGCCAGGAAAAATATTGTTAAAGCCATTGAACTGCACCTTTCAGCACTCGCACGCGATGGTATTCCCCTCTACCATCGCCCGGGTACAAATGAGACTTTTGTTGCCGTTGACATATGACGGACAAACTTGTCATCCTTTCCGGGAAAGATATTGTGAAAGCCCTTGGACCGCCAGAAAAAATCGAGCGGGAACCGGGCGGGATAACGCTGGTGATGAGTGAAAAAATATTTTCTGTCATGAAAATGGCTATTTGAGCCTGTGCAAATAATTGAATACCGGTATCAGGAAGGAATGCCAAAAACGGCAGATTCAAAATTTATTTTCAGAGAGTCATCTTGGATCCCTAGACGATAAATGACACCCCCGGGCAAGATCGGTTCCTGAATTAATCCGGTGGAACGTGAGGGTACAGAATGAAATTATTGATCAGGAATATCAGTCTCGTTATTGCCGTGCTCATGATATCCGCAGTGACAATGGTGCCGGCAATGGCAATGCAATCAGAAAATGACAAGAACGATCTGCTGATGCAGGAGCAGGGACTATCCTTAGATAATAGTGTAAACGGGGATATTTCCGGCACGATGGCAAATGGTATTGTGATAAAAAAACTACCGGATGCTGCCGGTCAGGGAGCTTCCACCCCGGATGCGGTACTTGACGCCGGTATAACAAAGATGGCCGAACAGGGGATGACGGTTGATGCCCTTCATTCCGCACGATATGAAATTTCCGTGCCGGATGACCTGATGAACGATGCCACATTAAATAATGCCAGAACATCAGGGGATTTTGAGCGGGAGTATTCCGATGTAATGGAAAAAATCCGGACTGAACACCCCTCGGAATATGCCGATATGCAGATGATGGAGAATGCACATCCGGAACAACTTGCCGTTCACAAGGATGGAAAAACGATCTATACTGCTGATATCACCGGCATACGTTTTATCGATGAATCTACCTTAAAGATCACCCAGGCAATGAATATCCGGTATCTTGACCCGGATGGAAATCCTTCTGGGATGAGTCTCCTCATCAACCTTCCGGAGAGTATGGCTGCTCCGGCAGATCATACCACCAGCCTTGCATCCCAATCGGATTCTTTTTCTGGTGCAAGCGCTCTCGCATCTGGCGCGAATGATTGCGATGTATACAAACAACTATGTACGAACTATGGGAAAGACTGTAGTTCTAAGTCCGCTGCTTTTGGTTCAGTTATGTTTACCGCAATTTTGTCCGCAATATTAATGGGGGTTTTTACACTTATTGCATTCATTGGGGCAATTACGACGCTTTTGTTAGCATTTTTTGGAGATGTAGGTGGTGTTAAGAATATTTGGGGTCCCATCTTCATAATTGTCATTATTCTGACGTTTGTGAATGGATTTGCCATTATGCTTACTGCTCCGGTTTTAGCAATAGCTCTTGCGCTTATTGTCAAAACCGCTTACAATAAAAATGCAGCATGTTATCCCAGGGATACCTATTGTGATGATTATAATGAATATTGTACCGCGTCTCCGCCCCAAAGTCCGCCCAGCGCCAAATACTGTGACAATAAAATGGGTGTCGCCAATGAACTTCTCCTCAATGTTGGTGAAAAAACCGTTGGAATTACGTCATTCGCAGGGGAGGGAGGAATCGTTACTGCAAATTACTTTGTTCCTTCAGACCTTCTTCTCAGGGAAGAATTGACGCGAATCGAGAGTATGATTATAAAAGTGAGCCCCGGTGGCGGGGTAGGAAATGTTGTAAGATACAATGCCGATGTCTCGGGTAGAAATAAGTTCGCGAGTATTAATTTTGCATCGATCCAGCCTGCCGGGAACGGATTTATTGTATCCGGGAGCACAAAGAACACAGGTTCTTTCGGGTTTGGGTACCGTGGCCTTGTGATGAGGACCGATTCAACAGGTAATGAACTGTGGAGGAAGACCTTTGGAACTGATGGCGATTCAGTAGTACTGTCGCAGGTTGTTGTCTCACCGGAAGGAAATCTCTATGCAGTCGGAACAGACGGGGACAGCGGTTTAATTGTCGGACTCAACGCAACCACCGGTGACGGGCTGGAAGGCTGGGCGACCTCTGTAATTAAGATCAAGTATGATGTGTCTAGTAAGGCAGACTCCCTGTCAGCGATCCGGCTGACTCATGAGGGGAACCTTATCTGTGCCGGCAAAACGAAGATCTATGGCGAGAATGTTTATCGCGGATGGCTCCAGGGTATCAGCAGCACAGGTACACCAATGCCCGTCAAATATGCATACAGCGTTCCTGCAACCAACACTCAATTTAATGATGTCATAGAAGCCCAGGACGGATCAATAATTACCGTCGGATCTGCCGGTGATTTCACGGATCTGAATGCTGCGTACTGGAGAGCGTGGAATAACCGCTATTCAGAACGCGTGGGTCCTTCCGGCATCAGTGTGAAGTTTGATAAAAACGGAAATTACCTGAAAGATGTCATATATTCAAACCATGAAACAATCACCCTTAACGGTATCAGCGAAGCAAGGGATGGAGGGTACCTTATGGCCGGCACAGTACAAGTGACTGACGGCATGGTGTGTGGTACACATGGGAGGTCGGATGGGTGGGTGCTGAAGACCGGCAAAGATCTCAACCTCAAGTGGCAGAAAGTTCTTGGAGATTCCCAGGATGATTACCTTGTCACCGTGATTGAGGTGAGCAATGGAGACATACTTGCAGCGGGCGGCAAGACGGACCCTGTTTCCGGAAAACTGGGGCCCTGGATTCCCCGACTGAGAGCTGATGGCAATGCAGCACCGGATAAAATTGATTATAATTATTAACCGTAACAGGGTTCCAGATTATAATCCCTGATAATTTTTTTTACTGTGAAAACCGAATCGTGATTATTATTTTTGGTTGATACCATGAAACAAAAATATTTCCTTATAATTGGCGTTCTTGTCGCAGCAATCCTCGTCATTGCTGCAGCCGTTCTCGTCTTGTCCCCGGCTCAGTTTGATCTGAAATACCGGTTTGTCCCGGGGGATAACCTGTCATACCAGATAACCACGGTCGATCTCTCACAGAATCTGTCCGACACTAAGGACATAACGATGAGAGTCATTGGAGCGGATGCCGGGAATTTCACGTTAGAAATGGTACTCCCGTCAGAGGGCCGGAACAGGACCCATACAGAGCCGCCGGTACGGTTTTCTTACAATG
>Ga0265296_1001645_pt1 | contig 24897 bp, 26 predicted proteins | sample MunlanPumphouse1_FD_189073 | JGI IMG/M metagenome (GOLD analysis project Ga0265296, IMG submission 189073) | Groundwater microbial communities from a municipal landfill in Southern Ontario, Canada - Pumphouse #1 | ecosystem: Environmental > Aquatic > Deep subsurface > Groundwater | place... | reverse complement strand
GAGTTTTTGCCTCCTTAATTGCCTCGATTGCCACCTTGGCTTTGAAGGCTGGAGGATGAACTTTTCGTATGGTATTGATCATAGTTTTTGATCTTACCATACTGTCTGAATTTATGGGTCCATTATACCTCTCTGCAAATTGGCCCCTCTCCCTTGCCCTCCCCCTGCTAAAAAAACAGATGGCCTTCGATTCCTCCCTTCGACTTTTGCTCAGGGAGCTCTGAGCCAATCGCCTTTCGAATCCCTCAAGGCGACCATGAAGCCAATTGAATGATCGAAGAGCTCAGGCCACCCTGAGTGGGGTCGAAGGGTGGGGGAGGGGAGACAAAAGTTTATTTGTAGCAAACCTTAACCGTCCCCTCCCCCATCTGTTTTTTGCAGGGGGAGGGGGCATAGGGGGAGAGGGGTACCGATGCGATGAGTAGGGGTGGGGGCTTCCAAAATCCCGTCAAATTTCGTATACTTCTTGTACAGCTATGCCTAACCAGCCAGACCTATCAAAAACCTACGAACCCCAAAAATGCGAGGATAACATCTACGCCGCCTGGGAAAAGAGCGGGTTTTTTAATCCGGATGTTTGCATAGAAAAAGGTGTTTGCAAAAAAGACGCCAAGCCCTTTTCGATTGTTTTGCCGCCGCCCAATGCTACCGGAGCGCTTCATATCGGCCACGCCATGATGTTGGCTATTGAGGACTTGTTGATTCGTTATCATCGCATGAAGGGTGATAAGACCTTGTGGTTGCCCGGCACTGATCACGCGGCCATTGCTACCAATGCCGTGGTGGAAAAATTGTTGGCCAAGGAAGGTAAAACAAAACACGATTTTGGTCGTGAGGCCTTTGTGGCTAAAGTGAAGAACTACATTAAAAATTCGCAAGATAATATTCGCAATCAAGTGCGAAAAATGGGTTCAAGTTTGGACTGGAGTCGCGAGGCCTACACTTGGGACGAGCCGCGAAATTTGGCAGTGCGCACCATGTTTAAAAAAATGTATGATGATGGTTTGATTTATCGCGGTTCGAGGATTGTGAATTGGTGTCCGCATTGTCAGTCGACCTTGGCTGATGATGAAGTGGAATACAGGGAAGAGCACGGCAAGTTTTACTGGATCAAATATGGGCCGTTTATTTTAGCGACTTCGCGTCCTGAGACAAAACTTGGCGACACGGCGGTGGCGGTTCATCCTGGTGACGAAAGATACAAAGACATGGTCGGCAAGAAATATATGATTCCCGGCGTGCTGGGTGAATTTGAAGTTATTGTGGTGGCCGACGAAGCAGTTGATCCGACTTTAGGCACTGGGGCAGTGAAGGTTACTCCAGCTCATAGTTTTACCGATTACGAGATCGCGGAGCGTCACAATGTTCCGTTAAAACAAATCATTGGTGAAGACGGACGGATGATGGCTAATTGTGGAAAGTACGCGGGCATGACCACTATAGAAGCGCGGGCGGCGATTTTAGTTGACATGGAAAAAATGGGGCTGATTGACCATGTCGAGGAAAATTATATTCACAATCTTTCCATTTGTTATCGTTGTAAAAATGTCATCGAACCGCTGCCTTCGCGCCAGTGGTTTATTGATGTCAACAAAGAATTTTCTTTTAAACAATCTTCGCGGCATCCGATTAGCGGTTTGAAAAATGAACAAAAAGTTACTCTTAAAAAATTAATGCAGCAGGTGGTTAAGAACGGACAGATTGAAATAATTCCCGAACGGTTTAATAAAATTTATTTTCACTGGATTGATAACTTGCGCGACTGGTGCATTTCGCGCCAGATTTGGGTTGGACATCAGATTCCGGTGTGGTATCGAGGGGTTGAAGGGGTAAAAGGGGACGAAGGGGTTGAAGGGATTTTTGTTGGGTTGGAAGCGCCAAAGGGTGAAGGTTGGATTCAAGATACTGATACCTTAGATACTTGGTTTAGTGCCGGCCTTTGGACTTTTTCAACCCTGGGCTGGCCTGACTTGGAAGCGAAAGATTTGAAAATCTATCACCCGACCGCGGTTTTGGAAACCATGTTTGATCTCATCTTTTTTTGGGTGGCCAGAATGATTATGATGTCGACTTACGCTTTGGGCGAAGTGCCGTTTGAAAAAGTTTATTTCCACGCTCGCGTTCTTGATAAGGATGGTGAGAAGATGAGTAAATCAAAACCGGAAACCATGATCGACCCGCTCGATGTTTGCGAAAAATTCGGCACTGACGCGGTGCGTTTATCATTGCTTTTAGGAATTTCTCCGGGTTCTGATGTTCGGTTGTCAGAAGATAAAATTGCCGGCTTTCGGAATTTTACCAATAAGCTTTGGAATATAGCGCGGTTCGTTTTAACAACAGTTGGGGCGCGCCAAGGCGCGCCCACAACTAAGACCTTGGCCGATCGTTGGATTCTCGGCCGTTTGGCCGAAGTGACGGAAAAAGTTACCAACTGTCTGGAAAAATATGAATTTTCGCAAGCCGGGGAGGCTCTGCGGGATTTCACTTGGAGCGAGCTGGCTGATTGGTATCTCGAAATCGCCAAAATTCAGCGCAAGGATGCGGCTTTGCAGGAAAGCACTGATCAAATTCTTTTGTATGTTTTGGAGCAAGTGTTGGTTTTGTGGCATCCGTTTATGCCGTTTGTGACCGAGGAGATTTGGAAGAATTTCAGCTCGGATCAATTATTAATCGTTCATAATTGGCCGGAAGTAAAATCCGCGAGCCAAGATAACGCCGAATTTGAACGTCTAAAAGAAATCATCGAAAAAATTCGCAACTGGCGAGCTGAGAATAAAGTTGAACCAAAAGAAAAAATTAATGTGATGCTAATTGTTGGTGAACATTTCGAGATTTTTAAAGAAGCGATTAACCTCGAGATTATTAAGACTCTGGCTCGCGTGGAAAATCTTGCGGTCGAAGAAAATAAAGAAAAATCTTTTGATTATCAATTTAAAGTTGATCGGCAAATCGATACTGGCAAGGAGCGCGAGCGTTTGTCTGACGAACTCGAAAACGTTCAGAAGTATATTGTCGACCTCGATGCTAAACTGGCCAACCAAGAATTTATTTCCAAAGCCCCGGCCAAAGTGGTTGAGGGCATGAAACAAAAAAAAGAGGATGCGGCCAAAAAAGCCGAGGCCTTGTCTCAACAAATTAAAAATTTATGAGTAAAGTAAATACCGATCCAAAAGCCGTGGACGAAATTTTGTCGCGCGGCGTTGAAGAAGTCATTGTCAAAGAACATCTGCGAGAGCGGATGCTTTCTGGTGAGGTGTTGCGTATCAAATTAGGAATTGATCCAACCAGTCCGAACCTGCACATCGGCCGCTCGGTTCCGTTACTGAAATTACGTGATTTTCAAGAACTCGGCCACAAGATTGTTTTAATCGTCGGTGATTTTACTGGCGTGATCGGTGACACTTCTGACAAAGAAAGCGAACGCCCAATGCTTGAAAAGAAAAAAGTGAAAGAGAACATGAAGAATTATGTGGCTCAAGCCGGAAAAATCATTAATATAGAAAAATGTGATGTTCACTATAACAGTGAATGGTTGGGTAAGTTGGGGTATGGCGAAATTGGTATTCAAGCTGATCAATTTTCCTTGGCCGAGTTTATTAGTCGAGAAAATATTCGTCGCCGTTTGGATGCCGGAACTCGCGTTTCTTTGCGCGAGCTGTTATACCCGCTGATGCAAGGTTATGATTCTGTGGTCGTTAAGGCCGATGTCGAAGTCGGCGGAACCGACCAGAGGTTTAATTTATTGTCTGGTCGAACCTTGCAACAATTTTACGGTCAAAAACCGCAAAATATTATTACCAATCCACTACTCGAAGGAACCGATGGCCGAAAAATGAGTTCCAGTTGGGGTAACACAATCAATTTAACGGCCGAACCAGACGATATGTTTGGTAAAGTTATGTCAATTCCGGACGAGCTGATTATTAAATATTTTTCTTTTGTTACCCGCGTACCAATGACAACAGTTAAAGGATACGAGGAAAATTTGCGTTCCGGTGCAAACCCTCGTGATGTTAAAGCTGATTTGGCTTTTGAAATAGTAAAAATGTATCACTCCGAACAGGCGGCAAAAAAAGCCAGGGAAAATTTTGACAAGATGTTTCGCGATAAAGAAATCCCTGAAGACATGCCAGAGTTTTATCTGACTAAATTGAAAAATATTCTTGATGTTTTGATTGAGACAAAACTGGCCGCCTCGAAAGGCGAAGCTCGCCGTTTGATTGATGGCGGCGGAGTTAAAGTTGGCGGGGAAGTGGTTTCCGGTTATGAGTTTTTGGTTGAGCCAACGGCCGCGGGTGTGGTTATTCAAAAAGGAAAACGGGGTTTTGTTAAGGTATTTTAATATCAGCGTTTGATGTAAGCAGCGATCGCCGCTTACATCAAACGCTTATCAATTATGTTCGTTTACTCTGAAGCCAAACAAAAAATTATTAAAGAGCTCAAAACCGCTTTGGGCAAAGGCTATTCGCCGGCTATCGCCGAACTCGAGATTCCGCCCGATAACGCCATGGGTGATTTTGCTTACCCCTGTTTTACCTTAGCCAAGGGTTTAAAAAAGAACCCGGTCGAAATTGCCCGCGAGCTGGCGGCTAAGGTCGAGCCTAAGGGTTGGATTGAGAAAGCCGAAGCTAAAGGGGCGTATGTTAATTTCTTTTTGAAAAATGAAACTTTTGGCAAAGCGGTTTTGGAAGATATTGAAAAAGAGGGTGAAGAATACGGTATGGCCAAAGACGGTCGTCATCGTCGAATTATGGTTGAATACGCCAACCCGAACACTCACAAGGAAGTGCATGTTGGTCATCTTCGTAATTTTTTCGTCGGGCACATGGCCGTCAACTTATTGCAGGCGGCTGGTTATGAAGTAATTCCCGCCTCGTACATTAACGATCTTGGCACGCATGTGGCCAAGTGTGTTTGGGGTTTGAAAAAGTTTTACGGTGATTATGATTTGAAAGAAGAAAACGCCACGTCTTTTCTGGGCAAAGTTTATACCGAAGCGACCAAAGCCGAAGAAAAAAATCCGGCGGTTAAAGAAGAAATTTCTAAAGTTTTTCACGAACTCGAAGCTGGGCGAGGCGAGTCAGTGGCTTTGTGGAAGAAAACTCGCAAGTGGTCGGTGAACGATTTGAAAAGCGTGTTCAAAGAACTCGGCTTGCCCATTAAGGTTTGGTATTTTGAATCAGAACTGGTTAAACCGGCCAAAAAGATTATCAAGGATTTGGAAAAGAAAGGTTTGGTCGTAAAAAGCCAAGGCGCGCTTATTGTTGATTTGTCCGCGGAAGGGTTGGGGGCGAATTTGTTGGTTAAGTCGGACGGCACGCTTTTATATAACGCCAAAGACCTGCCTCTGGCTTTTCGCAAGGAAGAGGAATACCATCCAGAGAAGAGTGTTTATGTTATAGATGCTCGGCAGTCGCTGGCTATGCGGCAATTGTTTGCCACTTTGAAACGCATGGGTTTCAATCGCGAGCTGGTTCATTTATCATACGATTTCGTGACTCTTAAAGAAGGAGCAATGGCTTCGCGCAAGGGCAATATCATTCGTTACGAAACTTTTCGCGACACCATGATCGAGGCGGCGCGCAAAGAAACCAAAAAGCGTCACCAAGAATGGAAAGACAAGAAGATTAAAGAAACGGCTCGAGCCATTGCTTTTGCGGCTATTCGTTTTGGCATGTTGCGTCAAGATCCGAATAAGAAAATAATTTTTGACATGGATGAAGCCTTGTCTTTTGACGGTTATACCGGCCCCTATCTTCTTTACACCTACGCTCGAGCTCAGTCGATTTTAAAAAAAGCCGGTTCGTTTAAACCAAGGATCGAAACAAAAAAGTTGAATCTTGCCATTGAAGGACAATTATTATTCAAGTTGGCCAAATACCCCGAAGTGATTTCTACCACGGCGCAAGATTTTAAACTTGATCGTTTGGCCGAATATTTGTTTGATCTGGCCAAAACTTTCGCCACTTTTTATCATGATGTACCGGTCACGCAAGCTGAAGATAAAGAAACCGTTTCGGCTCGTCTGGCTTTAGTGGCCGCGGTTGGCACGGTTCTGAAAAACGGTCTGGCGATAATGGGGATCGAGACAATTAATGAAATGTAATTAAATTGAATGGCATCAATGTGTATACGAATCTACGAATTTTACTACGAAACTACGAATTTGTTTTGGAGTGGCGATAAAAATTTGTAACATTCGTTGATTTGTAGATTCGTAGCAAAATTCGTAGATTCGTATACAGTTGGATGCCGCCTAATGAAATAAAATATGTTTAATCGTGATGAGGGAGGAAGGGAAGGGGGAGTGACAATTATCGCCCGCGGGGTGAGGGTTGAGGGGGATTTTACGAGTGATGGCAATGTGACCATCGAGGGGGAGGTTGTTGGTTCGATCAAAGCCGCCGGGCATCTTGAAGTTGGCTCTGAGGCTAAAATTAAAGCCGATGTTTCGGCCGGTTCGGCCGTGGTGGCCGGGGACATTTCGGGCAACATAGTCGTGACCGGAAAACTCGATCTTTTGGAGAATTCTCGGTTGGACGGCGATGTGACCGTTAACGTGCTTTCGGTTGCTCCGGGAGCCAAAATAAACGGGCGAGTGACTATGAATGGAAAAATTGAAACTGAAGCGGTATCATAATTTTTGACCCGTTGTGTATCTTTATATTTACGACGCCTTCGTGCAGGATAAAAAGTACGAAAAAGAATTGCAGAAGGTGGAAAATCGTTTAACCGACTTGGGGATCGCCGGCAAGATTGTTCGGCTCGGTCTTTTTCGGCGTGCCGATGAATTCATTCGCGATGAGGTAAAACGCGGCGGGGCCACGACCGTGGTGGCGGTTGGCAATGATGCCACGGTGCGTCAAGTGATTGACGTGGCCGTGGAAGCTAAAGTGGTTTTGGGCATCATTCCTTTTGGACCGGATAATCGCATTGCCGCCATGTTCGGCGTGCCCGAAGGCGAGGCCGCTTGCGATGTTTTGTCAGCTCGGATTGTGGAGACGATTGATACCGGCGTGGTCAATAACAAACGATTTATTTGCGAGGTTTCCATTCCGGCCGCCAAGGCCGAGATAAATTGCGAAGAAAATTATAAAGTCACGCCGCAAGGCCGGGGAACGATTGGCGTGCGCAACCTTTTCGTTCCCGGCGAAAACGAGTCTGGCCCGGTTTCCAATCCTTTTGACGGCCGTTTGGAAGTGGTAATAAACATCGCCACCAAAAGCGGCGGTTGGAATTTTTGGCGCAGCGAGCGCGGTGAATCGGTTTTGCCCCTCAAGTCCTTCGATGTGCGAACCCAAGAACCGGTCACAATTCTTATCGACGGCGTGCCAAGCGACGGAACCCGTTTTGATTTTTCCGTTGAGCCGGGAACCTTAAAAGTGGTGACTGGGAAAAATCGGGTGTTTTAAAATTTTTGAAAATGAAAAATCCGGCTTTTGATCGGATTTTTTTATTCTGGTGCTGTAATTATGCACTTTCGCGCGAACTTTTTTGAACAGAAATGAGCATTTCCCGCTTCGTTATATTTCTGGTTTGCACAGTCAGTAATTGCCTGTCTAAGTTTAACAGATTGCATAGCCTGAACATCGGCTGTGAAAACAATGTATTTGGTTTTTGTCATAGATATTTTAGTTAAATGTTAATTGGGGATAACTCGATCTTGATTTTCTACTTTTGTTCTATTATAATCGAGGTATAGGAAATAAGTCAAGTATTTAAGGTATATGCTTACAAAGCGTCAAAAACAAGTCCTCGACTTTGTAGAAAACTACTCACAAAAGAAAGGATATGCCCCTTCGTTTGAAGAGATCAGGAAGCGCCTTAAACTCGCTTCTGTTTCAACTATTCATTTTCATATCTCAAAACTCAAAGAAGGCGGTTATTTAGGAAAAATAGAAAAAAAGGCTCGTGCTATTAGTGTTGTGTCTAAGGAACCAATGGTAAAAATTTCACTTTTGGGAACTATAGCAGCTGGTGAGCCGATAGAAGCGATTCAGCAAAACGAATTTATAGCGATATCGAAAACTAAGCTTCCACCGAATGGTGAAGTTTATGCGCTACGAGTAGTAGGTAACAGCATGGTTGATGAAAACATCAATGATGGAGATATTATACTTGTAAAAAATCAAAATACCGCAGAAAATGGGCAAAAAGTCGTTGCTTTGATTGATAATCAAGAAGCAACGCTAAAGAAATTTTATAAAGAGAAGGGGCACATACGACTTCAACCAGCAAATAAAAATATCGAGCCGATAATTCTCGATAAAGGGACTCCAATAGCGATTCAAGGGATTGTTTTAGATGTAATCAGAACTGAAAATCCAGAAATTGAGACGAGACAAAAACAGTTAGGAGCAGCCACAAACAGAAAAGCAATTCAATTTTCGTTGCTCCCACAAAAAAAGATCAAGATTGCATACAAACCAACAAAAGATGCTGATATAGTTCTTTTTTGGGGTGATCGTCTTGAGTTTATGAGACAACTTTCTGACAATTCTGTAAAACTTGTTGTAACATCACCACCCTACAATATTGGCAAGGAATATGAGAAGCGAAGAGATTTAGATAGTTATCTTGCTGATCAAGAAGAAACGATCAAAGAGGCAGTCCGCGTCTTGTCCGATGATGGCAGTATTTGTTGGCAAGTCGGAAATCATATTGGCAAAGACGGCGAAGTATTTCCACTTGATGCTCTCATTTATATTATCGGAAAGAAATATGGTTTGAAATTACGCAATCGGATCATTTGGCATTTCGGCCACGGATTGCATTGCACAAAAAGATTTTCGGGAAGACACGAAACGATTGTCTGGTTCACGAAATCAAACAACTACACTTTCAATCTTGATCCAATTCGTGTACCGCAAAAGTATCCGGGCAAAAAGAATTTCAAAAAGAACGAAAAATATGGAACGCTTTCAGGAAATCCATTCGGCAAAAACCCTTCCGATATTTGGGAAATTCCTAATGTAAAAAATAATCATCCGGAGAAAACAGGTCATCCTTGTCAATTTCCGATTGAGCTTATTGAGCGGCTTGTTTTATCTATGACAAATCCTGGCGATGTTGTCCTTGATCCCTATCTTGGTGTTGGAAGCGCACTTTGCGCGGCGGTTATCCATAATCGCAAAGGTTATGGTTCAGATATTATGAAAAAGTATTTGGATATTGCAGAGGATAGAGTAAAAGCCGCCGCGAACGGCACGCTCAATCGCCGTATAATGGGCACTCCGATTTACCAGCCCACAGAGAGCGTAAAATTAGCAGAATTGCCAGAGGAATTTAAAAAGGCTCGAGAAAATCTATTTGGGTCCAGGCTTTGAACCGCTATATTTACGCAATTTGATTTTAGCAAGAGCTACTTTTTTATTTGTCCTGAAAAGTTCTCTTAGCTTTTGGCACTTCGTTTTTTCTTTATCAGTAAGTCCGATACTCATTATAAACACCGGAATATCAATATTACTTTCTCCTCGGTTTTCAAAATCAACGAGTAGCTGTTCAAAAGAGGAAACCCCGGTAGACATTTGTTTGACCAATTCACTACTCGGGACGATTTCAATGCCACATTTTATATAACCAAGATTTTTGAAGATGATCATTTTGGAAAAAATGTCATATCCCATGAAAGCATATTTTCCAAACTGAATTTCCAGACCGACATTGTTTTTAATGCCGTCCATTTCTCGAAACCTCCCCTTACCAAAAGCGTGGCGCGGCTCGGCATATTTTTTTTTCTTGCCGTCTTTTGCTTTTAATGTCCAACCTTTTTGATGAAAAACCAGTTTTAAATAGTTATTCATATCTACAGGCGAAAAAAGTACTTGTCCTTTTTTCGTCTTTTCCTTGCTTTCTTTTGTTAGGCAAAGAGCGGCATCTAACGCCTCGATTGCGTTAAAAACTTCTTGAAGTTCCTTCGAGTGTTTTTCTTTAAGATACTTTTCCCCGCCTTTGAATGAATACGTATTGATAATTTTCATAGTTTTAGAAAAAATCCGCGATACTGATTTTGAGAGCTTTCGCGATTTTCTCGATGTTTTCGAGAGTTATATTCTTTAAAATTCCGGCTTTAGGCCGGGCTTTTTTCTGGTGGGCACTACAGGATTCGAACCTGTGACCTTCTCGGTGTAAACGAGACGCTCTAACCAACTGAGCTAAGTACCCTTTTTATATCGGAAATTCTAAACTTTTTAAAACTTATGAAACAATACTATCTTTTTTTAAAACACTTGTCGAGTATGTCACTTGTTGAGTACGTGTCAACTCATATAAAAACCTAACCATGGAGGATACGTTACATCATTTAATAATCTGACTATGGGTTAGGAGATTTTTCAAGAGAACGGTTTTTCTTCAACTGTTCGAGAATCAATTTGTTGATCACTTTTAATTTATTATCCAGGTTTCTTTTTATCTCCGCGGGATTCAGTTTTTCATAAACCTCGCGGAGTTTTATTTTATTTTCTTCATCAACTTGGTCGCAATCGAGGACTCTTTGATAAGGCGTCTTGGCTTCATCGTGAACTTTTTTTATTTTCTCTTTGTTCTTGCCGACTCTTTTCTTTTCGACGAGTTTAACATTAGCTTGAAAAAAGTTTTTATAAAGTCTAATTTCATTTCGATTCAGTTCGTTCATTTTTTTGATTATCTCTTCGTCTTCGATTCTCGAGTAACCGAATATTTTTCTGACGTGCGTCCAATTCTTTTGCTCGATGTGAGCATTGTCATTTTTCTTGTATGGTCGGCCTCTCGTGAAACTTGTTTTGTTTTCCAAGCAGTATTCAATCATTGAGTAGTTTATAAATTCTCCGCCGTTGTCGGGATCAATGCCTTGGAGAGGAAAAGGCAGTCTTTGTTTAATGTTTTTTAAGGCCGAAACAATACCCTTTTCTCCTTTACCTAAAACAGTCTCTTCCTCATCCCAACCGGTCAGAATATCGGTTATATTAAGGGTGAAAGCAAACAAACCGGCCATTGAGGAACCGCAGTGCGCCACAGTGTCCAGTTCGCAGAAACCAATCTGCGTTTCTTCCCAACTCGAGGTTCGAATCGGTATTTGGTTTTTCAACAACGTTCCGGGTTTGGTGGTCGAGAAAGTTTTTCGATGTTCTTCAGTTTTTGCCTTCACAAGTTTACGATCAATGGTCGAAGACGAGATTTTCAACAACTTGTTTTCCACTTCCTCGGACAAAATTATCTCGCCAAAACTTTTCAGTTTTCGTATCCATTCTCTCATCATCGATTTCATTCTTAACCCGCAGGGATAATCCATGAGTTGCCAAAGTTTTTTAAGTTTGATGATGACAAAAACATCATAAACAGGTTTTCGTTTTTTTCGAATATGATTCTTTTTATCTTCTTCAGAAACCTTGGCTGACAGGATCTGAATAATGTATTTCCGAACCAAGCCGGTGACTTTGGAGTATTCATCAAGCATGATACTTTTTTCTTCTCTGGAGACTTTCAAATACCTTGGTTTGATTCGAACCAGATATTCTCGACGGGACTTAAGGCTCATAAAAGGGGGCATAGAACGAAAAAAGGGTTAATTGAGAGAATTATTGTTATCTCTCAAAGTTAGCTTTTTTCGTGAGGCAACGTATACCCCTTGGGTTAGATTTTACGTGAGTTAATTCGGAGTATTGTTTTTTTTAGATAATTTGGTTATAGTATTGTCGCAATTTGCGGACGTGGCGGAACGGTATACGCGCTAGTTTGAGGGGCTAGTGCTCGCAAGAGCTTGAGGGTTCAAATCCCTCCGTCCGCACCAGGCAACTGCCTTGATGTTGTAGTAGTAAATATCGAGGCAACTGCCTGGCGCACCAAAAACAACTAAAATTTTTAGTTGTTTTTGTTTTTATGCTATAATATAGCAAGCTATGTCATTCTTTTGGCGAATAATCTTGGGGTTTGTGGTTATGGCGGTCGGTTTTTTAATGGTTTGGAAAACCGTGGTTTTTCAGGAATGGACTGGCAAGATTGAGTTTGCCGAGGAGAAGTTGGGTTCGGGCGGAACCAATACTTTTTTAAAATTGATTGGCGCCGGTGTTTGTTTTATCGGCGTGGCCATAGCGACTAATTTAATTTCCGATATTTTGACCGGTTTTGCCGGTTTTTTCGTTCGAGGTTAATATGACAACTTCCACAGGGCGCGCCTTATTGGACGCGGAAAAAATTTTACGCGAGGTTGGTTTGTCCGCCGGGCAAACTTATGTTGATTTTGGCTGCGGATCGCTTGGCCATTTTGTCACTCCGGCCGCGGCTTTGGTTGGGCCAAAAGGCCAGGTTTACGCTTTTGATATTTTGCCCGAGGTTTTGGAAGCGATTAACGAACGCGCTCGGGCGGAAAATATTTTGCCGCTGGAAACGGTTTGGGGTGATTTGGAACATTTGAAGGGCACGGAAAAAATTCCAGCCAATTCGGTTGATCTGGCTTCGCTTATAAACATTACCGGCCTGTTGCTTAAAAGCGAACAAGCTGTTAATAATATTAAGCGCGTTCTTAAAGCCGGCGGTCATTTGCTTTTAGTCGATTGGTCGCCCAATTCCAGCTTAGCCGGCTTTATGTCAATTCACCCAACCGATCCGGCTAAATTAAAAGAGACTCTTGAGGCTCATGGTTTTCGCCTGTTAAAATCTTTTATGGCCGGCCGGAACCATTTCGGCTTTTTATTTGAAAATGTAAAAATTAAAAATTATGTTTGATTTAGCCACCCTTCTTTCGCCAAAATATTGGTTTGACCTTACGCCATCGCCGCTGGCCGGTTTAACTGTAAAAATTTTGTTAGGTGTCTTTTTGCTTGTTTTTGCGGCTGGATTTTTTTTCCATTTTGCCAAAAAGGGTAAACGTTTTGATCGTTTTAAAACTCGCGTTTGGCAACGGTTATGTAGTTGTGGTTTAACTATGGGTGGTTTGGGTTTAGTATTTTTATTTTTTAGTTACGAGCAGATTCGTTTGTTTGGAGCGCGCTTTTGGTATGTTTTTTGGCTGATCGGCCTTTTGGTTTGGCTAATTTCCATTTGGCATAATTATTATCGGGTCGCCCCGCGCGAGAAAAAATTGGAAGAGCAGCGCCGGCAGCGCGAAAAGTATTTGCCTCGTAAGAAATAATTAGGTTACGAATCACGAATCTTTACACGAATCAACGAATTTTGGTTGATTCAAAAAAATATTCGTGAATTTCCCGCCTGTGGCGGGATCCCGTCCGAGTTTAAGAGGCGGGACGTGTCACAATTCGTCCCGCCTCGTAGGCTCGGACGGGATCCCGCCAAAGTCCTACGTCGGCGGGATAATTCGTAACAAATATGGATAAACGCCGGCGTTTTGGCAATGCTTGTGAAGTGGCGGCGGCGCGTTTTTTGGAAGGGCGGGGATATCGAATTTTAGCTCATCAATTCCGAACCAATTTTGGGGAAATTGATTTGGTGGCTGAAAAAGGTGAAGAATTGGTTTTTGTCGAAGTTAAGGCCAGGAAGAATTTAGACTTCGGATATCCGGAAGAAGCGGTTGATCATAGAAAATTACGAAAGATGTCGGCCGCCGCGGAAATTTATATGGAACAAAATAAGTTAATCAATTTACCGTTTAGATTTGATATTATTGCCATGCTTTTACGAGACGACGGAGGTTTTGAAATCGAGCATTTGGAAGCCGTTGACAGCGGCAGCGAACAATGATAACCTATTGACATACTGAACCTGTCGAAAGACGGGTTCTCTTGTTGAAAAATCCAAATCCCAAAATCCAAATCCCAAACAAATCTTAAATTACAAAGTTTTAAAAATTTGTAAATTTGGAGGTTGTAATTTGTTTGCCCTTCGAACGGCTCAGGGCAACCTTGAGTCCGATCGAAAGGTTGGAATTTGGGATTTGGAATTTGTAATTTTAAAAGTTATGTCCAGCCCAATAGAACAAGCCATGCGCCAGATTTGCGAAGAGAAAGGATTGTCTTACGACACTGTTCTCGACGCCATTCGCAGCGCCCTGGCCGCCGCTTATCGTAAAGATTTCGGCGATATTAATCAAAACGTTGAAGTCAATTTTGATCCAGGCACTGGCGACATGGAAGTTTTTGATGTCAAAACCGTGGTGGAGGATATGGATCTTGAAGAGCTGGCTAAAAAAGATGAAGAGCGCAAAGTCCGATTGGAAGCCGCGGCCAAGGCGCGCGAAGAAGCTCGGGCGCGCGGCGAAGACGTTTCGACCATGGTTTTTGGCGAGGAGGAAGACGAAGGACCAAGGTTTAATCCCAAAACCGATATCATGATTTCCGAGGCTCGGGTTTTAAAATTCAGTTCAAAAGTCGGCGACATTATGCGTACCGAGTTGTCGGTGCCGGGTGACTTCGGCCGCATGGCGGCCATGACCGCCAAGCAAGTGGTCATGCAAAAATTACGCGAAGCCGAACGCGAGATTGTCTTTAACGAGTTTAAAGATCAAGAAGGCAAGGTTTTGACAGGCGCGGTTCAGCGTCGTGAAGGACGAATCGTTCTGGTTGATCTTGGCCGCACGACCGGCGTTGTAAAACCGGAAGACCAAATCGAAACCGAGCGATACGCGCCGGGCGATCGCTTAAAATTTTTTGTCCGTCAAGTGGCGATTGGCAATCGCGGTCCGGAAATTTTACTTTCCCGCACTTCCGAAGAATTGGTAAGCGCCATGTTTTTAATGGAAATTCCCGAAGTTGCCGAAGGCGGGGTGGAAATCAAAGCCGTGGCTCGCGAGGCCGGGGCTCGTTCCAAAGTTGCCGTGGCGGCCATTGATCCTAATCTCGATCCAATCGGCGCCTGCATTGGCCAGCGCGGCACGCGCATTCAAACGGTTATTGCCGCTTTGGGCGGGGAGAAAATCGACCTGATTGAATGGAGCGATGACCCGATTGTTTTTATCTCTCATTCCTTGGCTCCTTCCAAAGTAAAGAGCGTGGAATTGGTTGGAGCCGAACGTTTGGCTTTAGTTAAAGTCGATGCTGACCAGCTTTCTTTAGCTATTGGCCGGGGCGGACAAAATGTCCGTTTAGCCGCTCGTTTGACCGGCTGGAAGATTAATGTGACCGAGACCGAGACAAAAGAGGGCGTAAATATTGAAGAGGCTACGGAAGTACCTGAAGTCATTGAGACTCCCCAAGTCCCCGAGGAATAATTTTTCTTATGTTTCATACTATTCTTTACCAACCGCTTTTTAACCTGCTCATTTGGCTTTACAATGTTATTCCCGGACAAGATTTGGGTTTTGCCATTATCGGCATTTCATTTTTAATCAGATTAGCTCTTTGGCCGCTGTCTCGGACTTCAATCAAATCGCAAAAAGCCCTGCAAGATCTTCAGCCTAAACTTGATGTTTTGAAAATTCAGTATAAAGGCGACAAAGAGGGCTTGGCTAAAGCCATGATGACGCTTTATAAGGAGGAGAAGGTAAACCCCATGTCTTCTTGTTTGCCGTTACTGATTCAGTTGCCGATCCTTTGGGCTTTATACCTCGTATTGCGTGATGGCATGGTCATGGATAGTCTGGTTAACCTTTATCCGTTTGTGGCTCGACCGGAAGCCATTAATTTGCATTTTCTCGGTTTTATCAATTTGGCCGAAGCCAATATAACCATGGCTGTGATTGCCGGTATTTTGCAGTTTATCCAAACCAAAATGTTAATGGCCAAGCGTCCGCCCAAGCCATTAAGAAAAGAACCGGGTGTCAAAGACGAAGACATGATGGCGCAAATGAACAAGTCGATGTTGTATTTTATGCCGGTCATGACCGTAGTTATCGGCGCTTCGCTGCCCGGCGGTTTGACGCTTTACTGGATTATCATGAACGTTTTCGCTATTCTTCAACAAGCTCTGGCTTTTAGAAAAAAGAAGGTTGAAACAGTCGCCGTGTCTGAAGTTAAATAATTATAAAAAATCGTCCTGTTTGGGACGATTTTGTTATCCACAAGGTTTTATTTTAGGCGTGCTAAGATAGTTTTGTATGAGTCAAAGCAAACCGTCAGTTTTGGAGACGGCCATAATTAAAACCGTGGCCTGGTTTTCGCTTTTTGATTATCCTTTAACTTTGTTTGAAATTTGGAAGTGGTCGGGTCATAAAACTTCATTAGCCGAAGTTGAAGGCGCGCTCCGAGAAAGCGTTTGGCTGCGCGGTCGACTGGAGTTTCAAGACGGTTTTTTTGTTCTTGGCGGCCGGCCGATTGAAACCCTAATCGCCATTCGTCAAGAACGATTTTTAGACGCGACTCGAAAATTTAAAAAACTTCATCGAGCGGCCAGATATTTTTCTCTATTTCCATTCGTCCGAGCCGTTTTTGCTTGCAACACTTTAGCCTGGCATCATACCATGCCGGAGAGTGATATTGATTTGTTCATCGTCGTCGCTCCGGGAACAATTTGGCTTTCTCGTCTTCTTCTTGTAATGCCGTTTCGTCTTCTCGGCCGTCGGCCGAAGCAGACGACGATTGATCCGTTTTGTTTTTCGTTTTTTATCACTAGTGACAGTTTGTCTTTAGAAAAGTTACTCTTGCCAGATGGCGATCCGTATATGTCGTATTGGCTAGCTTCGCTTATTCCGATTTTGGATCGAGGTGAAATTCAAAATCAACTTGTTGAAAAAAATAAATGGGCGTTTGAGATTTTGCCGAACGCCTATTCATTTCTATCCCCCTCCAAACTCTGGGGGAGGGGGAGGACGCCCCTTCGAGTGTGGCGAAAGGGAGTGGGGGTTCTGCTCGAACGTCTAGCTAAACAACTTCAACAAAAATTTCTTCCGCCACAAATAAAAGACGCGGCAAATATTGATTCTCGAGTAATTGTTTCTGACACGATGTTGAAATTTCACTTAAACGATCGTCGCGTTTATTTTCGCGATGAATGGAAAAAACTGGTTGTGCCATATTTATGAAGCGACAGAAAATCGCGAATTTTTTAACCTACTTTTGTTTGTTCCTTCTACCCTGGCAGACGGTGTGGATTTATAATTCGTTGACTTTGAACTCCTCGACTGGGCTCGAGACCTTCGGGTGGGAATACGGGAAAATGACTCACTACGCCGTTCAACTTTTAATTGTTATTGCGGTTTTGCTTCGTTGGGAGTTAAAGACAAACGAAGCGGCCAAAAAAATAATACGAAGCGTTTGGTGGTTTTTTGGGGCAATGGTTTTTGTCTCGTTTTTGTCGGTTAATCCATATTTATCCGGCGCTTTTCTTTTTCATCTTCTTTCGGCTTTGCTTTTATTTTGGCTGTTGCTCGATGAAAGGATTTCCACGAAAAAAATTATTTGGTTTTTCGTCCTCGGTCTTATCATTCCATGCCTCCTCGGTTGGTGGCAGGTTTTGCTTGGCTCGAGCCCGGCTTCGACTTTGTTCGGCTTGGCCGAACACTTGGCTTCAACGCCGGGTACTTCGGTGGTCGAGATGGCTGGTGATCGTTTGATGCGCGCCTATGGCGCCTTTGCCCATCCGAATATTTTTGGCGGATATTTGGTAATGGCAATTTTGATGATGTTGGGGCGAATGGCCGGATCAGGGCGAGGAGCCCCTCGCCCCTACGGACAATTAAAATATGCCGCGATTGCGCGGACAATTATTTTAATTTTATTATCATCAACATTGGTTATAACATTTTCTCGATCGGCGTGGTTGGCGTTATTCGTCGGGATAATTTCGTTTTTTATTGTTAGCGCCATTTGTAAAATAAAAATTCCCCGGAAATTCTTGCTCGGTTTCACTATTGCCTTTGTTGCCGTCGTTGCCTTTGTTGCTTTATTTCACAGTGCCATTTTCACTCGCGTGACGGCCAGCGATCGCCTGGAAACTAAATCACTCATCGAGCGCCAGAGCGAATATCAAATGATTGGTGAAGTGATAAAAATAAATCCCTTTGTCGGCGTCGGCTCAGGCGCCTATACCGTGGCCTTGGCCGAAAAATTTTCCGATCACAATGTTTGGTTCTATCAACCGATGCACAATTCATTTCTCCTCTTCTTCGCCGAGACCGGATTGTTGGGTTTGGTTTTTTTGATTTATTTTTTGTGGGCGGTGTTCGTTCAATGTAAACATAAGGGCGAGAGGCCTCTCGCCCCTACGGCGATTGTCGCCACCTTGGCGACCCTCGCCCTTTTTGATCATTATTTATGGAGCCAATGGGCTGGGCTGGCTCTGGCGGCTGTGGTTTTGGCGATATTTGTGCGAAGGTTGGAATAAATTCTTCCTAATTTCGGTAGTGGCAGTACGTAAATTTTGGCAAATTTTTGCAGTAGTGTAAAAACGATGTCAAAATAACGTCAACCCAGCGTTATTTTTAACTGTGCACAAAATCCTTGCTTTTTTAGCGGGGGGGGGTAAAATGAGGCTAGTTTTAAAAATTAATCTTATTTTTTATGTCTGAAGGTAAAAGAAGCCTTTCACAAGAGAAAGGGCCGTCCAATATTGGGGGCGAGAGTCAGGGTGCGGATTTTCTCTCTGCCCTTGCCGTTCTCTCCGAACTCACCACTGTCGCTTGTTCCGCTTTTCGTGAACAAAACAAGTGGAGTCCGCCTCTCCAAGGAGCCTCAGGAGCCACAATGTCCCCCGGAAGCAAAAGAGCCAATCGGGAAAGCTACGAAGCTGAGCGTGCTTTAGAAAAAGCCAAAACCGTTGCAGATCCGAAGGTTCTTGAGATTTTTGAAAAAATTAAAAGCGCACCTGTGCAGCAAGCAGCGGAGGGTCTGGCAACGGCTGTCAAAGATCGCCAACATGCAGGCACCGATGTCAGCGATGATTTGTTGCAAAAAGAAGATCAGGCCAAACAAGTTCTTGCTCAAGTATTGGGAGTATCCAAGGAGATCATCGATGTCTTCTGCGATAGGGGCGTATGTTATGTTTCTCTTATCCAACTAAGTCCGAAGACAGCGCAAGTTCCTATCGGATCCTACAGGGTCGGGAATTGAGGCGAAGCTAAATTAGGTTTCTTTCTTGTTTCTTCCGCTTAGTTTTAGTCATCTCTCTATTAATTTCTGAGCCGATTCTTCGTTGAACATCAACCTCTTGTTTTGGGTGAAAAATGTTTTTTTCCTCAAGACAAATCATGTCAATCTTTGAGTAAAAAAATAACGCCAAATAGTATTATTTTTTGTTGTGTACAAGTTGTGTACTTTTTTTGACTTTTTAGTGGGGGGGGTAAAATAGAGGTAGTTTAAAAAATTAATTTTATTTTTTATGTTAGAAAGATCAAAATCCCCCGAAATACTTAGGCTTGACAAAGATCAAGCTAAAGAAGTCTTATGTGCCTTTGATCACGGAACTTCCTTGATAAGTTTTGAAGTTTTTTCAGCTCGATATGGCGCTGAAATAAGAGTTACATTGGAACCAGTAGTTGAAAGTAGTCTTCGGGCTAAAGCGGGCCAAAGATTCCTAGTGGAAGTGACTTTCGGTCTGAGCGGTGCTCGCACGGCCGACCTTCTTAGGGTCATAGATCGCGATGGGAAGGAAGTTTATCAGTGGAAAGAACAAGAAGGAGCCCCTACTCAAAAAGATGATATGCGACCAATAGTCAACGGTGTAGTTCGGGAAGCTCTTGCGGGAATTGTTAATCAACTTCTCGCCAAAAAAATCGACGAAGCAAATCGAAAGGCTCAGGAATAAAGAAGGTTAAGACAAGTAAAATCATTTTTTATATTAGAGAAGACCAACATTCCTGATGTACAGAGGGAAGGACAAAAAATCCATTTAAGCATTTAGAACTGAAAATTTGTAACAATCCAGAAATACTAAGGAAATTGTAAAATTCTTCACAACCTCAGCGATCGCCGAAGTTGTGAAGAAAAACAAAAAAATAACGCTCATCCCAGCGTTATTTTTAGGTTGTGCACAAAAACCCTTGCTTTTTTAGTGGGGGGGGGTAAAATGAGGTTAGTTTTAAAAATTAATCTTTATTTATATGGGAACATCTTGGGACACCTTAAACGAAATTGGCGAAAATCGGGATAAAGAACAAAAAATAATGGATGGATATAGTGAAGAATTTACTAATTTAGTAGCCGAAGCCGAAAGACGAGGAGAAATTACAACAGATCAAAGAATGGAATTTTTTACCGATATTACTGTCATGGAAGGAGAGGCCAAAGACCAAGGGGCAGAAAAAACAAGAACTAAAATTTTAGCTCATATCGAAAAAGTGATTGAAAAAGCAAAAGGACTCAAAATTACTCATCTTAAACCAGAGGAAATTGAGGCAATAAAAAGAACACAAGATGCGCTGTGGACAGAAGTTGAAGACAATATCAAAGTAAGTGGGAGGGCTGTGGTCGATATTGGTGGCAGAAAGGTAGAGCTGGTGTGTTGTCGACCACAGAGACCTGAAGAATCAGATGGAGGATGGAAAAGCGGAAGTCACGGTTACATGCTAATGAAAGAAGGAGATGGAGAAATGACGGTTTTTGATGCTAACAATGGAGATAGTTTTTGGCCAGTTATAGATCATTTAGTGTTAGGAACAGCGTCCGATCGTGATACAGTATTTAACGATATTAAAAAACAAATTGAACCTTTTACAAACTTAGAAGAAGCTGAAAGAGCTGCAAAAAAAGCAGAAAAATCTCCAGGACAGTGGTAATTGCAAAAGTTAAATTTTAAACCGGCCTTGAAAAACGGTCGGTTTTTTTATTTCCTTGACTTATCGGCTATATTCGTCTATAATCGGTTATAGTTAAAATATAAACGATTTATGAGCAAAAACAGATTCAATAAAAGAATAAACCTCAACCAAGAAATTCTTGCCAAGATAGGTAAAATCGATGAATTTAAAGGCCTCTGGCAGGGAAGCTTGCAGCTTAGCCCGCAAATATTGGGGCGTCTTAAGTCATGGGTTATTATCACTTCGACCGGCGCCAGTACTCGTATCGAAGGAGCAAAAATGACTGATGAGGAAATCGCGCGATTTTTGCGCGGGCTTAAATCCAAAGTACCCAAAAGTCGAGACGAACAAGAAGTGGCTGGTTATGCTGATTTGATCAGTCGAATTTTTGATAATTACAAAACAATTAATCTCACGGAAAATTGGATTTTGCAATTTCATAACATCCTTCTTCAATTTTCAGAAAAAGACAAATCTCATAAAGGGAAGTTTAAATCTGCCAATAACACCGTAGTCATGACCAATAAACAAGGTGAGCAGGTGATTCTTTTCAATCCCACGCCTCCTTATTTAGTAAAACCGGAAATGGAAGTCATTATTGCTTGGACGAGTGAACAATTTACAACAAATAAAATCCACCCGATTCTCATAATAGCGAATTTTATTTTTGAGTTTTTGGCCATTCACCCTTTTAAAGACGGTAATGGCAGGATGAGCAGAGCACTAACTAATCTTTTGCTTCTTAAAGCCGGTTATGTTTACATCCCTTACATTTCTTTTGATGAGATTATTGAAGAGACGAAAGTGGAATATTATCTTGCCCTTCGCGCCACTCAAAAAAATCACAAAACCGACCACGAAGATATAACTCCTTGGGTAGAATATTTGTTAGGCGTTCTTACCGAACAGGTTGAGAAAGCGCGTGGATTAATGAAATCCGATCAGCCGGAGAAGATTCTGTCAGAGAAACAGAGACAAATATTTCAGCTCTTTGAGGCAGATAAAGAAATTGGCGTGGCCGGAATTAACAAACTGCTCAAAGGGAAGATTCCAAAAGCTACTATAAAACAATCTTTATCTCGGCTGGTATCGTTGAGATTGCTTGAACGTACTGGCCAAGCGCGTAGCACCAGATACAAGAAGATTGTAAAATAAAGTCAAAAAATAACGCCAACCCAGCGTTATTTTTTGTTGTGCATAAAATCCTTGCTTTTTTAGTGGGGGGGGTAGAATGAGGTTAGTTTTAAAAATTAATTTTATTTTTATGGCAGAAAAAGGACATGAACAGGACGACCAAGGAGCTTGGTCAGGAACCAAATCGGGGAAAAAAACAAAAGAAAGAATTTTTACAGCTGTAGAGACTTCCGATGTTGATTTTAAAGGTGACAAAAAACCAAAGACCGTTCGGTTAGCAGAAGGGGAAAGGGGCTATGAAGTAAGATTTGGTGAATAAAGAAGATGGTATAGAGAGAGATAGCAATGTACACTTTACATACTTCTGACCAAGTCGAAGGGTGGTCAAAAGGTTCAAGCGATCCCGCATTTGGATATAACGGTACCAAAAAAGTTGGCGACTACGATGATTGGGAGATAAGGGAAGCGGTTGAGTTTGCGGCAAAACAACTCGGAATTAAAATTCCGGAAGAATCTTGGTTTAAAGAAGAAGAAAAATAATTTCATTTCCTCAAAAATGCGGCGACCGTGTCCTCCGAAGCTCGGCGAAGGAGGATCGCCGAAGTTGTGAAGAAAAACAAAAAAATAACGCTCATCCCAGTGTTATTTTTTAATTGTGCACAAAATCGCTTGCTTTTTTAGTGGGGGAGGGTAAAATGGGGTTAGTTTTAAAAATTATTAACCATCAATTTTATGCCTAACAATGAACAAAACAGAGAAAGAACCGTTTCTTTTACAGAACGATATTCGTTAGACGAACTTCGAGAGTTTGAAAGACTTTTAAGTGAAGGCAAACCTGATTCTGAAGAAAAAAGGGAGGCAGAGGATGCTATAAAAGATTTGTTCAGATTTTTTTTCGTAGATAAAAAAGACTTTTTGCATTACAGTGATGCAGGCGTAAAGGCTCTAGAAGATGGAGTTGTAATCATTTTGGACGTAAGTGAAAGCAGGGCTAACTACTTGCTTCCTTTAAAAGAAGGTTTCTCTGCAAAAATGCTTGTAAAAGGTTCGGAAGAAGAACGGTCATTGCAATTTGATATTTTAGATACGGAAGGAACCAGAGTGATTTTAGTAGAAGCTCAGAGAAATCTGGAAGCAAAAATAGCTTTAGCCACAAAAAGATTACTTTTTGTTTTTCGGCAAAAAAAAGAACATGAAAGAGCGACTACTCCTAAACGTATGGAATAATTTTGTTTAGTTTTAGAAACCGTCATAAAGAAAAAAAAGAGTAATTTAAAAAATCGACCTCGGATTTTTCAATGGGTCGGTTTTTTGTTATCCACCCCAAACCTTGCCAAAATACTGGGGGGGGGGTAAAATGGGGTTAGTTTTAAAAATTAATCTTATTTTATATGCAAAAAGAAGGTGCGCGAGAAATAACTCAAATAGAGAAAAACGCTGGAATTCCAGAATACCAAGTATTTATAAAAGAGATACGTGTTAATAGAGAGCCAAAATCTGTAGAAGCCAGGGGCGTTTTAGACGAAGTTTCTGATGAGAGATTAAAAGTAATAGCAAGACAACTTTTGGGATCGAAAGGGGAGGATCGTCTTGCCTATCAAAATGATTTTCTACTGAAAGTCGTAACTCATATTCAAGACGAGAATTTTCTTTTAACAGAAGTGTTGCCGGGACTTTCTGACAAAACCGGTCTTGGTTATATCCAACAAGGGGATCCGTTTGCGGGCGGACTTTGCTCTTTTGTAAATCATCTAACGCGTAGGGGGAAATTTTTTGCCGCAAAAAGTAGTTCGTTGCCTTATGTAGCAAAAATTTGGGCTCTTCATGATTTAAGTGATTTTGGCGAAGTAACGAGCAATGATTTTAAGGAAGCTCAGAGGCAAGCGATAAAAAGACAAAAAAACGAAACGATGATTTTTGATAACGAGGCAGACCAGCTCGATTTTAAAAAAAACGCGGTTCTTTTAATGTTAGAAGGAGAAGAAATTAATGAAAACGAGGTAGATTCAGACGGGGATAGAATTGATAACAGTATTGAGAAAGCGGAGGAAGAACAAATTTCCGAAGTTCGCCAGGGGATTATGAAAAATTTGTTTACGAAAATCGATAAAGAATTAGTGAAAGAGATTGCCAAAGAAGCAAAAGATTCCAATGTTAGAAAAATTGCTGAAGATAAATTAAAATCGTGGGAATAAGTTTGGTGTTTTGACGGGTTTAAAAATTAGAAAATAAAAAACCGATTTACCGGATTTTATGGTAGGTCGGTTTTTTTGTTATCCACCCCAAATCTTGCCAAAATACTGGGGGGGGGTAAAATGAGGTTAGTTTTAAAAATTAACTTATTTTTTATGGGAGAAAAAATGTCCGATGAGCAAGAACAAAAATTGTCGAGGGGTCGTTATGAAGCAAAAGAGGTCCGATCTTTGTTTGGCGAAATGAAAGCTTTAAAAAGTGACGACGAAAAAGTGGCTTTTATGGACAAAAAACGCAGTGATTTTTTAAAAAAATATGAGGAGGCAGGTGGTAATTATAAAGGAGTTCCTGACAGTAAAGATCCGGCAGAAGCTTCGGCGAACGATCTCTTCACTTGGTATCGTCATTATTGTGGAGGTAGAACCTCATTATATCCTGAAATTAGTAAGAAGTGGCGACAGCAGGTAGAAATTACTGCAAAAAAGTTTGGTTTAGATAAAATTCCACTTGAAGACGGTTGGGTTACTTGGGGCGGAGACTTATCAGAACCGCCAAAAGAGCAAGGAGATAAAATGTCCCCCCCGACGCACAGAGGGAGACGGGAAAAAGTCCATTTGTTCAACCAGAATTGAGAATAAGCAACAATCCAGAAATACAGAGGAATTTTGATACAATACTGAATCATATATTACAAGGAGATGGTAGGGTGACGATTTGGGGGAAAGATAGTTCTGGCGGGTCAACTATTTTAGTTCAAACTGATCAATTAAAATTAGTTTTAACCTATGGAAGAATAGGAACTGAAGTTGAAAAAGCACGATTTGAAGTGGCAGAACGAGAGGGATCATACGCAAATTAACCAATTCTAATAAATAAACTACAATAGTGATTAGCCTAACTTTTAACTAATCACCCGCATGTCTATTAATGAATTCAAAACACTGGAGTTAATTTTTCCCCAAGGAATT
>Ga0265296_1001644_pt1 | contig 24898 bp, 27 predicted proteins | sample MunlanPumphouse1_FD_189073 | JGI IMG/M metagenome (GOLD analysis project Ga0265296, IMG submission 189073) | Groundwater microbial communities from a municipal landfill in Southern Ontario, Canada - Pumphouse #1 | ecosystem: Environmental > Aquatic > Deep subsurface > Groundwater | place... | reverse complement strand
TCTGAAGGGGAATGCTCCTTGATTTGGCAACGAACTGCGTGCCGCACGCATTGCACCGATAGCCTTGTCTGCCCCTAAACCGACCATTCTTCTTCGTAGCTTGAGAACTGCATTGTGGACAAATTCTATGGTTTTTTTGTAGCCATACTGTAACTTATTAAGGAATTATGGCTACAGTATTGCACAGAATGCACTTTTCAGCCTTACGAATTTACCATTATCCCATTTTTTTCAACCTCTGATAATAAAGATGAATTATGCCTATAAACAGGCTCTTTTTTATATACACGAATCTCATACAACCTGATGTTCTTTCCGGTAGGCAAGATATGAATAGACCGCGCTTACCACCGCGCTCGCGAGCACTGAGATAAGCAGAAACCAGATGGCGAAATCCGGAAAGAGCACACCTGTGAGCGTAATGATGCCGCTTGCGCGGAAAAGCTTGCCGGTGAGTACATGCGTTTTCTTCCATACGGTCTCGCTGCTCAAAGTCCAGGGGGTCCTGATGCCGATGGTCCAATTCATTTCCGCGTGGGATACCAGGATGCCTACCATGTAAAACAATACAGCAAATGCAGGCATAAGAAAAATAACCATATTGAAACGGTAGCCTGTGTTCCAATACAGCGTCAGCACATACAAATACAGCAGGAACATAAACAGCGCCGCGATAAACCCATCAAAATATTTCCTGAATTTCTCGATATTTTCTCTTTTGGGATCGATGCGGGGAATCACAAGAAATACAATCCAGAGCACGAGCGCGATGATGGGCATGAGGAATGTCCCCCAAAATTTCGGCATGTAGCCGTCTACTTCTCCTTGCGCATTCCAGTGCGATGCCATCCGCGCAGGAAGCTGGGGATAGAGGTAGAGTCCAATGCAAAACGATACCACTACAATACCTAATACCATTAGTTCGTTTTTGCGTATTTTCATATATTCCTTTAGCTTATCGCCAGCCTTGCGTGTACTGGGGCCAACGCGATTTAAATAATTTCCAATTATCCTTTTGATATCGGCTTATAAGTCGCAATGAAATAATATCTGGCACTTGTGAACCGTATCCTTGATGATAGACAAACACCCGCGGATCCACATACACCTCGTACCCATGCGCGAAGAGCTGAAACACCATTTCAAGATCTTCGCTCCCCAATCCTTTATAGAGTTCACAATACCCTTCTGTCTCGCGCCATGCGCTCTTTCTCAACACACAGCATTCTCCCCATATCACTTCTTTGAATTTTTCGAGCTTAAAGGGCTGTACGAATTTTTTATTCCAATTCTTCAGCATGTCGTACTGAAAGTACCCTTTGAGCAACCAAAAGGTGAGAGGCGTCACCATGCCTGCGCGCGGATGATTTTGCAGCGTCCCAATGAGCGGCCGTGACCAATGAGGCGGCACGACGACATCATTATTCATTACGGCAATATAGGTTCCCTGCGCCAGAGCGATCCCTTTATTCCATGCGGCGGCGAGGCTTACGCGCCGCGGAAAACGCACATACTGATCGGCAGAAGCTTTGAAGAAACGCACAGCGCTCTTGTCATGCGAAGCATTGTCTACCAAAATCAGCTCATACTTCCCCATGGTGTATTGACGTATGCTTGAGACAAAACGCCGCGTGACTTCTTCATTATTAATAACCACTGCCACAATCGAAAGCATACAAAATGTTTATGGCTGCAAAATATCCTCTGTCCTGCCGTTGATGGAGATGACCACTTCCTTTACCGTGGGAAACTGCTTTAACGTCTGTATAATCTGTGCGCGGATTGCCGTTACGCGGCAGGAGCCGCCGACCGCCTCCTCAAGGCGCGGAGAAAATTCAACCCGCGCCGTGCCTTGCGCATCAATGGTCAATTTTTCAACCTCAACACTGTCATTGATGCTCGTGAAATACCCTTCCCCCTTTTCGGTATCCGTGGGCCCCTTCAATAATTCATCCAATGCTTCTCGCGCTATCTGCGGAGCCTTTGGCGCCTCCCGCTCAACCCCAAACACCAGTGCGCAATCGAACGCTCCCGGGTTCATTTTGTCATTGCCAAAATACGCCCGCACAGTCGTGGTGTCTCGATTCACGTCAATGCGCACCGGCATGCGAAATTCGTCATCGTGTTCTGGAAGACCTGAAGGATTATCTTTTACGAACACTAAAATTCCTGGCACGGGTTCCGAGGCCGCAGGCAAAGTATAGGCGAGCTCCGCGCGGAATGGCACAAACGCTTCGGTCATCCACTCTTCCTGCGCCTGCGCAATGCCAGAAGCGACAATCTGATTATTCTGATCCAGTAGCCTCACGGGAAAAGACGCTTCAAAAAACCAATATCCCCGCGCTTCCCCGGTGATTTCCAAAGGACTGCCGACCAGTTCCTCAAGGTGTGGCTTGGCGACTCTTACCTTCGCGTCTTCAAATGGCGGCTCTTGGTTAGGCTGCGGCGCGGGGACAAGGCCCACTCCGTCTCCATTCGTGATCACCCGCACCGCGAACACCGCACCTGCGATGACAAGAGCAGCAATAATGATAATTTTTAGAATGCTGTTACCCATATCCTCTATAGATATTATACTAAGCCACCTTATGCCTATGGCGCTTATTGAGATTATAAATCACGTCCTTCCGCTCCACGATGATGGTCCATCCCTTCTGCTTGGCATAGTGATAGAGTTTCATGTTCGGATTGAAACAGATCGGCTGTTCCACCATCTCAAAGATAGGTATGTCAAACTCCGTGTCGCCCACGCCTACAGAGCCTCTTCTCGAGAGGCCTTTTTTCTCGATTAAATGCTCCACAAGTTTTGATTTACTGCCAATCAATTCTTCCGCTAAATGCTTCCCGGTGAGCATCCCCGCCTCGTCCACCTCATGGAGCCGGCCGTAAAATTTATGAAATCCGAGTCGCTTGCAGAACTCATGGACAATAATGGCGGAAGAATGCGATACCGCCACAAGATAATAGTCCTGCTGGCGCAGCTTGTGAAGGAGGTCGCGCGTGAAGCGGTAGACGCGGTTTTTATGGAACGCGGCCACCTTGCGCGCCACCCGAACAATATCGCGGTGCGCCACGCCTTTGAGATTGTCATTGTAGGCTTTCACCACCGCCCACATGTACGTATCATATGAATCCTTCCGGTCAAGCCACTGCTGGTATGCGCGCGCGTAGACCTCCCGCACCCGCGCGGGAAACACGCCCTCCTGTATAAGCGCGTCCATAAGTTCCACGGTAAGGCTTGAGCGGAAAATCGTGCCGTCAATGTCAAACACCGCAAATTTCTTCTTTTTCATAGAATCCCTCTCAATCATTTTATAATGGCTGTTTGAGCACCTTCTTCACCGCATCAATAAGCGGCGGGTAGCTAAAGTATTCATTAAGCTGTGTTTCCCAATCCTTGTCATTGATATTGACCGCCGGATCCACACCTCTCCCCTCGATCGGCAGGTTGTCGTCCCGGAGAGTCAGGCTGTGCACGAGGAACATGGAATATTTCTGGGTCGGGTCAATCTGATGGTCAAGGGCAAATACTTTCTCCACCGTGCCCCACCCTTTCGTCTTCGTGCCGACCAAGACCCCCACATTATATTTTTTTAAAGCTGCCGCCATCATTTCCGTGGAAGACTGCGCATTCCCATCTATGAGCACCACCACTTTTTTATAGCGCACGAGGCTTGGGAGCCACCCCGCGACGGTCTTATAAGGCGTATACTCGTCCTGATGGAAAAATTCAAACGCATATTGGTTCTGCCCCAAGAAAGGGCCCAGGAGGTATTGCAGCAAGTCTATCGCGCCGCCTATATTGCCGCGCAAATCCAGAATGAGCGAATGCAGCGCATCGCCCGTATCAAACGCGTTTGCCACCTTCACAAATTCATCCACGGTGACCGGAGAAAAACGCTTAATCTTCAAATGCAGCACCTCCGGCCGCACGAGTGCTCCCACCACGGTTGCCTCGGCACCCGACTGGTTGTAAGTCTCTCGTGTTTCTTCTTTTTGCAGGGTATCATGCGCGCGCGTAATGAGAGCGAGTTTTTCCTCTGCCACTTTCCGCTCTTCTTCTGTTTTTGTCTTGTCATTCACCGTGGCAGTCAAATCCTGGGACTTGCTCGCGTATTGCTGCTCTATGTCCTCCTGGGTAGCGCTCTTATCAACTCCCAACGTTTGGTACAAATCTGTAGAGGTATCAATATTCTGCACCATGTTCTTCAAGTTCGTTTCATCTTTTTGCGTATAGAGGCCGCTCCTGCCAAACGGCTCGAGATTCGCGAGCGCCACCGTCGCGATCTGCGATGTCGTGTCTTTCTTCTTTTCTTCCGCCTCGCGTGCCACCGCTTCTTCAAACATTTGCGCCAAACCGCTCTTATCCACCGAGGGAAGCGCCAATGTTTTTCCCGTTACTTTTTCTGCGGACAAGCGAAAAAGCGTAATAAGCTCCTCATCAGTCACTTTTTTCCAATAATTCTCTTTGACCTTATCAAAAATTTCCAAAAGGAATTCTGTGTAAATGGTGTTTTGCCTTTCTTCCGCAATGGGCGCATTCGCCTCTGCCAGCACTGTCTGCGCGGTCTGCGCAGTCTGTGCGGAAAGCACGGCAGGGCGATTCTGATGGCTTCTATAATATTCAAATCCTGCCGCGCCCGCGAGCACGAGCACGGCACATCCCACCAAGATAACATTTCTGTTTAATCGTGGCCGCAGAGAAAGGAATCTGGCAACGATGGACATAATATCACGATAACAATTTAGCAATATATCAATGTATCAGGTTAACAATTTAGCCATTTATACTACATTGCCAACCCAATTCCGATTGTCATTCCAGACCGAGATCTGGAATCCAGACATAAAAAACAGACAAAAAATCGATTTTCTTTTGGTGTTCCCCGATCTCGGTCGAGGACGGCGTCTGGATTCCCGCTGGAGCCTGCCCCGTACCGTGATACGGGGCGGGAATGACGGTGGAATCGGAATTTGAACAGCAATCGAGTATAACAATGTAACCATGTAGCCATATTATTCAAGTTCCACCGGCTTGCATTCGCCCCTGAAAAATTGCCATTCATCGCACTCCGTGCCGTCGGAAAACTTGCATATTCCCTGTTCACCGCCTTCTGCATCTTTCGTAATCTCAAGCGTCCCGCCATGCTCGAGGCAATACAATGACGCAGGGTTTGCCATGCCTGTCTGCGCAGGTAGACCCGCCTGCGCTGGCTCACCTGCGCTGGCAGGCAGGCCTTTCTCTGTCTCCGTAGAAGACGCCTGAGTGTTCTCTTGCGGCGCCATAGGAACCTGCTGTTCTTCATTGAAAGGAGCAGGCAACGGAGGAACGGTTTCATTCTTTTTTACGAGTGAGCAGCCAGAGACTGCCACAAGCAATCCAAAGGATGCGATAATGGAGAGAGGAATTTTATAAGACATACTTATGTATATAATAATATATTTCAGTATACCATAAATGCGTTTCCCCTGCTTTATTGAATATATTTTACCTTGTGCTAGACTATATATAGTTCCTGTGAACTATTTTTTATTTAATTTATTTTTGGCTTTCTCTATGCCTCCCCCACAAAAATCTCCGCTGCCTGAACCTTATAAAATCAAGATGGTCGAGCCTATCAGGCTCATCTCCCCGCGCGAGCGGGATAAAGCCATACAAGCGGCAGGGTACAACACCTTTCTTCTGCGCTCCCGCGACGTGTTTATTGACCTCCTCACTGATAGCGGCACGAATGCCATGAGCGAACAGCAATGGAGCCGCCTGATGCTCGGCGATGAGGCGTATGCGGGCGCGGACAGCTTTTATGAACTGGAGGCGGCGATGCGCGAGGTATACGGATTTCGATATCTGGTGCCTGTCCACCAAGGCAGGGGCGGCGAGCACCTGCTCTCGCGCACGCTCATCACGCCCGGACAGTATGTGCTCAAAAACATGTACTTTACCACGACGCGCCAGCATATCGAGCTTGCGGGCGGCATATTCATCGATGTCATCACGCCCGAAGCGCATGACGCGCAGACCAACTTTCCGTTCAAAGGCAACGTAGACCTAGAAAAAGTCGAACAGGTCATTAAAGAAAAGGGAGTAAAAAATATTGCCTATTTCTGGATTGAAACCTGCGTCAATATGGCAGGGGGCCAGCCTGTTTCCATGGCGAATCTCAAAGCACTGCGCAAACTGGCCGACAAATATCATATCCCGCTCTACTTTGACGCCACCCGCGCCACGGAAAATGCCTATTTCATCAAAACGCGCGAACCCGGGTATCAAAAGAAACGCATCAAAGACATCTTCAAAGAAATGATGTCCTATGCCGACGGCTGCACCATGAGCTCCAAAAAAGACAATCTGGTGAATATCGGCGGCTTTGTCGCAACCAATAACCCCACGGTATTCCGGAAACTTAAAGAACTGGTAGTGGTATACGAAGGTCTGCATACCTATGGCGGCATGTCAGGGCGCGATATGGAAGCGGTGGCGCAGGGCATGCGGGAGATGGTGGATGACGCGCATATCGCATTCCGGGTAGAGCAGGTCCAACGCTTCGGTAATTTGTTTTTGAAAGCCCACATCCCGATCGTGCGCCCCATAGGCGGCCACGCGGTGGTGCTCGATGCGCGCGGCATTCTCCCTCACCTTGACCAGGAACGGTTCCCGGCGCAGGCGCTCTCAGCCGCAATTTACGCCCATTCCGGCGTGAGGGTCATGGAGCGCGGCATCGTATCCGCAGGACGCAATCCTAAAACCGGCAAAAACCGCCATCCGCATCTGGAAACCGTGCGCCTTACCATCCCCCGCCGCGTCTACACGGACAGCCACCTCGCGTACGCGGCAGAAGCGGTGATTGACCTCATAAAAAATCATAAAAAACAGCCGCTCCTTAAATACGGCCTCACATTCGTCTACGAACCTGACACCCTGCGCTTCTTCCAAGCTCGCTTTGCTATAAATTCATCCCACCTCACTAAGGCATAGGGGGACATACCCACTTTAGTGTCACAAGGTAGTTGCGAAGATATTCAAACCACGCATTTGCGATAAAAGTGTTTGTTTTGTCTAGACAGTTGACTGTTGATACCAATCAATTAATTTTTGAGCGACAATATTTATTTCCTGACGCAATTGCCCTACTTCTTCCTGTAACCAGATCGAGTCTTTTTCTAAATGGGTACTATTCGAATCATCACTATGTTTCATGCCATATGGTAGGCTAGATTTAAAATAAATCTCCGGGGTCTTTGACATTCCATAAAAAATTTTTCCACCAAGACCCCGCTCAAGATCCTCCATCTTACTTCTATTCGCGCTTGTAACTCCGACTGCGGCAAAATCATACTTGATTTTTAAATCATTCAAAATAACAGCCCAGGGCTGCTAGCTGACTCCCCGTGAAATCACCTCTGTAATAACAAGAGCGGATTTGTTTTTATTCCATTGTTGGTCTTTTATTTTCCTCTCAATTTCTCCCTTAACGTTTTCCAAATATTGTTGATAAATCTCTGGATTGTGAGAATAACAACGAGAAAAACATAAAGTGATTAATCTCTCTTCTAACCCCTTGGTTCGATAAATCTCGGAAAGAAAGCGATGAAAGATGAGCGTGGGTATACGTCCACTCATGTCACTGCCAATAAGCAGGGTGTATTCGCCCTCCTCTATTTTATCTTTCATTTGCAAAATCATTTTTTGAAGAGGCTTAAACAACTCTTTTATATCCTGATCAAAATAATCAAATCCTTTCTCCTCTTCGTATGAATCCATTTCTGACTGGCTTAATCCCTCTTTCAACATAGCTAATCAATTAATAGTTTTTACCTTTTAGTTCCCTTATCGCGTCCGCAGCAATCCAGCGGGCGGCACGCGAATCTAACTTTTGAATTTCCCTTGCCGCCTTAATGGCTTCCTTCCTCAATGCAGGATTGCGCTTTCCGATCTGGCGCAGTGCCCAGTTGACCGCTTTTTTGACGTAATTGCGCTCATCAAAAGCGGCTTTTTTTATCAAGGGGAAAAACGAAATGAATTTATTATCCTCTGCGCCCTTATCGTGCCACGCAAGGCTAGCCATGAGCGCAAACCCTGCGCGCCTGATAAACTCCTCCTTGCGGCTGGTCCATATCTTTGCCTTCTGCCATGCAAACTCCGTTTTATCGAAAAGGTTCATACACACCTGGTCGCACACGTCCCAAGAGTCAAAATCAACCGCCCACGCGTCCATCTGCCGCGGCGTCATCTTCCGCGGCTCCGCAATAAGTCCTGCGAGAATCCTTGCTTCGTGGACGCCTGATCGCCATAGCTCAAGTGCCAACGTATGGTTTTTTCCTATCTCTTTCCCCATGCGGCGTAGGATGGGTATGGATATGCCTAGGGTATTTTTCGTGCTTATCCCGAAACGCGCCATGCCGGCGACATTCTCCGGGTTCGCATAGGATTTAAGTTTCTTCAAAATGTGTAGTGCATTCATACAAAAAACTCTGATGAAATGTAGTGCGCACACTGCGCTCCACCCCGGTAAGAAATAACGTGGCTCCTGCAAGCTCAATAATTTCTTCTCCAATGATACTGATAAAATAGAGGGAAAAATCACCGCTCCGCACTCCGAGAGGATAAATGATTTTGCCGCTCACCACCTCCACGCCCAATCCTAAAACAAAAAGCACCGCACCGCACAATACCAAGCGCGCGGCAGATCGGTCCTCCCGCCAGAGCAGGAATATAAACCGCACATACACCGCTACGGCGAAAAGGATAAAAGGCGCGTAATACAACATCCAACGGAAAGAAGCTCCGCGCACATTGGCTACCCCCAAAAGGTTGTTCACGACAAACCCGACGCGCTCATGCAGCGCAACCATTTCATCGGTTCCCAAATACAGAAAGGAGGCGGCAACCAGCAGCCATAGCGCTTTTTTGGAAAACCTCTCCCCCCTCCGGTGCACAATCAGAAACTGCACAATCGCCAACGCTGCAATGCCAAGCAATTTCAAACCAGAATAGGTAGAGTTCAAATTTTGCTCGCCGTCGAGGTTGAAAAATCCGTACGTGTTCTTGAGGAAAAAATGCGCACACACGACCGCAGCATCCAAAGACAGCAGGAGAAATAATAACCAATTGTTCTTTATAATCTTTAACATATATCACACCTTGTGGATACTTTCAAAATTAGTCAGCGTTTAAAGAAATTTTCCACAAGTAGCTTGGCATGAAACTCGCGCTCCCGTAGCTGTCAGCGCTCACCACAAAGACGTCTCCCTCTGCATCTACCGCGACCCCCTGCACATCCCTAAAGAGCGGCCGAAAACGCAGCGTGCGCTGCGCAGTGCCTTCTGCATTAAAAATCACCAATTCGCCCCGCCCGTTGTCTGTCACATACACCTCGCCCTCGGCGCTCACATAAATGTCTTCTGGCGCCTTTAACGGCATCGCGTTTTGCCAGATTTCAACAGATTCCCCCCAGCGATAGGTAAAGATGGCGCCTGTGACATCATCGCTGATCAGCCATGCTTTCAACTGCGGATGATACGCAATACCCTCGGGCGCCTGCCACAGGCGGTGGAGGGGACGAAATTCTGTCAATTGCCTCATCGGCACATCAAAACGGCTGATAGTTTTCTTGCCTTCGTCGAGGATTGCGAGCACTCCCTCGTGCCATGCTAATCCTTCCGGGTTTGATAATCCCTGCGTTCTGTCCGCGAGCAGTCCTAAATCCTGTTCAGCGTCATAATAAAATATTTTACCGTCCGTGGCATCACTCGCGCATATGCCCGGAAAGCAAATAGCAACGCTGTCAACATCACGCAGCTGCCGGCGCACATCCGGCAATCTGGCAAGGACGTCGTCATTATACACAAATACCCCAGGCCCTGTAGATACACCTCGCCGTTTCGGCTCTGATTCATTCGCGAGCACAATACCCCATTCCGGCGCGTAGGCGAGATCATCACTATGGAACAAGCCATCCTGGATAGAGGCGACCGCGATAGCTTTAGTGCCGCCCTCCAGAGGAGAAAAACGGTCCTTTCTGGGTAAGAAAAAAGGAGACAGAAGAAGAGCACCTATAAAAATACCAACCGGAATAACTGCTCTACAAGCGAGGGAACTGCAATTTTTGAGGCGGAAAGGCGCATCAAGCTGCTTGATCGCGACGCCGAAAAAATTGTCAGTTTCCGAAGCGTTTGGCAGGTGTGAGGGCTCAGTGTGATTGATAACTAATAGTCTCCAACATCCTGCGCCCGCAAATAACACCGCGGCGTAATACTCGCCAATTTCTTCCAGGCCGTTTAAAAATCGTTTTGGCTCATAGATGATATACCACGCATCTGAAAAAGAATATCCACGGCTTGCCAAAGAGGCCGCAGCCTTTCTCAAACCATCCAGCACCACCGTGTCCAACGTATCAAATAGAGTGGCGAGCCCGAATAGCAGCAGCCCGAAAAAACAAATCTGCATAAAACTTTTCTTCTCATCGCTCATTTCTCCTAAAAATACGGGGGTCATCCATACCAGCGCCACCACCCCTCCCGCAAAGTACCCCACGGTGATAAGATCGGTGGTAAGGTGAGCCAGCGAAAAAAGCTTTTCCAGCACATAACCAATCTTTTCGTGGAATTCACCGATTTCATCAAATCCTGCAAACACGAATGCCGCGCTCAAAAGCAGATACACCAATTCATTCCTCTGCGGCCATGTTTCACCTTTATTGTAACGTCTGGAAATAAAAAACAATGCACCGCCCGCAAGGAGGAGGAACAGCGCTGAAGGGTAACGTATCCACGACATTTCCTCAATGAGAGAATGTCTTGCATCAAAAAATAAAACTGCCAACAATGGCAGGAACGCGGCGCAGAGGAAAATGAAAATGAAACGACGCGCATGCATCTTTTTGACTAAAATAAAAAATAAATACCCTGCCAAAAGCGCCAGCACCATCCCTCCCATATAAAACCGCATATGCATTTCATAGGGTAGGCTGCGGCCAAGATTCTGCTCCGTTAAATAAATAAATGAGGGAATGAAATGCGCAGCCCATACCCCGCTCACTGCCAACGCTGCGAAAAAAACTAAAAATGCCTTCAAGGCTGGCAGTAATGATTTACCTTTTATTACTATATTCATGTCACTTGCGTATACTGAATTCGCATCCGCAGTACGTCTGGCGGTAGAACTGGTGCGCGCGGGAAAGCGCGCATGATTTCTTAAATCCGTCATGCAATTTCCAATCTTCCGCCAAAAATCGCGCTCCGACCTCATCCCCTACCTCTGCGCCAATCTTATTGATAACCTCTGATTTCTTGTGGGGAGAAATGGGAAGCGTGGTTCCAAACCACTGATACCCGCCTTCCTTCGCCATAGCGGCGGTTTGCGCCAGCCGCGCGCGATAGCATACCGCGCACCGCAGACCGCCTTCCGGCTCCTGTTCCAATCCCTTCACGATTCTCTGCCATTCCTCGTGGTCATAAATGCCCTCTTTCAACGCAACACTGATTTCCTTGCAATACCGCACTGATTCGTCCCTGCGCCGCAGGTATTCATCCAGCGGATACACGTTAGGATTGTAGTAATACACGGTCACGTCAAACCCGCGTTTTTTGAGTTCTTCAATCACATATGCGCCGCATGGCGCACAACACGCATGGAGGAGAAATTTGTCCATAAAATTTCCGCGTTATCTTTTAGCATTTAATTTCTTATTCCGTGCATGCCTTTTCCGGTCGCGCTTCGTCTTCTTGCTCAAGTTTTCTTCAAACGCTTTGGTTAAATCCACGCCGGTCTGGTTGGCGAGGCACACCAGGACAAAGAGCACGTCCGCGAGCTCATCCGCAAGAGGCTCTTTTTTGTCGGACTTTTTAAAACTCTGGTCGCCGTAGGTGCGGGACATCAAACGCGCTAATTCCCCGACCTCTTCCGCCAACTGGGCGAACTGCGTGAGTTCGGAAAAGTACCTCACACCTACCGTTTTTATCCAATGGTCTACTCTTTGTTGAGCCTGTCGCAAGGTAAGATCGTCCATAGGCTTAATGATTAATCTTTTCTGTACAATGCCTGTTTTTACCTTCTTCTCGTACGATAACGGGAAAAGCTGCCGGATGATCCCGGGCGCGTATGATACGGGCGGCGCGGGCGTGCGCCTCCGCTGGACGGTCGCGCAGGGAACCGTGAGAGTGAAATATGAACTCTTGGCGTAAATCTCGGGGCGCGCGCCGGCGGAAGCTCTGGGAGCTTGGAAATCTGCAGGCGCTGTTTGATCAGGCGCTCAATCTCGCGAAGCTCTTTCCCTTGATCCGAGGTAAGCAATGAGATGGCGTGCCCGCCCGCGCCCGCGCGGGCGGTGCGCCCGATGCGATGCACGTAATCCTCCGCATTTTCCGGCAAATCGAAATTCAGCACCAATTCGATGCCGACCACGTCAATTCCGCGCGACGCAATGTCGGTCGCCACGAGCACCCGGTACTTTCCCGCCTTGAACCCGTCGAGCGCTTCGCGGCGCTGGTGGAGGGAGCGGTCCGCGTGAAGCTCTGCCGCCGCATGCCCCATACTGCGTATCTCTTGCGTCAATTTTTTTGCGCCGTGCTTGGTGCGGGTGAAAATAAGCGTGGCGCCAAGGTATTGCTGCAGCAATTTTTCCGTCAGGCGTATCTTCTCATCCCTCGGAATGACGAACAGCTCTTGCGTGACGCGCTCGACGATAGAGCCTGACGGCGCCACCTCAATCCTGATTGGCAGCTGCATGTATGAAGTGGCCATTTTCATGATTTCAGGAGGCATGGTCGCGGAAAAAAGCATGGTCTGCCGTTTGCGCGGAATGGTGCGGAAAATCTTTTGGATTTGAGGGGCAAATCCCATGTCGAGCATCCTGTCCGCTTCGTCGAGCACGACTACCTGCACATTGTCCAAACGAACCGTTTTTTGCTGCAAGTGATCATTGAGGCGGCCGGGGGTCGCGATGATGACATGCGGATTCCTTTTCAATGCCTGGATCTGCGGCCGTATTGAGGCGCCGCCGATGAGCACGGCGGTCCTTAAACCCACTTTCGCGCCGATCTGGCGGAGCGCTTCATCGACTTGTGCGGCGAGTTCGCGCGTGGGGAGCACAACCAGCCCGCGCCCTTTCACTTGGGCAAGCCTCTGCAACATGGGGATGCCATAGGCAAATGTCTTGCCGGTGCCGGTCTGGGCGATACCGACCACATCTTTCCCTTGGATGGCCACGGGAATCGCCTGCTGCTGGATCGGTGTCGGGTTTTTATATCCTAATTTCGCCAGCGTTTCCAAAAAAACAGGCGCAATGCCTAATCTGGAAAATCCCTGTGCCTGCGGCGATTGGTTCTGATGCATAAAAGTGTGGAAAATATTTACAATAAATATCTTGCGTGTTTTTTATTTCACCGCGTAATTCCTCGCCGCGAAATCATATTGGTCAAGGAAAATCTTTTTGAGAGGAATGACCGAATTCAATTCGTAAAACACCAGCATCGCTTCGCGGTAATCGCTTTCATCAACGCTGCGATACGACAAAGGCGCCAAATCGTATGCCAACAATAGGGCGTTTGCCATGAGCCGCCCTGTCCTCTTATTCCCGTCTTCAAATGGCTGGATATACGCCAAACCAGCAAGCGCCACGAAGGCTTTGACATAAGCAGAGGAAATCTGTAAAATCTTTTTCCCTAAAACCTCAATCGCGTCGGTAATCTGGTGAATATTATCAAGCGGACGATAAAGAGAGCCAAGCACGCCGACCGGCTTTTTCCTCAATCCCTGTCCCACGTTTAAATCTTTCACCAAAATAGAATGCAGTTCTTCCAAATTCATACGGTTCATTATTTTGAATTGTTTCTTGTTTTCGCGGATGAAATTGAAAGCATCTTTATGGTTTAAGATCATTTGGGTTTCATCTTTGGTTTTGCCCTCGGCGGCTTTATTTTCTAAAATCAATTTCTCCGTATCAAGAAGGGTATAGGTGTTTCCTTCAATTTTTGATGATTTCCAGGCTAATTCAATAATCAACCGCTCTAACTCTTTCTTTTGCAGGGTTTCAGACAAATCCCTGGTGCTCTGCCTGTATGCGGCAGTAGAGCACTCCAGCATTTCCAATTCTTTTTCTGAAAAAATTTGAGCAGGAAAAGCGGGTAATAAATCAAAATTATACTGATGCAGACCGTAGCGCCTGTCCGGTTCCGCAACACAATACTCTTTCGCATTGATCTCCGCAAAAATCCTTCCTAAGGCGCTCACCGCATACGAGGTCGATCGCCCCGAACCAATCACCTTTAAAGCGCCCATAACAGCCATGTCAGAGAGTATTCTCTTCACGGTAACCAAAGAAACACCTTCGCCCGATTTGGCCATTTCAGCGTGGACCATTGAGGATGAAAGGGTGTTATTTTTCAAAAAAATTGCGACTATCTTTTGCTGCTTTTGGCTTAAACTAAACATAATCTATTCGTATCATTTAACTAGAATAATCGTATCATATTGATACGAAAATAGCAATAATTTGATACGATTAAATTTGAGGATCGGCTCAATTCCCCCGCCCGCCTCGCCCGTTACTTTACCTGCGCAAAAAGCACCACGTAATTTTTTCCGTATGCTTTGGCGCATTTCGGACAGGTCGTGTAAGAAAAATATAATTTTTTCATTTCCTTGCCTTTGCTTTTCACATACTCCTTCATTTCCTTTGCCCACGTGCCTACATTTTGATAGGGCCCCTCAAATACTTTGGTAAGAAAATTCCCAGAGAGTGTGGCCATTTGAGCACCGGGAACATCTCTAGAAACGTCAATGTAGATATCCGCGCCCCAAAGGGACTTCTCGTCGGTTAACATTAATTGCTGCGGCGCTTTCGCGTTTGCGTTCTCGATCAACCCCATATTCTTGATTATCTTTTTCCCCATGTTAAGAGGAATGTGCAGAAAGCTGGTGACATGATCTTTCACAAAAATTTTATCCTTCCATGTGATCTCTTTGTCTTGCCAAGGCGCAGGATCAAACGGGTCACAACAGCCAGTTGGTTTAATTTTTTGGTTGTTCATATAAAAGAATCTTAACTAAATTAATTTAATAAAATATCTTCAGTTCTGTCCCGCAACGCTTCGAATTTCGTGTAACCTGCTTTGGTATTAAAGTGCCCGGCGTGGGGAATGAACGTGAGGTCCGCTCCTAATTCCTTCGCAAGCTGTTCGCCATTTCCTAACGACACGTATGGGTCATTATCAGACTGGTACACTACAAATTGCTTGGCATTGGCTTTAATGATCGGCCAGTTAAATAAAAATCCGCTGAAACTGTTATCTCGGTCATAATTTTGTAATGGCCGAACGCCAATGGGCGTGCCGACCAAAATAGCAGCTTTCACAGGGTGTTTTAATTGTTCCAAAATTCTTAGCGTAAAAATGCCGCCCAAACTATGGCCGATTAAAATCGTATCTTCATCTATATAATGATCGTATTCTTTTAATACCTCAAACCATGCATTCACCGAAGCCGGCTCCCCGGGCGGCGAGGGAAATTGCGGGACAAAAACCTTGCAGCCTTTCATCTCTAACTTCTCTTTCAGCCACGGAAACCAATTTTCTTGGGGATAGCCTCCTGTGCCGTGAAAGATAAACACGTTATTCATAATGAAAACACATTCGGAGGGGGCGGGATTTGAACCCGCGAGAGGATTGCTCCCCTATCTGCTCTCCAAGCAGACGCACTAGGCCACTATGCGACCCCTCCACACTATCCATACTTTCGTAGGGAATTGTAACGAGCTTCATCCATAAACGCAAGAAGGGAACATACCTGTTCCCTTCTACGAATGAAGTTTTGTCTTTTTACCACCCGCGCGGGTATGGGCGCTTAAAAAAATAACCTTTCCAATGTAATCTCACCATAAGTGGATGACCATCGTAAAATCTCATTATATCCCAACGTGCTGTATAGGTTATTTTTTTACGGCGCCTATGGTCCCCACCTCATCATCATCGTGCCCTGATATCCAGGGAACATGAGGAACGCAAGCGCGGCAAGGATAACTAGCGCAAAGAGCACCCATTGCAAGGTGCGATCTATACGCAGGCTTGAGAGCCCCAAAAGGATAAGCAACAACGGCCATAGCCGTCCGACATTGCGCCAGTTCATGTAAAACCACCCGAAATTCTGCAGCAGGAATAAGATGCCAAGCCCTATCAAAATAATCCCAAAAAATGTTTTATGGTCGTGGCAATCTTTGTTATTTTCTGGCATAAGATAATTAAAATCTTAAATACTATCGTCCGCGTCAGTCTGCGTGAAGTCTGCGTATGTCTGCGCTATTTGTTTCTTCTCAAAAGCCACACGCCGAACCCCACGAGAAGGAGCGGCCAGTACTGCCAGATATTCCAATGGGGCGCGAAATTATTGATAAAAAATATTATCCCGAGCGCGATCAGGATGAAACCGCCCGCCTTGCCCCCATGCTCCTGCGCGGGCGCTTCGGTCTGGACAGGCGGGGATGAAATATCTTCAGCCCCCTCTGCGACTGGCTGGGGTTTTTCAGGTATCACAATCCAGAGCACGATATAACCGAGGAACCCGATCCCGCCGCCAAGGGCTGCAACGACAAACAATACGCGGATAAGCACCGGATCAATCTGGAAATATTCACCCAATCCCCCGCAGATGCCGGCGATCATTCTATTTTCTCGTGAACGGTAAAGTTTATGTTCCATACTATAGAGATAAATTAAGCCCTTCGGCATATCTACACTATGTAGCGTCGCAGCTTTTATCCCGTCGAATGACTGGGATGTCTGCGACATGGTGGGTGGCAGATAAACTGCCACGCTACATGACGCTGATCTTGGGCGGAAAGATTAGAATTCCGATACGATGAATTATTTACGCTTTAGCTGCTTCTCTACTTCCAAAACGTGCAATGTCGTTTTCAGGACCGTATCTGGCTGCAGCGCGATGGAATCTATCCCCTCGCGCACGAGAAATTCCGCCATCTCGGGAAAGTCAGACGGCCCTTGGCCGCAGATACCGATCTTGGTATGCGTCTCGTGGGCAGACTTGATGACCATGGAGATCAGCCGCTTTACCGCTTCGTTGCGTTCATCGCCTATGTGAGAAATAATCCCTGAATCGCGGTCGAGGCCGAGGGTCAGCTGGGTGAGGTCGTTTGATCCGATGGAAAATCCGTCAAACACTTCCGCAAACTCCTTGGCCAATATCACATTGGATGGAATTTCCACCATGACATAGAGCTCGAGCCCGTCCTTGCCGCGGACTAACCCGTTCTGCCTCATCACCTCCACCACCTTTTTGCCCTCTTCCACAGTCCTGCAGAAGGGCACCATTACTTTTACGTTTTTCAAGCCCATTTCCTCGCGCACCTTCTTGAGCGCCCTGCACTCCAGCGCAAAACCCGGCATATATTTGGGGTCATAGTAACGCGACGCGCCCCGCCAGCCGATCATGGGATTGCGCTCTTCCGGTTCAAATGCTTTGCCACCGATTAAGGACGCATATTCGCTTGTTTTGAAATCTGATAACCTCACGATCACGTCATTCGGGTAGAACGCGGCCGCAATCCGCGCGATGCCGTAGGACAGCTGATCTACGAAATATTTCAGCTTGTCCGGCTCATGCGCGGTTATTTTTGCGATCTGCTGCTTTGCGCGTTTGTCCTGCAGATGCTGGTAATGCACCAAGGCGAGCGGGTGGATCCGCACATAATTGCTGATGATAAATTCGAGACGCGCCAGCCCCACCCCACGGTTCGGGGTTGCGGCAAAATGGAATGCTTGGTCAGGCTCCCCCACAATCATCATCATCTGCGTCTTGGGGGTCTTCAGGTGCTTGAGATTCACTTTCGTGACCGTAAACGGAATCGCGCCCCGATACACCACCCCTTGCTCTCCTTCCGCGCAGCTCACCGTCACCATCTGCCCGGTCTTCAATACTTTCGTGCCTGTTCCCGTGCCTACCACCGCGGGTATGCCGAGTTCGCGGGATACGATGGCCGCGTGCGCGGTCCGCCCTCCGGAATCGGTGACAATCGCTGAGGCAATCTTCATGATCGGCTCCCAATCCGGATCAGTCATCGTCGTAACCAAAACCTCGCCTTTTTGGAATTCGCGGATCCCTGCAATGCTCTTGATCACGCGCACTTTCCCGCTCCCTACCTTATTGCCCACCGCGATCCCCGTGAGCGCAATGGCGCCCTTTCTCCGCTCGGCACTCTGCCCCATGTGATAGGTTTCCAACACATTCACATTACGCCTCGCCATGACCGTTTCCGGCCGCGCCTGCACGACGTAGAGTTCGCCCGTGATGCCATCTTTCGCCCACTCGATATCCATTGGCTTGCCATAGTGCTCTTCGATAATCATGCCCCATCGCGCGAGGGTAAGCACGTCTTTGTCGCTCAGGCAGTAACGCATCCTGTCCTTCTCGGAAACCTTGATGTTGCGCGTGCCCTTTTGCCCATAGACCATTCTCCACTGCTTCGCCCCCAATTTTTTTGATATGATCGCGCGGGCGCCTGTGCGCAGTGTGGGTTTAAAGACGACAAATTCATCCGGATTGGCTGCCCCCTGCACGATATTTTCTCCCAAACCCCAGATCGCATTAATAATCACGTTATCGCGGAATCCGGACTCCGTATCAATGGTGAAAAGCACGCCGGAAGCGCCGCGATCAGAGCGCACCATGGCCTGTACGCCTACGGAAAGCGCAACGTCTTTTTTAGCAAATCCTTTATCGACGCGATAGGAGATGGCGCGGTTCGTGAAGAGCGATGCGTATGCTTTGCGGACCGCGTCAAGGAGCGCCGCTTCTCCCACCACATTGAGGTACGTTTCCTGCTGCCCCGCGAATGAAGCGTCCGGGAGATCCTCAGCCGTTGCGGACGAGCGCACGGCCACGCTTAAATTCTTAGTCTTATACGCAAGAGAAAGCTTGCGATACTGGCTGACGACCGCGCGCTGAAGTGCGGCAGGGAGCGGCGCGCGGCGTACCGCGCGGCGCACCGATTCGCCCACTGAAGAGAGCTCTTTCATATTTGAAGTGTCGAGTCCTTTCATGAGCTTGGGCACGAGGTGAGAGAGGCCTGTTTCGCGAAAAAATAAGCGGTATGCCTGTGCGGTTACCGCGAATCCATTGGGTACTTTCACTCCTTTGGCGCTCAGGGTTCTGACCATCTCTCCCAAAGAAGCGTTTTTTCCTCCTACGATAGGAATATCGCGGATGGTAAGAGACCCAAAAGGTATAATAAAACGGCGTGTGGTGGACATGGTATTCAAATATTATTGGGTAAGGTGCGTCGTGTCTTTATATAATTCGCAGAGGAAGAGAAGGGAAAAAGGGATATAAAAGAGCGTGACGATCGCCTGCCAATTGATGGGAATCTGCGCGATATTAATAGAACCGATAAGGGCATTGAACACGTAGAGCAGGAGCGCGAACACCACCGTGCGCCACAGGAGGTCCCAAAAGAATTTCTTGAAGAGCGCGAAGCTGTTTTTAAGCGCGGCAAACGGGGAACGCTCTCCTTCCGCCACTGAAAAATTCGCAAATCCAAACAGCGCCGCGAGTATAAGTGTCGCGAGCGTGAAAATAAGAAGCAACGCCCTGTTCATCCACGACAATCCTGCCGTGCCCCACGCGCCCGTATAGCGCTGCATAATGGTGGCAACGAGCACAAGCAAGAAGTAAACCGCGGTAATCGCCAAAAACAACCCTACGAGCAGCGCGAGGATTTTGAGGTAAATGCGCAACCCCTGCTTCACTGCCGTAATGATCTTCTGCTTCCCTTGAGGATTGAGCGCGGTGGCGCATACCAGGGCGCTCTGGTACCACACCTGCATAAGGAGCGAAAGCGCCATCACCGGAATCGCCACGACCATGGAGGCACTGGAAAGCGTGAGCAGGAGCGGAATCACCTCAAAAGCATTGACCCCCGTACCGCTCACGAGATTGTCCAGAAAGACGCTGAAGGTGAGCGTCCCGAAAAACGCGAGCTGGATGAGCAGCCCCACCGCATTAAAGGCAACGATGAGCCCCGCTATCACCCCGAACCGTTTCATCAGCGCCCGCCACGTGGCGCGCACCTCGGACCACCATGAGGGGAATTTATTTTTAGATACCGGGGAATCCTCGGCAAGGGAAGTAGTGACAGGCATATATTTCAAAAAATTATAAACATGAAACGCGATAATTTTTATATATGGAAAGGAAATCAAAACCCAAAATCTTTAAGAATATACCAGAGGAAAATGAATCCTAAATTGATGAGCACGCCGATTGTGATGACAATGTTCAATACTGCCTTGTGTTTGATGTCCGTTTTATATAAGAGATAAAAAGAACCGGCAAAACCTATAAAGGCGATGAAGAAAATTATAACTTTTAGATCGGTAATAAATTCAATATCTCTTTTAGCTCCATACCAAAACAATATATCTACTGAAAATAAAATAATTAATATAAAATAAAAATTGATCTTTTTAAAAATTATCATATGCCCATATTATAATAAATGCTCTCTCGCATACACCAAATCCCCCACCAGCATATTCCTCGCCTCCTCTGAGTCGCGCCTTACCCACTCTTTTCCCGACGGAGTTTGATGGATTTGATAATGAGAATCAATAGGGAAATGGAGAAGTAAGCAATGAAGAAAAAGACAAGAGATACTCCCTTATTCCAGCATAGCGCCTTACTTAAAATATCACTCCCACAGTCACCCGGGCTCAACAAAGTCAGGACGACGGCTATGGGGATGAACCAATAAGAAAACATCGCCCATGTCTTTCGGATGCGCGGTTCGGTGGCGATAAGGGCGATGATTGTGAGAAGTAAAACTAATAATGAAGCTAAAATAGCTCTCTCACCGATTATCAAATACTTCTCAAAACATTTATAATATGGCCCTCCCTTATCAGTTAAACACAATGATCCAAAATGATAATTTTCTACAGAACTATAGAACCACACACTCGCTATCAATACAAGAATAACAAAAACGGAAAAATATTTTATAATTTTTCTTAATTTTGTTATAGTCATAATATTTCCCTTATTTCTTCCACCCCCCGAATCAACCCATCCGCATCAGCGGAAGAAATGAGACCTTTTTGGTACAGCACTCTGAGGGAGTCAACCATCGCCTTGAGCACACGATCCGCTTCTTCCGTCCTTCCCTTCTTGAGGAGTTTGATTGCACCGTCAGTGGCGGCAATCAAGCCTTTCTCCACGTGCGGATCAAGGTCAAGCGTCTGAATGGTCAATTTCAGCACCTGGAGCGAGACGATGGGGTCAGGTTCTACTGAAGAATCAAGTGTGTGATCGGTGGCACCATCACCGTCAACATCCAATAATAATGCGGAGACGCTTGAAACATCCTGCATCGTCAGCTCTCCTTTCATAGTAACAGAAGTGGGGATGTTTTGGTAAGCAACGGTTCCCACCGAGTCGTCGCCTTCTCGTGTTTCGATCTCCAGGGTGAAGCTGCCCGTGGCAAGTCCTTGGAGCTTGATGGTATACGTGTCTTGGGTGTCCAGCGTGAGGTATTTGTCTTCTCCGAATTCCCGGTACGAGCTGTTGGGGATTCCCTCTTCGATGATGGTGATGCCGGAATCAGGGCCCGGGTTGGGAATGAGGCCCGTGTGATTTCCGAGAGAGTCGTAGGCGTCAATGGCGACCGGAGAGAATAGTCTCAAGATTGATTTCTTTGGTTTGTAGGTAGGTTCGGTGGTGGAGATGAATAGAGGAAGATTTTGAGTATTCAATGTTTCCTTAATAATTTGCTTTATCAACTCACGTAATCCATCAACCTCAAAAATGTCACCATGACTCCTCTTTAAGCTCAAGAGCCGATTATCCGCATACAGATCAACATAGAATTTCTGTGCATCCATGGCAAACGCGCTCGGCAGAAAGACTGTGCCGTCGCCACGATAGGTCTCGATCGGATTATGCGTGATCTTGGTGGTATCGATGAGCCCATACGACGTTTTCTGCGAATAGTGCAGTCCGGTCAAGGTATCGAGATCGCCCCAGCCCGCGATCTGGATTACTTCAACATTTGGCGGCGCTGTCCAGGAGTCGAGCACCTGCTGTGTACCCGTTCCTTTGGTTAATAATCCCCCATTGAGAATGTTTGGATTATCAAGATCAACAGGAAAAGGTTTCAAACGTCCTTCAAAACCGAGTAGGAAATCATCGAATTCCGAACGGGTGGTGATTTCTGTACCATAGCGTTGGAGAAATTGCGTGAGCAAGGACGCTGCGGGGTCGAACGAGACGACGGGGAAAATGGCCCCGGCTCGCGTGAAGTATTCTGGGGAAGGAAGAAGGTGATACGCAGAGGGCATATTCTCGCCCCATGCGCGAGTGGTCACGGGAGAGATCACGATACGTTTGAGCGGATTCGATTCTTCGCCGTGCAAAAGTCTGCTCATGGCTTCAGGCGTCCCCAATTGCGGCGTTGCTACCATGATAAACTTGTCAATCAAATCCGCCTTGCCTTCGTCTTGCAGTCTGCGGATGAGCAGTTTCCCTACCTGCCCGCCCATGCTGTGCGTGATGAGGGTGACTTTTCCGGTTTGTGAGGTTTGAGCCAGGGATTCGATCTCATCGGCAAGGCGGACTATGCTGTTTTCGAGCGCTATCGTACCGTTTGTCACGTCCTCAACATTATACCGCCAGTCGTAAGGCAGGGCTTCCCATTCATTGATCGTCTGTTCGTTTCTTAGTGTATTCATGGAATCAATGAATTTCTTGTAGATGTTCACGGTCGCGTTGAGCACCTCGTCAATGATCCCTTCCGTATGCGCTTTCGTATAGATACCGGACTCGGTGCTTGATCCGTCGGGATTAAGAAATAATGCACGCACATCCGAATCAGCATTCGGCTCCCACAGTTGATCTTCGCAATTGACGGCACAATCTGGGCTAGGTCTCTTATGGAAAAGCCGGCTTCCCTTGATGCCGGGAAGAAACGCGACGTTGGAGTAGCCGGTCTGGAAGGTGAGTTCTCCGGCTGCGGGGAGGCGCGCAGTTGTCTCGGCGCCGCTGGTTTCGAAGTGGTATTGGTAATTTCCCTTGGGAAAGGTGCTGGTGTAAGCGTACTGTTCGCCGTTGGAAAAGTTGCCGTCTTTGAGTATGGAGGGAACAGTGTCGCCAGTATCAGGAATGAGAGGGATGAGGTCAAGATTGACGGTGCCGGTATCGATGTGGAGTAAGAGACTCTGCGGCGGGTCGCTATCTTGGTCGGTGTAGATTACCTTGAAGGCGAGTGGAGTAAGATTGGCCGTGCCTCTGTCAGGATTGACGCCGTCAGTGACATAGCCGGTCTCTTGCGAAAAGGAGAGGACAGGAGGGTGGTTTGTGGGTGATCCTGGAGCGCATTTGCCTAAAGCGCCTGCCTGATAAATGGCGACGATCTCCTCGGCGGTGAGGGCGCGGGTGTAGAGGGTCACCTCATCCACCTGACCCTGAAGACGCCTGATATCGCCGTAGTATCCTCCTACCTTGCCGATGAAGAACTGCGTGCCTTCAGGAGGGACATCGATGGTGATTGGAGCGCTGTTCACGGGCACGCCGTCGAGGTAGAGCGTGACGAAGCTGCCGACATTGGTCACGGCAACGTGGTGCCACTGTCCTAGGGCGACCTGCGGCCCGAACAGATCAGGCCCCCATGAGGAGAAATAGAGCCTGCCGAAACTTGCGCCAATATTGTACGACGCGCCAGTGGCGCCAAACAGGCCGTAGCCTGCAAAATACGCCTCCTGGGCAACCAGGGCGTCAATCTTAACCCATACTTCCAGGGTGCGGTCGCTTGCCCCTGCGGGTAATCCTTGGGTGGGTATCTCTACCAGATCGTCAATGCCGTCAAAGCTGAATCCCTGGCCTACCTTACCGGCATCATATACTGTGCCTCCTTCCAAGGCGCCGTGGTTTAACCCTAGGCTGTCTTGCGCATTACCTTCGGCACGCCACCAGTGTGCGGTGTCTGAAGGCAGGGGGAGGCATGAGGCGGCGTGGGCGGGAGTTGAGAGAAATACGAAAGAGAGGAGAATGCTTAAAGGCAACAAAAACAAGCGGATAGGATCATTAAATAAAATACAGAAAGAATGCATTTTACGATGCCTTGCCATAGTATTCATCGAACATTAAATTACCCTTCCGCAATGGTGGTATAACGCGGCGCGCTTTTGCTCGCAAGGGCTACAATCCCTCCGATGCAATACGCAAAAAGCGCGGTCACCACCGGTTCCATCGTGAGATTAAACAGGGTCCACACTTCGCGCACCACAAAAAATCGCAAAAACGCAAGCATGATACCTAATATCAAACCGACACACGCGGCGCCCACTGCTGCCACTTTTGCCGGCGCCGCGCGCTTCACCACGAATTGCCGCCCAACCAAGGCAAAGAGACATAGTTTCACGACAAACGTACCCGCATCCGCGGCATCAGCCCAAAGGCTCGGCATGATGAGCGAGCTAAGGGTCATGAACAATATGATTCCTCCCGCGACAAGTAAAGGTGTGCGCGCCTCTTTGAGGTACCATCCAATATCAATGCCGTAAATCAGCGTGCCCTTTTTGCGCACCCCTCTTGGCGCAGCCAAAGGCGCCGCATTCTCCGCACGCGCCGCCACATCGCCTTGGTAAGAAGGCGGCTGCAGGGATTCCTCTTCTTGCGGAGAGGGAGGAAATGTCGAGGTAGTCTCGTTTTCCATTTATTTAAAGGATTATATGCCATTCATTATACAATATTTTCCACTTTCCTACAATATTTCGTTATAGCTCACAATAACTGTTACCAAGAGAATAGCGGATAGATCAGAATTGGGTTACCGTAGCCGTCTATGACTATGGCAACCAAGAATGAAATCTTCTCCCGCTATCTGGGGGAATACCTCAA
>Ga0265296_1001643_pt1 | contig 24907 bp, 22 predicted proteins | sample MunlanPumphouse1_FD_189073 | JGI IMG/M metagenome (GOLD analysis project Ga0265296, IMG submission 189073) | Groundwater microbial communities from a municipal landfill in Southern Ontario, Canada - Pumphouse #1 | ecosystem: Environmental > Aquatic > Deep subsurface > Groundwater | place... | reverse complement strand
GTGGTTGTCAGTTTCGAGCATCATTTGAAATATGATATGTCCGGCTATCCGCGCCTGAGCCTGTTAACAAAGCCGCATGTCGCTTCTCTGATCGTTTCAATTTGCGATGTTTATGACGCCCTTTCGCAAAGGCGGGGCTACAAGCAGGATTATTCACCGGATGTGGTTTACAATATAATGAATAAAGAGAAAGGCAGCTCTTTTGACCCGGAGCTGCTGGATAAATTCTTTAAAGTCATAGGTCTGTGGCCGGTTGGCGCGGTGGTGGCATTAAATGACGGCAGCATAGCATTAGTCAGGGATCAGAATGAATCTGATATCCAGCGGCCAAAGATTGAGATTGTCTCTCCTGTTGACAAGAAACGCCTGGTTGACCTGGTTGAGGAGAAGAGTTTGAGCATCGAGCGTTACCTTAATCCCTGGAAGGAAGGCAAGGAATTCCTGCGTTTAGCCCAGTAGCCAAGCAGAGTGCCTGGACACTGTCCCTGATTTGGCTTGACAATTAATTATGCGATGTTATATTTGATAAAACAATGGCTAAATATATCTTTATAACCGGCGGGGTAATCTCAAGCTTAGGCAAGGGGATCGCCTCCGCCTCTATCGGCAAGATCCTGGAATCCCGCGGCCTGAAGATAACATTGATGAAGCTTGACCCCTACATCAATGTCGACCCCGGGACAATGAACCCTTATCAGCACGGGGAGGTCTATGTTACCGATGACGGCGCGGAGACTGACCTGGACCTGGGGCATTATGAAAGATTTACCAGGGCAAAGATGACCAAATTCAATAATGCCACCACCGGCCAGGTTTACAACGCGGTAATATCACGCGAGCGCCGGGGGGATTATTTAGGCAAAACTATTCAGGTTATCCCCCATGTTACAGACGAGATAAAAGAGAGGATTAAAAAAGTTGCCCAGGTAAGCGACGCGGATATTGTTTTAATCGAGGTCGGCGGCACGGTAGGGGATATTGAAAGCCTTCCCTTTCTAGAGGCAGCGCGGCAATTTAAATTGGATGCCGGGGAAAAGAACGTCCTTTATATCCACCTTACCCTGGTCCCTTACATAAAGGTCGCTGATGAAATAAAGACCAAGCCTACTCAACACAGCGTGCAGACATTGCGCGAAATCGGTATCCAGCCGGATATATTGATCTGCCGCACGGAAAAGCCGCTTGCTGATGAGGTTAAAGAAAAGATATCACTCTTCTGTAATGTGCGCAAGCAGGCGGTTATTGAATCGCGCGACGTTGAATCTATTTATCAGGTGCCTATGGTTTTTAAGGCGCAGATTTTAGATGAGATAATCCTTAGCCATTTTAATTTAATTTCCAAACCATCGGATTTAAAAGATTGGGAGAAGAATGTGGTAGAGCGCCTGTTTTCTCCCAAGGGAACAGTCCGGGTGGCGGTGGTGGGTAAATATATCGGCCTGCAGGATGCTTATAAATCCATTTACGAAGCAATCACTCACGCCGGGATAAGTAACCAGCTGAAGATAGAGGTTAAAAAGATCGATTCTGAAGATATTGAAAAAACCGGACCGGAAAAGCTGCTCGAATGCGTAGATGCGATTTTAGTGCCCGGGGGATTCGGTAACCGGGGCATTGAAGGTAAGATTAAGGCGATTGAGTTTGCCCGGAAAAACAAGATTCCTTTTTTGGGCCTTTGCCTGGGGATGCAGTGCGCGGTGATAGAATTCGCGCGCCACCTTTGCGGATTAAAGGATGCTAACTCTACGGAGTTTAAGCCGAAAACCAAGTATCCGGTAATCAGCCTTTTGGCTGAGCAGAAAAATATTAAGGATTTAGGCGGGACTATGCGCCTGGGCGCCTACCCTTGCAAAATAAAGAAGAATACCTTAGCTGCCAAAGTTTATCAGAAAAATATTATTTTTGAAAGGCACCGCCACAGGTATGAGTTCAATAATAAGTTCCGCAGGGCATTCGAGAAGAAGGGGATGATTTTCTCCGGGATTTATCAGAAGAAAAACTTAGTTGAGATCGTGGAGTTAAAAAATCACCCTTATTTTATCGCGGTGCAGTTTCACCCCGAGTTTAAATCCAAACCTGATGCAGCACACCCCTTATTCAGGGAGTTTATTAGAGCGGCACTAAATACTAAATAGGGATAAGGGGACAGCTCTAAGATTGCTTCCAGAAACATCTCTTAAAAAGAATATGAATGCGATACTAGCCTTAGAAGACGGCACAATATTCAAGGGAAGCTCTTTCGGCGCAAGCGGAGAGCGTTATGGGGAGGTAGTTTTTAATACCAGCATGGCCGGATACCAGGAGATTATTACTGACCCGTCATATAAGGGTCAGATTATAACCATGACCTATCCTTTGATCGGCAATTATGGCATTAACCGGGAGGATGTGGAGTCGCGTCAGCCTTTTTTAGAGGGTTTTGTGGTTAAGGAGTATAGCAAGATCGCCAGCAATTGGAGAAAGGACCAGTCTCTGGGAGAGTATCTAAAGGAAAATAATATTCCGGGGATCGAAGGCGTTGATACCCGGAGCCTGACCCTGCACATACGTCAACAGGGCGCAATGAAAGCGGTTTTATCTACGCAGGATCTTGATGAGGCCAGTTTGATCAAAAAAGCCAAAGCTAGCCGGGGCTTAGTGGGTGTAGATTTAGTCAAAGAGGTTACCAGCCCAAAAAAGTATAATTATGGCCGGCAGCGAGGCGGCAAATATGATGTAGTGGTTTTAGATTGCGGGGTAAAATACAATATGCTCAGGGAATTGCTGCGCCACAAATGTAATGTTACGGTGATGCCCGCGCAGGCGACGTGCGAGGAGATCCTTGAGGCTGGACCCGACGGAGTTTTGCTTTCTAACGGCCCGGGAGACCCTGCGGCATTAGATTATGTGGTTAAAACGGTAAGCGGGCTTATCGGTAAAATTCCCATCTTCGGAATTTGCCTGGGGCATCAGATGCTCGGGTTGGCCATGGGTGGGAAAACCTATAAGCTTAAATTCGGCCACCACGGCGCAAATCATCCGGTAAAGGATTTGAGAACAGGGAAGGTTTCCATAACCAGCCAGAACCACGGGTTCTGCGTGGATATTGACTCCATGAGCAAAAAAGAGGTTGAGTTGACGCATGTAAATTTAAATGACGGTACTTCCGAGGGGTTGCGCCATAAAAAACTGCCCATATTTTCCGTGCAGTTCCATCCCGAGGCTTCCCCCGGGCCGCGCGACGCCGAGTATTTATTTGCTGAATTTGTATCGTTGATGCAAAAGTCCCGAAGATAAATATGCCTAAGAGAAAAGACATTAAGAAGATATTGATTATCGGCTCCGGACCTATTGTCATCGGCCAGGCATGCGAGTTTGATTATTCCGGAACTCAGGCCTGCAAGGTTTTAAAGCAGGAGGGTTTTAAGGTAATCCTGGTGAACTCTAACCCGGCAACAATCATGACTGACCCGGAGGTTGCTGATAGGACCTATATCGAGCCTATCACGGCGGAGATGGTAGAGAAGATCATCGCCAAAGAAAGGCCGGATGCGCTTCTGCCTACCCTTGGCGGACAGACCGCCCTGAATACGACTGTGGAGTTGGCGAAAAAAGGCGTATTAAAGAAATATAAAGTAGAGACGATCGGCGCCAATATCAAAGCGATCAAAAAAGGGGAGGACCGCCAGCTGTTTAAGGCGGCGATGAAAAAAATAGGATTGGATCTGCTCAAAAGCGATCAGGCTTACACTCTGGAAGAGGCAGTTAGCGTCGCCGGCAAGATCGGTTTTCCTGTAATTATCCGGCCGAGTTTTACTCTGGGGGGAGCGGGTGGTTCGATCGCCTATAATATGGAAGAGTTTAAGGTTTTGGCTAAGCGTGGCCTGGAATCTAGCATGATCAGCGAGATTTTGGTTGAAGAATCCGTGACGGGCTGGAAAGAGTTTGAGCTGGAGGTCATGCGCGACTTAAAGGATAATGTGGTGGTTATTTGTACCATTGAAAATCTTGACCCCATGGGGGTGCACACCGGGGACAGCATCACGGTTGCCCCTATCCAGACATTAACGGATAAGGAATATCAAAAGATGCGCGACGCCTCCATTGCCTGTATCCGCGAGATCGGAGTTGAAACCGGCGGTTCAAACATCCAGTTTGCCGTGCATCCTGAAACCGGCAGGATGGTGGTTATTGAAATGAACCCGCGGGTTTCGCGCAGTTCAGCTTTAGCATCCAAAGCCACAGGTTTTCCCATTGCCAAGATCGCCGCCAAGCTTGCCGTAGGATACACCTTAGATGAGATCCCCAATGATATTACCCGGGAGACACCCGCTTGTTTTGAGCCGGCAATTGACTATTGCGTGGTAAAGATACCGCGTTTTACATTTGAGAAATTTCCTTCCGCTGATAGCACGCTGGGCATATCCATGAAGTCAGTGGGCGAGGCCATGTCTATCGGCCGCACTTTTAAGGAGGCGCTGCAAAAGGGCCTGCGTTCATTGGAGATCAAGAAGTTCGGTTTAGAGAGCGTTGTCTTTAATAATCCGGAAGATATTAAAGTTGACGGCCTGATCCTGGATAAGATTTGTCAGAAGCTTAAATTTCCTAATGCCGAAAGGATCTTTTATATCGGAGATGCCTTCCGCGCCGGACTGGATATTGAGAAGATTTACGATTTGACCAAAATCGACCGCTGGTTTTTATATAATATCAAAGAGATTATTGATTGCGAAAAAGAGCTGCTGAAAAATAAACAAAATCTTTCTTTAGAATTGCTTAAAAAAGCCAAAGAATACGGTTTTAGCGACAGGCAGTTAGCCAGGCTTTTATCCAGCAGTGAAGAGAAGATGCGTGCTTTAAGAAAGTCCATGGATCTGGCCCCGGATTTTAAGCTGGTTGACACATGCGCCGCGGAGTTTATGGCGCACACCCCTTATTTTTATTCTACGTATGATAAATGAAAAAATGGGGTCAGAATTATTTTTTGGAAATAGAAATTGGTGAAAAATAATTCTGACCCCATTTTTCTTCCGACAAATAAAAAAGAAAGAGGGCTATGGCGATAAAAATTAAATTTCTCGGGGGCGCGAAAACCGTCACCGGATCAAGCCATTTGGTTTGCGCCGGCAAAACAGAGATCCTGCTTGACGCCGGGCTCTTCCAGGGGCATCGCGACGCGTTCTATGAAGTTAATACCACCTTCCATTATAACCCGCGCACGATCAACGCCATGGTTTTATCGCACGCGCATATCGACCACTGCGGCAATATCCCCAACCTGATTAAACAAGGCCTGCGCTGCAAGATTTACACTACCGCGGCCACCAAGGACCTGGCGGATCTTATGCTGGTTGATTCGGGAAAAATCCAGCAAGAAGATGTGCGTTACGTAAACAAGATCAATACGCGTCTGGGCCTGCCGTTGCGTAAGCCCCTCTATACGGAAAAGGAGGCTTCCCGGGCCACTAAGATTTTTCGCTCCATTTCATATAACCAGAAGTTCTGCGTTGCTAGGGATATTTGCGCCACGATTACCGATGCCGGGCATATCCTTGGTTCGGGGACGATTATCCTGGACATCAAGGACGCAGGGCGCAATGTGCGTTTAGGTTATGCCGTGGATCTGGGAAGGAAAAACCTGCCCTTATTGAATAATCCTGTAATTCCCAAGGGGCTGGATTATCTGATTATAGAATCTACCTACGGCGGAAGATTACACCGGCCCATTGATGAGGCGCAATCAAAGTTAAGGGAGGGGGTTTGCCGCGCGATAAAAAGAGGGGGTAAGGTCTTGATCCCGTCTTTCACCCTGGAGCGCACCCAGGAGGTAATTTATTTCTTAAGCGAGTTGCTTAAAGAAAAACTTATCCCTTCTGTACCCATTTATGTGGATAGCCCGTTAGCCACGGATATTACGGATTTATTTGAATATCATCTGGATTCTTTAAATGATAAAACCCGCCAGGCGTTTGCCCGTGGGGATAATCCCTTTGAACTGCTGAATTTGCGTTTTATCCGCGAGCAAAAAGATTCCAAGGCTTTAAACATTGATAAGCGGCCGATGATTATTATTGCCGGCAGCGGGATGTGCGAATCCGGAAGGATGCTGCATCATTTGCAGAACAATATCGAGGATTCACGCAATATGATTTTGGTGGTCGGGTATATGGCGCGAGATACCCTGGGCAGAAGAATCGTGGAGAAATTACCTTTCGTAAGGATATTCGGGGTGGAGTATGAGCTTAACGCCGAAGTGGTGGTGATTAATGCTTTCTCGGGCCACGCGGATCAGGCGGAGCTTGTGGATTTTGTCACCGGGTGCCTGCCGCTTAAAAAGATTTTCCTGGTGCACGGTGAACCTGACCAGTCCCAGGCCCTTTCTGATATATTGGTTCAAAAAGGCCTGGATGTGCGCATACCGGATAAAGACGAAGAAGTGTTGCTTGAATGATAATTTTGTGGTAAAGTAATTTTCCTAATTTTAGGTAAGGTAGTTCCCGTCTCATAACATATGCCAAAATTCTCTTGCGACAATTTTGGCATATTCGGCGGGATAAATTCGCACATAAACTTACGTCGTAGCGAGTGAAAACGAGTACTCCGTAAGTTTAGTGCTCATTTAGGAGGAAGTTAAAATGATTGGTGGTTTTTCCACTCCCAAGAAAGATAAGGCAGTTAAATCATCCGGAGGAAAGCTTGTTAAGGCCGGAGAGATCCTGGTGCGCGGAGTAGATACTTATAAAGCCGGCGTAAATGTCCGTGGCTTGGGCACTTTGTTCGCCGCTTGCCCGGGCAAGGTTTATTTTACCCGCAAGAAGACCAGCCACGGCAGGGTGCGCACATTCGTTAATGTCGTCCCGCAGGCAAAGAAGCAAAAATAAGCTATAGATGTTGGATCCGGCCAAGCGCTACTCTAACACAAAATATACTTTAAGTATCATCGCTGTTTTTTACACCATAACCCTGATCCTGGTTGCCCTGGGATCGGGGTTCTTTTTGTTTTTAGAATCTTCTCTTAAGGGATCCAACCTGCCGGGTTATTTATCGATTGCCGTATTTCTTCTGGTCATTTCGGTTTCTTATTACTTATTAAATTTACCGCTTAATTTCTATGCCGGCTATACCTTAGAGCACGAATTTAATTTATCCAGACAAAAGCAGGGGGATTGGTGGCTGGACCAGCTGAAATCCGGGGTCCTGGGTTATATAATTTTACTGATACTGGTTCTGGCTTTTTACTGGATCCTGGCGGGGTTCGGTGATTGGTGGTGGCTGGTTGTTTCTGTCTTCTGGATATTCTTTAGCGTAATTTTGGCGAAATTAACCCCGGTTTTAATCGTCCCTTTATTTTTTAAATATAAAAAATTAGAGGACCAGGCCTTGCGCGAAAGGATCTTTAGATTAGCCCAGGCAATGCGGGTAGGGCTGCTGGATGTCTTTGAGATAGATTTCAGTAAGAAAACATTAAAGGCAAATGCCGCTTTTACGGGTATGGGCAGAACCAGGCGCGTTATTTTAGCCGATACCTTAAAGGATAAATACAGCCATGATGAGATCGAGGTGATCCTGGCGCATGAGTTCGCGCATTACCGGCTTAAGCACATAATTAAATTGATCTGCGTAAACTCCCTGGTAACCATGGGGCTGTTTTTTCTTATTTTTAAAACCAGCGCCTATGCCTTGGGGCTGTTCAAATTAGATTCCCTTACGCAGTTAGCCGGCCTGCCGCTGGTATTCCTTTATTTCATGATCTTCGGGACAATTATGCAGCCCCTGGAGGCATATTTAAGCCGCAGGTTTGAGAGGGAGGCGGATAAGCTGGCGCTTAAAGTTACCGGGGCAAAAGAGGCATTTGTTTCGCTTATGGAAAAGCTGGCCAGCCAAAACCTTGCCGATAGAAACCCGCATCCCATAGCTAAATTCTTGTTTTTTGACCATCCGCCGATCGATGAACGCATAAAAATGGCTAAATAAATAGGGACGGTTCTATTTTTCTCGAGTCTAGTTCCAGAAAAATAGAACCGTCCCTATTTATTCTATTTATTTTAAAAAGTCGATTACGATTTGCGCGGCACGCATTGCCGCTCCGGGCTCTCCCAGAGAGGATTTAACCAGGGCGAGGCCTGAAGTGATTTTTTGAAGCTCTCTTTGATCGCGCCAGATGCGCAACACTTCTGGGGCGATTTTCTTTGCCCTCGCGCCAAATTGCACGAACTCCGGGATAATCTTGCTGCCTGCTACGATATTTACGATCCCGATATAAGGGATCTTTACCTGAGGGCGGTATAAAAGATAATTTAACAGGTTCATCTTGTAAATTATCACGAATGGTTTCTGCATAATTGCAGTTTCCAGTGTGGCTGTGCCTGAGCAAACCAGGCAGAAGTCCGCAGCTTTCATACAGTCGTAAGTTTTGCCTTCCACAACTTTGGCATCCAGATTTGATTTCTTGATCAGTACATTATAAATATCCCAATCAACTTGAGTGGGTTTGGCAATGATAAATTGGGCGTCAATTCTTTTATTAAGCAGGCGCGCTGTTTTAAGCATTACAGGAAGAATATTTTTTATTTCCTGTTTACGCGATCCGGGGAAGAGGGCGATAGTTTTTTTCTTATCGGATAATCCTAAACCGGCCAGGAATTCATTTTTTGCCATCGTGGGCCTTGCGATATCCAGGAGCGGATGCCCGGGGAAATCCACATCCATGCCGTGCCGGGAATAGAATTCCCGCTCAAATTTAAAGAGCACGATCATTTTTTTGATATATTTTCTGATGGTTTTTATTCTTCCCGGACGACTTGCCCATACCTGGGGGCTGACGTAATAAATCGTGGGGATGGAGTTGTTAATTGCTTTGGCAATCCTGAGGTTGAATCCGGAGAAATCCACAAATATTATCGCGTCGAATTTCTCATTTGCTATTTTATTTAAGATCAATTTCTTAAGGGAGAGGAATTTAGGAAGTTTCTTTAAGACATCAAAAAGGCCCATCACGCTTAAGCCGCTTGTGTCATAAATGATCTCTGCCCCTGAGCGCTCAAGCAGCCTGCTGCCTACCCCCAGGATCCTTATACCGGGATTTATATTTTTTATTGCAGTAACAAGGGTTGCGGCGTGGAGTTCTCCCGAAGGCTCGCCGCAGATAATCAGGACCTGTTTTTCAGCCATATCTGTCTTTGGATTTTCAGAGCAACTGCCAGGGCTTCCCTGGCTACCGTGCCTGAGACTAGAGGAGCTACGTTATTAGTCGCGCATGCGATAAATGATTCCAGTTCTTTTTGCAGGGGTTGTTCTTTTTCTATGGGCAGGTTTTCCTTGGTTATCTGTAAGCCGGTCTTACGGTAAACCGATGCCTCGGCATTTTTATAATCAAGGGAAATGTAGGTATCCTCCTGGAAGATGCGGATCTTACGCATGGTTTCGTCGGATACTCGGGAGGCGGTAAGGTTGGCGATGCAGCCGTTTTTAAAGGTGAGGCGCGCATTGGCTATATCTTCAAATTTAGTCAGGACATTGACTCCTACAGATTCAATCTTCTTAAGCGGAGAGTTTACTAATCCCAGGACAATATCAATATCATGGATCATAATGTCCAGCACCGCGCCTACGTCAAGGGAGCGGTTGGGAAAGCTTGAAAGGCGGTGGCATTCGATAAATTTCGGTATTTTGATTATTTTGAGGGTGGCTGCGAAGGCGGAGTTGAATCTTTCAATATGGCCGACCTGAAGGATGAGTTTATTCCTGGCGGCGATCTTTATCAGGCCATCAGCTTCTTTGAGGGTAAGGGTAAAGGGTTTCTCAACTAAGGTATGCACGCCTTTATTCAGGAAATCCGCGGCTACTCTTTGGTGCAGGGCAGTGGGAACGGCAATGCTTACCGCATCCACCTTTCCGAAAAGTTCTTTATAGTCGGTATATCCAGCTATTCCCAGGTTAGCGCAAACCTGGTTTAGGCGCTCCGAGTTAGTGTCGCATACAGCGGTCAACTCGCAATTCGGGCTTTCCTTATATATTTTGGCGTGGATGCTGCCCAAATGCCCTACGCCGATTACGCCTACCTTGATCTTACCCATGCAATGATAATAGCAAAGCGCCTGCCTTGTTTCAACTAAAATCTTAACAGAAATGGGGTCAGAATTATTTATTTCATTGACTGTCCCCGTAATAAATAATTCTGACCCCATTTCTGCTGACCCCATTTCTCGCTCGCCGTCCCGCTTGCACATAGCGCAAATTCCAATTGATAATAAATTGGAGTATGGTAAACTAATCAATAAGAGGATTAATAAATGAGACGCGGTTTCACCCTGATTGAAATAATCATAGTCATCATCATCGTAGGGATACTTGCGGCAGTAGGCATAAGCCAATACTCTAAAACAGTGGAAAAAGGAAGGCAAGCTGAAGCTAAAGTACGCATAGGCAATATGCGCCAACTTGCCCATGAATATTACATGAATAATGGCACTGTGATGGGCATAACGTATGGCGACGTAGGGGTGGATTATACCTGTAGATCTGATAGTTTCTATCGGTATAACGCTAACGGCTATGCTTCAGGTTACGTAAATTTACGGGCTTATAGATGTACCAGTCAAGGTAAAACTCCTAATGTAGATAGGGGGTACAACTATTTTATGACGTATAATCCTACCACCGGGCAGAGTAAGTGGTGCTGTTATTACAATGATGACGCCTCAAGTTGCTTCGGCCTGCCTACTTCTTGAGTTTGTTGCCGCAATGTTACGGCGATATAAGTGCAATTCCGGGACACAATCCTTAATTCTAATTTTGCCTTAGATTTTTCCCCTTTTCTATCTTTGTCAAGCAGGAGGGGGATTTTTTATGCTTAGGCCGGATCTGCAGAGCAATAAAAAAGTTTGCTATGGCCCGGGGTATATGCTAAAATACACCTTCTTGAAGAAAGGCGCAAAATGAAGGATTATTTTAAATTATTGAAGTTTATAAGGCCCTATATGGGCAAATTCGGCCTGGCTGCCGTTTGTATGGCCTTTTCCGCAGTTTTTGACGGAGTATCCCTGGCGATGATGGTTCCCCTGGCGGATAAGGTGCTCACCAACAGGAAAATCATCGTTCCTGTAAAAATGCCTCATTTTTTATCCGCCTTTGTGGACAAAATCAACAGTTTTAGCCCGGAGGCCCTGCTGAACTATATGGCCATAGGGATTATCTTACTGTTTATACTCAAGGGATTTTTTGGCTTTATGCAGAGCTATCTTATGTCGGATATCGGGCAGCGTATCGTCAGGGATATAAAAGCCAAGCTTTACGCTAAGTTTCAGATGCTTTCTTTGGATTATTTTACGCATAAGCGCGGCGGAGAGATGATCTCGCGCATTACCAATGACGCCAGGATCGTAGAGAACGCGGTTTCTTACGGCTCAACAGACCTGGTCTATCAGGGCCTGCAGGTAGTGATATTTCTTACCCTGACCTTATGCATTTACCCCAAGTTTGTTATTTTTATTGTTCCGCCGCTGGCGATCCTGGGTTATCTGATCTCTACCGTAGGCAAGAAACTGAGGAAGCTCTCCAAGTCCTCCCAGGAGAAGATGGCGGATGCCAACTCCATACTTTACGAAAATATAATCGGCGCCCGTATTGTCAAAGGTTTCAGCATGGAAGAGTATGAGATCAATAAATTTAACAAGGTAAATAATGACTATTACCGCGTTTCCATGAAGTCCATCAAGCGGACGCTGCTTTTAAGCCCGGCTACGGAAATATTGGGTTGTATCGCCGGGGTATTTGTTTTTGTCCTTGGCGGCAGGGAGGTGATCGCGGGAAAGATCTCCTTCGGGGTTTTTGGATTGTTTATCGGTTCGCTTTTATCGACGATCAGGCCATTTAAGAAACTAAGCCAGGTAACCTCATTGAACCAGCAGGCAGCGGCAGCCAGTGAACGTATCTATGAAGTTTTGGACGCTAAGCCTACCGTAGTTGAATCTCCGAATGCCTCGGAACTAAATGATTTTAAGAATAACGTTGTTTTTAGCGATCTCTGGTTTAGTTATGGCGATAACCATGTGCTGAAGGGCGTAAATTTAGATGTGCCCCGCGGCTCTATGCTTGCTGTTGTCGGCCCCAGCGGGAACGGCAAAACTACCTTGTTGGATTTGATCCCGCGTTTCTATGATCCCAAGAAAGGCAGGGTAATGATCGACGGCGTAGATATCAAAGAGGTTAAATTAAAGTCATTACGCCGGCAGATCGGCATTGTTACCCAGGAGACGATACTTTTTAATGATTCGATAAGGGCGAATATCGCTTATGGCAAGCCCGACACCGGAGACGAAGAGATCAAGAAGGCCGCGCTCCAGGCCAATGCCCACGATTTTATCATGCGTATGCCCCGGGGTTATGACACGGTTATCGGGGACAGGGGAATGCGCATATCAGGCGGGGAGCGCCAGAGGATCGCTATAGCGCGCGCTTTGCTTAAAAATCCTCCTATCCTGATCCTCGATGAAGCCACCTCTCAGCTGGATTCAGAATCAGAGCGTATCGTTCAGGAGGCCTTAGACCGGCTTATTCAGGGCCGCACGGTATTTGTTATCGCCCACCGGCTTTCTACGGTAAGGAACGCGGATAAGATCGTGGTGCTGGATAAAGGGGTGATCGTTGAGCAGGGCACGCATGCTCAACTGCTGGAGAAGGACGGTTTATACAGACGGCTTTATGAGACTCAAGAGACACAATAACATTTGCAAATAGGCAAAATTTTGTTATAATTAAAAAATTAACTTTCTGCCGCAACCTAAGGGCTAGAAGCGTATATTAACCAGTAGGTTAGAGAACCATGGTTTGCCTTCCGTTAGGCAAACCAAAAAAAGGGGGAGTAGAGACGTGCCATCAGAATTAATCAAGCAGCTTTTGGAAGCAGGGGTGCATTTTGGGCACCAGACTAAGCGCTGGAATCCCAAGATGAAGAAGTTTATTTTCGGTTCAAGAAGCGGTATTTACATTATCGACCTGGAAAAGACCGAGGAGTGCATCAATGCTGCCCGGGATTTCTTGATGGATATAACTTCAAAAGGGGATTTTGTCCTTTTTGTAGGGACCAAAAAGCAGGCTCAGGATGTAATCAAACAGGAGGCCATACGCAGCGGCATGTATTACGTTACTGACCGCTGGCCGGGCGGGATGCTTACCAACTTTGCCACGATCAAAAAGAGCATTAACCGCTTAAAAGACATTGAGAAGATGCGTGTGGACGGGACATTTGAAAAGCTGACCAAGAAAGAAGTGGCGCACCTGGAAAAAGAACTGGTCAAGTTGAATAAGAACTTCTCCGGGATCGTCACTATGGAGCATATGCCCAAGGCAGTCTTTGTCGTAGATACCAAGAAAGAAGCAACCGCGGTGGCTGAGGCGCGCAGGCTGGGAATCCCCATAATCGGGTTGATTGACACTAACTCTAACCCCGACCTGGTAGATTATCCTATCCCCGGCAATGATGACGCTACTAAATCCATCCGTAGCGTAGCCACGATTATCGCTGATACGATTATTGAAGGAAGAAATAAATTTTTATCCTATCTTTCTCAGGACGGGGTTAAGGTAGAAGAAGCAAAGCAGGATATCTCTCTTGAGCTCCTTCCGGAAGAGGATGTCCAGATCAAAGAGATTGAGGAGATTGTCGAGGATAGCCAGCCGCTTACCGAAGAGGCAAAGGCGGCAAAGAAAGCGCGCCTGAAACAAGCAGCGGAAACAAAGCCGAAATTAAGAAAGAAGGGGTAATTTTAAAATGAAGAGTTCAGTGAATACGATTAAGGAGCTAAGGGATATTACCTGCGCCAGTATCGCGCATTGTAAAAAGGCCCTGGAGGATACCAAGGGTGATATAAAACAGGCAGCGATATTATTGCGCAAGCAGGGTTTGGAGATTGCTGCTAAGAAACAGGCCCGCAGCGCCAAAGAGGGCCGCGTGGATGCTTATATCCATCATAGCAATAAGATGGGAGTGCTCCTTGAGGTAAACTGCGAATCGGATTTTGTGGCCAGAAATGAAGAATTTGCCAGGTTTACCAAAGACTTGGCGATGCAGATTGCCGCAACCAGCCCGGCATATATAAAGAAAGAAGATGTCCCGCCGGAACTCCTGCAGCATGAAAAAAGCAAGGAAGATTACTACAAAAACAATTGTCTGCTGGAGCAGGTCTTTGTCAAAGACCCGGGCATGACGATTAAAGATTATCTGGGCAGCGTCGTAGCAAAAATCGGCGAAAATATAGTTATCCGCAGGTTTATCCGCTACAAGATCGGCGAATAAATGGGCCAACCGGTTTATAAAAGAATTGTCCTTAAGCTAAGCGGCGAGGCGCTACAGGGAAAGATGACGCATGGCATTGACCATGATGTCCTGGTTTCCATATCCGGCCAGATCAAGGAGATCAGAAATATGGCCGTAGATGTGGCAGTAGTTTTGGGGGCGGGTAATATCATCCGCGGCAGCGAGAATACCGCTTCGCGTGGTTTGGATATGGACCGTAGCGTCGCCGATTACATGGGGATGCTGGCTACCGTAATTAACGGGCTTTCCCTGCAGGACGCGCTGGAAAAATCAGGGGTGCCGACCAGGGTCATGACTGCCATTGAAATGCAAAGGATAGCCGAGCCTTATATCAGAAGAAGGGCGATCCGCCACCTGGAAAAAGGCAGGGTGGTTATTTTTGTCGCCGGTACCGGCAACCCTTATTTCACTACAGATACAGCCGCGGCGCTGCGCGCCATGGAGATTAACGCGGACGCTATTTTAAAAGCCACTAAGGTGGACGGGGTTTATTCCGCTGACCCCATGAAAGTAAAAGACGCCAGAAAGTTTGACCGGTTGAAATATATTGATGTGCTTAAGAAAGGCTTAAAGGTAATGGACGCGACGGCAATCAGCTTGTGCATGGATAATAAACTACCCATTGTTGTCTTTAATCTTAATCGCCGGGGCAATATCAAGCGCGTAGTTTTGGGTGAAAAGATCGGCACAGTCGTCCAATAATCGAAAGGTGAGTGCTATGACTATCAAGGAAGTATTGCATAATACAGAAGAGAAGATGAAGAAGGCTTTTGAATCAGCCAACCGCGAGTTTCATGAGGTAAGGACCGGCCGCGCCAGCCCGAGCCTTGTGGAAGGCATACATATCGATTATTACGGAACCCCGACTATGTTAAAACAACTGGCGGCAATATCCGCGCCTGACGCGCATTTGATTGTTATCCAGCCATGGGATCCGACAGCGATTGTTGAAATAGAGAAGGCGATTATGAAATCCAATTTAGGGATCAACCCTTCTAACGACGGAAAAATGATCAGGCTTGCTGTTCCGCAGTTATCCAAGGAGAGGCGCCAGGAGATGGCTAAGCTTATCCATAAGATGTCCGAAGACGGCAGGGTTTCCATGCGTACCATAAGAAGAGACGCTAAAGAGGCCGTAGAAAAACTGGAAAAGGATAAGTTTATCTCCGAAGATGATAAGTTCCGTGGTATTGATGAACTGCAGAAAGCGGTGGACAGGTATATCGCCAAGATCGATGAGCTTCTAAAGAGCAAAGAAAAAGAAGTTTTGGAATTTTAAGCTTGGGCCTCTAGCTCATCAGGTAGAGCACCACACTTTTAATGTGGTTGTGCCGCGTTCGAGTCGCGGGAGGCTCATAAAATTTTTGCGAAGCGAAATTTGTATCGCAAGAGTTAAGCGCAAGAGGATAAAAGGGCGGATGGTGAAATTGGCAGACACGATAGCCTTAGGAGCTATTGGGGCAACCCTTGGAGGTTCAAATCCTCTTCCGCCCACAAATAAGATGCCTGTCTTACTATGCAGGGGTGGATAGAAGCTATTAGTAATAATGCGGCGGTAATTCAGCGGTAGAATGCCTGCTTGCCAAGCAGGATGTCACGGGTTCAAGTCCCGTCCGCCGCTTTTACTTGTCTTTAATTTATTATTCGAAAGGAGCAGCAGATGCAGATAATGGATTTTCTTTCTAAGAAAGCGATTATCACCGATATAAAATCCACTAGGAAGGAAGACGTGATAAAAGAGATGGTGGATCTTTTGATCGAATCCGGGGATGTTGAGAAACGCAACCGTAACAAGCTCACCGATTCCCTTATGGCCAGGGAGGCCTTGGGCTCAACCGCAATCGGCCAGGGCATAGCCATACCGCACGCGAAATGCGACTGCGTGGACAAATTAGTCGCGGCCTTCGGCCTTTCCAAGAAAGGCGTGGATTTCGATTCTCTGGACGGGGAACTAGCCTACATCTTTTTCTTGCTTGTGGCCCCGCAGGATTCCGCCGGCCCGCACCTTAAAGCGCTAGCCCGGATATCGCGCCTTTTAAAAGATAAGTATTTCCGTGATACCCTGCGCGCCTGCATCGAGGAAAAATCCGTAATCAAGATCATCACACAGGAAGACGAGAAGAAGATTTAATCCTAGTCCTTTATTAATCATGAAAGCAGTTTCTATTGGTATCCTAAAATGGTTTTATCCGGGCATAGGTATTAAGCGCTGGGTCGGCTTAAGCACTTTTGGCGTCATACTATTGATCTTAGGCACGGCTAATCTGCGCAGCGAAGAATTCTGGCTGATCCAGCTTTTGGATGCCTTGGTTGTAACTTCGGGAATCATAATTTTAATCCTGGGCATCAAACGCATGATGCGTTCTTTCATCGCCGTAGTCGCGCCCTCTTCCAAAGGCGCGGAACTGGTTGATATTTTATACCAGAAAAAACATTTAAGCCGCGGGCCGCGCATTGTCGCTGTAGGAGGCGGGACAGGGTTATCCGTCCTTTTAAGCGGGCTCAAGGTGTATTCTTCCAATATTTCAGCTGTAGTCACAGTGGCTGATGACGGGGGTTCGAGCGGCCGGCTAAGGCAGCAGTTTGATGTCCTGCCTCCCGGAGATATACGAAACTGCCTGGTAGCTTTAGCTGATGCCCCGGTGCTGATGCGTGATCTTTTTCAGTTCCGCTTTGACAAGAATTCTGAATTTTCCGGGCACTCCTTCGGGAATCTTTTCCTTACGGTGATGACCCGCTTAACCGGTGATTTTGAAAAGGCGATCAAGGAGACCAGCAAAGTTTTAGCTTTGCGGGGCCAGGTTATCCCCTCTACTTTGGATAACGTGAAACTTGTAGCGCATTATCGGGATGGCTCAACGGTTGTGGGAGAAAACCTGATTCCCAAGGCGTTAAAACCGATTAGTAAAGTTACGCTTATTCCCGACCAGCCCTTGGCTACGCCGGATGCCTTAAGGGCGGTTAAGGAAGCGCAGATTATTGTTTTAGGCCCGGGTTCTTTATACACGAGCATAATCCCCAACCTGTTGATTAAGGAGATATCCCAGGCGATCGCGGAATCCGGGGCAATTAGAGTTTATGTCTGCAATGTGATGACCCAGCCGGGAGAGACGGATAATTATACCGTCTCCGATCATATAAAGGCCCTGGCCAGTCACAGCTGGCCGCATATCCTGGATTATTGCGTGGTGAATAATGGAGAGGTGCCGCAAGAGGTGTTAGAGCGCTATTCCAAGCAGAATTCGCAGCTTGTAATTAATGACCGCAGGAAGGTTGAGAATATGGGTTACCGGGTAGTGGAGGAGGATTTCGGTATGATCCAGGATGGGGTAATCCGGCATGATCCGGAAAAGTTAGCAAGGATCATCTTAAGTTTTATTGAAGAGATTTAAGCGAGGGTATAAGTTATGGCCTTAATTAAAAAAGAATTTACCGTAAAAAATAAACAGGGTTTACACGCCCGTCCTGCCGCAATATTTGTGCAGGTAGCCAATAAATTTGACTCCCGTATTACCGTGCGCAGGGATGCTGAAGAAGTTAACGGCAAGTCCATAATGGGGATCCTCATGCTCGGCGCCGAGAAGGGAAGCGTTATTGTGATTGAGGCAGACGGCAGGGATGCGGAAATAGCATTGGCGGAATTAGAGAAGATAATCACCACCGAGGAAGAGTTATGATCCAGTTAAAAGGGATTGCCGCTGCAGGCGGGATAAGCATCGGGCCGGCTTATAAGTTGGGCAAGGAGGAGTTTGTTATCCTGCCTGAGACGATTGCCTGGGAGGATATCCCCGCGCAGATCCAGCTTTTTGAGGAAGCGCTGATTAAGACCCGTAGGGAGATTATCGAGCTGCAGAAAAGGATAGCTGGCGAGATGGGCCAGGAAGAGGCGCAGATATTTGACGCGCATCTTTTGGTTTTAGAAGACCGTATGCTTATTGAAGAGGTCATCTCGCGCCTTAAAAAAGAGCAGCTCAATGTCGCTTATATATTTTCCGAGGTATTAAAGAAATATATCAGTGTATTTTCCAAGATTGAGGATGAATACCTCAAGGAGCGCGCCTCCGATATCAATGATGTCGGCAAAAGAATTTTAAGGAACCTTCTGGGTAAAGAAAAGAAGGGTTTAGGAGACATTAAGGATCAGGCGGTTATTGTCGCGCATGACCTTTCTCCGTCGGATACCGCGGCCATGCATAAAAAGAATGTCGCCGCCTTTGTCACCGATATCGGAGGCAAGACTTCCCATACCGCGATCATGGCCAAGTCCCTGGAGATCCCGGCAGTCGTGGGCGTGGAAGGGGCGACTCTTAAAGTAAAAGCGGGCGACATCCTGATTGTTGACGGAAACTTAGGTCTGGTAATTATCGATCCGGATGAAGCGACCCTTAAGCAGTATCGGGAAGAATTAATAAAATTAAAGGGGATCGCCGAGAGGTTCCTTTCGGTCAAAGACCTGCCCGCGGTTACCAAGGACGGGCGCATGATTGAGATAAGCGCGAATATCGAGTTTCCCGATGAAGTGCCGTCGGCTAAGCTGCATGGCTGCCTGGGTATCGGGCTTTACCGCACAGAATTCTTTTATATGAACCGCAAGGATTCTCCTACCGAGGAGGAGCATTACCAGGCTTATAAGTATGTTGCCGAGGAAATGAACCCGCACCCGGTGGTTATCCGCACCCTGGATTTAGGCGGGGATAAATTTTTATCGCAGTTTAATATCCCGCGCGAAATGCAGCCGTTCTTAGGCTGGAGGGCAATCCGTTTTTGCCTGGCCCGGCCGGATATATTCAAGCTGCAGCTGCGCGCGATTTTGCGCGCCTCGGTGCACGGTAACCTGAAATTGATGTATCCAATGATCTCCGGGGTGGAGGAATTGCGGCAGGCTAATGCGTTCCTTCAGGAAGCAAAGGAGGAGCTCAGGGGAAAGGGACTGGAATTTAACGATAAGATCTCGGTGGGGGTAATGATTGAAGTCCCTTCGGCGGCGATGACCGCGGATATATTAGCCAGGGAGGTGGGTTTCTTCAGTATCGGCACAAATGATTTAATCCAGTATTCTTTGGCGGTTGACCGTGGGAATGAGAAAGTAGCTTATCTTTATGAACCGGCGCATCCGGCGGTATTAAGATTGATCAGGAATGTTATTGACGCGGCGCACCAGGCCAATATCAAGGTGGCTATGTGTGGGGAGATGGCCGGTGAGCCGTCACTGGCGCTTATTCTTCTGGGATTGGGCTTGGATGAGTTTAGCATGCCTCCGCAGATGATCCCGGAGTTAAAATTTATAATCCGCGCCATTGGGTTTAAAGCTGCACAAGAGATTGCCGGTGAAGCGATGAAATTTCCAACCGGTACAGAGGTAGAAGAATTCGCTCAAAATAGGTTAGCGGAGATCCTAAAATAATGAAAGCCTTGATTCTGGCTGCGGGGTACGCTACCCGGCTTTACCCTTTGACCAAAGAGTATCCAAAGCCGCTGCTTGCAGTTAAGGGCAGGCCGATTATAGATTTTATAGTTGATAAATTAAATAACATCCCTGTTATCGATGAGATTTATGTTGTTACCAACAGCAAATTCATCCGGGTTTTCCGCCCGTGGGCTAAGGCGCGGAAATCGCCCAAGAAAATTACCCTGATAGATGATCTGACTAAAAATAACCGGGACAGGTTAGGGGCTATCGGGGATATAGATTTTGTCGTTAAGAGGAAGGGTGTCAAAGAAGATCTTTTGGTCATCGGCGGGGATAATCTGTTCAGCGGAAAATTAAAAGGTTTCCTGGATTTTTTCCGCGCTCACCGGGATGCGCCCTGCATAGGTTTATACAGGCTAAGGAACAGGAAGGATGCCGTGCGTTACGGGGTGGCTAAGCTGAACAGACGTAAAGCGATAATCAGCTTTATTGAGAAACCTAAGAAGCCGGAGTCGAATCTGGTGGCCATGTGTTTATACTATATGCCTAAAGATTCCCTGGGTTCGATCAAGCAATATTTGCGGGATAATAAGAAGCAGGCTGATACTACCGGTGGTTATATCGCCTGGCTTAAAAACAGGGTGGATATCTACGGGTATGTATTCAAAGGTTCCTGGTTTGATATCGGTGATTACAAGTATTTAAACGCGGCAAAGGAGAAATTTATCTAATAACTAAAACACCCCGCCACGAGGCGGCATTGGCCCAATTCCTATAAGGGCCAGGTGCCTAATCAAGGCGCAGTGTGCCCTTGTGGGCAAGGAGGAGTTATGGCGGTGCGTAAGCATTATTTTACTTCCGAGTCGGTAACTGAGGGCCATCCGGATAAGCTATGCGACCAGATTTCAGACGGGGTGCTGGATGCCTGTTTAGAAAATGATATTTATTCCCGCGTAGCCTGCGAGACTTATGTCACTATGGGGCTTTTGATTGTAGGCGGTGAGATAACTACCCGTAAATTTGTTCACGTGCATGAAATAAGCAGGAAGATAATCGAAGAGATCGGGTATGACCATCCTAAATACGGTTTTGATTTCCATACCTGCGCCATACTTAACGCTATCCACGCTCAATCGCCGGATATATCGCAGGGAGTTGATGCGGGAGGAGCGGGGGATCAGGGCTTGATGTTTGGTTATGCCTGTCGCGAGACAAAGGAATTAATGCCTCTTGCTATCATGCTTGCTCATAAGCTTGCCATGCGCCTGACGGCAGTGCGCAAGGATAAGATTTTAAAATACCTCGGCCCTGACGGAAAAACTCAGGTGACTGTCGAATACGATAACGGAAAACCCGTGCGCGTGGATTCCGTGGTTTTGGCCTCTCAGCATACTGAGGATATCCTGGATAAAAGCGGAAAGCGCATCACTGAGAAAGCGCGCCAGGAGATTATCGCTGCTGTTGCCGGCCCGGTGCTTAAAGGCTGGGTGGATAAGAATACCAAATATTTCGTTAACCAGACGGGGAAATTTGTTATCGGCGGGCCGCAGTCGGATACGGGTATGACCGGAAGAAAAATAATCGTGGATACTTATGGCGGAACAGTTGCCCATGGCGGCGGCGCATTTTCAGGCAAAGATCCTACTAAGGTTGACCGCTCAGCTGCCTATATGTGCCGTTATATCGCCAAAAATATTGTGGCCGCGGGCCTGGCGGAAAAATGCCTTATTCAGTTAGCTTATGTTATCGGCCGGGCAGACCCTTTATCGGTTATGATAAAGACCGAAGGGACTTCGGTAGTCTCAGAGGAGGCCCTGGTGAAATTAGTGCGGCAGAATTTCCAGCTTACGCCTAAAGGAATTATTGAGTCATTGAATTTGCGCCGTCCCATATATAGAAAAACTGCCAGCTACGGACATTTTGGAAGGACGGAACCGGAGTTTACTTGGGAAAGCACAGCAAAGGCTGCGGTTTTGAAAAAAGCAGCTGCGAAATTATAATATTAATGTAGGGAACAGGCATGAATGTAGTGAACAGGCATGCCTGTTCACTACAGACAATCCAAGGAGAATTTATGAATTACGATATTAAAGATATAGAGTTAGCCAAAAAGGGCAGCTTAAGGATTGAATGGGCGGCTAAAAATATGCCTGTGCTTAATCTGATCAAACAGAAATTTGCCAAAGAAAAACCTTTAAAAGGTTTAAAGGTTGCCTGTTGTCTGCATGTTACTACCGAGACTGCGGTGCTGGCCGATGTTTTGAAATCAGGGGGCGCGGATGTGTATATTTGCGCGTCCAATCCGCTTTCCACCCAGGATGATGTTGCGGCTGCTTTAGTGAAAGATTTAAAAGTGGGTGTTTTTGCCATTAAGGGTGAAGATACCAGGACTTATTACGCGCATATAAAATCCGCGCTGGCAGTCAAGCCGGATATTACTATGGATGACGGCGCAGACCTGGTAAGCACGATTCATCAGCGCCCGCCAGGCGCTCATGCCAACATTATCGGCGGCACTGAAGAGACCACGACCGGGGTAATCCGCCTGCGCGCTTTGGCTTTGGAAGGCAAGCTGCGATATCCTATCATCGCGGTTAATGACGCTTTAACCAAGCATCTTTTTGACAACCGTTACGGCACAGGCCAGTCAACCCTTGACGGGATTATCCGCTCCACCAACAAATTGATCGCCGGAGCGAATTTTGTGGTGAGTGGTTATGGCTGGTGCGGCAAAGGTGTTGCCATGCGCGCAAAAGGCATGGGCGCAAAGGTGATTGTTGTGGAGGTTGACCCTTTGCGGGCCCTTGAGGCAACTATGGACGGATTTTATGTTTCCCCCATAAAAGATGCGGCTTCGATCGGTGATATCTTTGTTACGGTTACCGGGGATATCAATGTTATCCGTAAAGAGCATTTTCAAGTTATGAAGGATGGAGCGATTGTGGCTAACTCCGGGCATTTTAATGTTGAGATTGATATCCCGGGTTTAGCAAAAATAGCCAAATCTAAAAGAGCCACCCGGGATTTTGTGGATGAATATACCCTAAAGAACGGCCGCAAAATTTATATCTTAGGGGAAGGCCGTTTAATTAACCTGGCCGCAGCCGAAGGCCATCCTGCCAGCGTTATGGATATGTCTTTTGCCAACCAGGCGTTTTCCGCCGAATATATGGCTAAGCATTACCGCAGGCTAAAAAAACAGGTTTATACGGTTCCGGAAGATATTGACAAAAATATCGCCAGGCTTAAACTTAAGTCCATGGGGATTAAGATAGATGTGCTTACCGCGGAACAAAAAAAATATCTGGCTAGCTGGGAGATGGGCACGTGATCAAGAAAATAGCAGTCCTCACTGCCGGAGGTGATGCGCCGGGTATGAATCCGGCAATCCGCTCGGTGGTGCGCTACGGGATCAATCAGGGGTTGGAGGTTATGGGTGTATTCCGCGGCTGGTGGGGGTTGATCAACGAGGAGCTGAAAGCTTTAGACCCGCGCTCTGTTTCGGGGATTATTAACCAGGGTGGGACCATTTTAAAGACTGCGCGCTGCGCAGAGTTTAGAACTGAAGAGGGCCAGAATCGGGCGTATGAGACTGTCAAAAAATATAATATTGATGGCCTAGTAGTTATCGGCGGTAATGGTTCTTTTGCCGCGGCCCATGCTTTTTATAAGAAATATAAGGTGTCGACTGTAGGCATAGCTGCTTCCATTGATAATGATGTTAACGGTATTGATTATACTATTGGTACGGATACGGCGGTCAATACCGCCCTTGATGCCATTGATAAGATCCGTGATACCGCAACCAGCATGGAGCGTATTTTTGTGGTTGAGGTAATGGGCAGGGAGTCCGGATTTATTGCTTTGACTGTCGCGCTTGCCGGAGGATGCGAGGATGTGCTTATCCCGGAGAAAGAGATAAATATTGAAGCGGTCTGCCACGATATAGTGCATGGCAATCTGATCGGTAAAATGAGCTGGATCATCGTGGTTGCCGAAGGCGCGGGTAAAGCAGCGGATATTGCCGAAAAGATCACCGAGATGACGGGGCTGGAAACCCGGGCAGTGGTTTTAGGCCATGTGCAGAGAGGTGGCAGGCCGACTGCTGTCAGCCGGGACATAGCTTTAAACCTGGGTAAGGTGGCGGTTGACTGTTTGATTGCCGGTAAAACCAATATTGCCGTGGGTTTAGCCGGGGGAAAGATCGTAGAGGTTGATTTCGAGACGGCTATAAGAAAAAAAGAACTGAAGATCGATAATTTCTATAAACTGATTAAAACCCTGACTTAGGGATGGTTGAAAGGAGAAGTTAGCTGCTATGGGAAGGAGAGCTTTAAGTATCGATAAGCTGGTGATGGATTTAATTTTAACGGATGATGCGCCGGCAAAAAAGAAATTAGCCGGCAAGATTTGGAGTATTGCTTATAAAAAAGGGATTTATCCATCCAGTATCCATGATTATTATATGGCTCGCGGACGTAATGAATTCAGCGGTTCTACTGTCCCGGCGATAAATTTACGCAGCCTGACTTATGATCTGGCCAGGGCTATCTTCAGGGTGGGCAAGAAGAATAATACCAAGGCGTTTATTTTTGAGATCGCTAAGTCCGAGATGGGCTATACCGCCCAAACTCCGGTAGAATACTCCGCGGTAATTTTGGCTGCTGCGATCAAAGAGAATTACAGCGGCCCGGTATTTATCCAGGGGGATCATTTCCAGGCGAACCTTAAGAAATATCAGGAAAGCGCGGATAAAGAGATTGAAGGGCTCCAGGTTTTAATTACCGAGGCAGTGGGAGCGGGTTTTTACAATATAGATATTGACTCTTCAACCTTGGTGGATTTAAGCAAGCCCAAGGTAAAAGATCAGCAATACTCAAATTATGAAGTATGCGCGAAGCTGACGCAGTTTATCCGCCGTATTCAGCCAAGGGGTATAACCGTTTCGGTGGGTGGGGAGATCGGCGAGGTTGGGCATCAGAATTCCACCCCTGAAGACCTGCGCGCGTTTATGGAAGGTTTTAAACAGCGCCTGCGCAAAGGCCTAACTGGTATCAGCAAGATCTCCATCCAGACCGGGACTTCGCACGGCGGAGTGGTTTTACCGGATGGTTCTATCGCCCAGGTAAAGCTTGATTTTGAAACCTTAAAGAATTTAGGGGAGCTTGCCCGCAAAGAGTTCGGCCTGGGCGGAACAGTGC
>Ga0265296_1001641_pt1 | contig 24949 bp, 17 predicted proteins | sample MunlanPumphouse1_FD_189073 | JGI IMG/M metagenome (GOLD analysis project Ga0265296, IMG submission 189073) | Groundwater microbial communities from a municipal landfill in Southern Ontario, Canada - Pumphouse #1 | ecosystem: Environmental > Aquatic > Deep subsurface > Groundwater | place... | reverse complement strand
TATACCCGAAACAGACCGACGTTTTTATCCACAATCCAAATTAAAAATTTATATATTTTAAAAAAATCAATTTTAAAAACCCACTAAATACACCCAATATCACTGTCTAGACAAAGGGGGCAGTATAGATCATCGAGTTTGGTGACGGCATAGTATTTACTGTAATAGCCGTGCAGACATTCTGGGTGAAAATATTTACCCTCTTCGTCGACATAGGCTATGATATTATTCTTGGAGATTTTGGGCATAGTATTTTCTGTTTAATAAATCGTGTTTTTTTTCAAAGTCACTCAGGATAAAATAAATGTCCAGAAAAGAATATTGTTTTTTTGTATCTAGGGCATTGAATTCCAAAATCAAGCCCATCCTTGTTGAAGTATTAACTTCAATCGCCATTACATTTTCATCCATACCAGGTATGTAGTGGATCACGAACATAACCGTGGTCGCAATCTCGCTTACATAATAGACAACATCTTTGTAATCAATTTTAACGTCCGTGCTGTTGAATAACTCAATATATCGTTTGTCTGCTTCTTCGTAGCTAATCATAGTGTTTTGTAGTTAGTTCGGAAATTACTACTATAAGAGCCTAACCCAACTAAACTAAGTAAATGAATAAGTTATATATAGTTAGTTAGTTATTTATACTATCTAAGGTAAGGAAAACTAAACTAACTGCTTGATACTATTTTTAAGGTGGTTGTGGCGGTGAACTACTGGTTTTTGAACTAACCAAAATGTAATATTTTCTGTTGCTGGAATAATTTTTATTCTCTCTTGCTATGACATTTTCTTTGATTAAATAACTGAACGCTTTTTTAATGGCTGTTATTGGAATTTTGTATTGTTCTTTGGTCTTTTCAACTATGACATCTTTTTGAAAATGCCCTTCGATTTTTTCTGCTTCCTTTATGATTTTCTGACATACTTCGTCAAGTAGGGGTTTTTGTTTGTCCTGAGTTATGTAGAATTTGAATGGCCTCTTCTTTGCTGAAAATATTATAAAAAATGGTTTGATTTTTCCTCGAAGTTTATTTTTTAGTTGCGTTATTTGAATAGTTTTATCGGTATTATTATTTTTGGCACTGAGCAAGGATACTAGACTTCCAGCAATCGCTGTTGAGCCCCGGCCACTTAGTAAACCGCTTTTACTGTCTTTGTTTTGATGATGAATAAGTAAAACTGAGCAATCAATAGCCAGTTCCTTTAAGGCTTTCATCACCAAACTCATCTGGTATGAATCATTCTCATCCTTTTCGTGAATATCTCTAAAAGTGTCAAAAATAATGAGCCCTATATTTTTATCTTTAGTTATTTTTTTTAACAAGTCACGGTGTTCTAAAATATCAAAATTCGGCTTTCCCCAAAAATATAATTTGTTTGTGTTTTTTTCATTTAGCTCTAAATTTGCCAGCCTGTCTTTGATTGTATCTATATTATCGTCAACGTTTACGATTAGTATATTTATTTGTTTTACGCCATAAACATCAAAGACTTTTTTTTTCGTGATAATACAGTAAGAAAAATAAAGAGCTAGCCAACTCTTATAAGAGTCGGGATGCCCCTGCAACATTGTTATACCTTTTTCTGGTAAAATATCATCAATAATAAATTCAGCTTGATTTAGCTTCATTGATAATAAACTGCTGTAATCAATGATATAATCGTAAATATCAAATTCTTCGCACTTAACCAGTGGTTCATTATTTTCTAAACTTCTAATAATTTCATATAATTCTCTAACCGAGTAATTGTTGTTGCCAGCTACGTTTAAGTAATACTTGGCGATTCCTAAATTATTTCCACGCCTTTCTTTGCCTGAAGCCGATTCCACAAATTCGCCCCTTGAAGAAATAAAACCGCTTGTCATTTCACCATTCTCAATTATCTGTTCTGATCCGTCCGGATTTTTTCTAAAATCTATTTTTATACCGACCATACCAGCGGTTTTTTCTATTACTGTTTTTATCGGAACAGTAAAACTTGAGCTTGAACCAGCTAGTTGTGGTTCTGCTTTCTCTTCGGCAAGACTAAAACCAAATTTTTCTACTATCAGATCGGATGTAAATTTTTCTTGATCAAAATTATTTATTACCAGCTTACACAAAAACGGTTCGTTCGGATTTTTTAGGTGATAAAAGCCGGGCAACCGCAATATCTTAGTTACTGATGTGCCTGCCTTATCAGCTCCGAAGTAACTGATCAGTTCTTTCTCAATCTGGATATATGTTGATTTATCTAGTTGATCGGAGATGAGCCAAACGGCCTGATAGCCATTCTTAGTCTCAACAATACAGTGAGGTTGTAATGGTGCCCCCGTGAGCTTATTCAGTGCCCCTGTCTTTAGCTCTTGGCATTTCTCAGGGCTGAGTGTATCCGTCTCTTTTTTTATATCCAGATCGACGTAGTAGCCGTTAAAATTTAGAAGATCTTCCTTAGTCCTTTTGTGCTTAAATCCGTTTACTGAAAAATAAACGCCGTGGAACTGAGCTTGCATTGCTTCTGCCTCCTCCTGCGAAAACGCTTCGGTATGTTTTGCCGGGAGACTACCAGCTAGATTGGAATCTTGAAAATATTGGATTTTGTAGTTCGGGAAATTTTTTAAGAAATCCGTTGGCTTGAAGTTTGTTTGTTCTGAGTTATCTATCATAAGTTAATTTTATTTATCGTATATCAGTATTGAACAACAAAAAAACGAGACTGTCGTAGCAGTCTCGCTATATCTCGCTATCCCTCGCTATTTTAAAATAGGTATTCCCTTGAGCGGTTTTAAATTATTTTGTTTAAAATAAGCATAAGTTATTGGGTTTGTGAAACGAATATTATCTTTTGAAACATCAAAAAACATTTCATATCGTTCTTTTTCAAAACCTAAGCCACGAACAACATCAATCAATTTTTTTTTGATCTTTCCTCTTGATTCAATCTGTTGTTTCGTAAAAACTTTTCCAGGATTATTGAACAATATTTCAAATACATTATCATTTTCTTTGGCAAAGTCCGGTTTTGCAATTTGTATCCCGTTGATTTTTATTTTTCTTTTTTCAAGTGTAACTCTGTATAAAATTTTATTCGGCGTTTTTATGATTTTATCTAGGTGGTCTTCGGCATTCTTTTTTATGGACGAATCTAGTTTGGTTTTTAATTTTTTGATTTTCTCGAAATCAATATCTTTTCTGTTTATTTCGATCCGCGAATATGTTTCGTTGTATTCTGAGATATATTCTTCCATTTGCTCGTTATAAAAATCAATTTGGCTCTGATATTCAAAAAACCACTCCGGCTCTTCTTCTTTGTATAAATCTGATGGCTCTTCGGGTTTTTTGGGTTCAGCTAACATTTTAGTTTTTTCAGTTATTTTGAATTTCTTTATCAGCTCATTTTTTTTGAAATCATCCAAAATCGTTTCCATTATGCCCATTAAAACACCTTTATCAAAATCAAAAACACCGACTACAATCGGGTTTGTTTTTTCAATCAAAATCTTGTTTAGTATATTCAATGTAACTGTCTCTCCCTGTTCGGGGGTAAAAGTATGTCCGTATTTACTTTTGTTCATAGAATATTGATAAATCTGTGTAATGCTGTATACTAATAGTAACAAAAGTATACTAAAATATCAATATGAATAATAGTGAGAACAAGGATGAATTGCTAAAACTTCGAGAGGCCTGTGAAATTCTTAAATGTCACCCAAATACGTTACGATCTTATGATAAAAAGGGTTTAGTTAAAGCTGTTCGTATGGGACTTAGGGGCGATCGAAGATTCAGGCGTGAAGATATTGAAAAATTACTAAAATAAGTATGAACAAAAAAATACTATCAGAGCAAGATATTTGCACAAAATATATAACGCCCGCTATCGAAGAGTCTGGCTGGGACAAAATGAAACAGCTTCGGGAACAGGTGTCGTTTACTGCTGGCCGAATTATTGTTGGCGGTAAAACTTATCAGCGTGGCAATGCCAAAAGAGCCGATTACATTTTGTATTACAGGGCTAATTTTCCGATTGCTGTCATTGAGGCGAAGGACAACAAACATACAATCGGTGACGGTATGCAACAAGCGATTGATTACGCCGAAACACTTGATGTGTCGTTTGCTTTTAGTTCGAATGGTGACGGCTTTTTGGAACACGATTTTTTGACCGGCAAGGAAAGGCAACTTGCTTTGAATGAGCTACCAAGTCCGGATGAATTGTATTTGCGATATAAACAAGCTAACAATATTGAGGGTGAGGTTGAAATAGCTATTAACACTCCATACTACAGCGACGGCTCTGGTAAAATCCCACGCTACTATCAGGAGATCGCAATCAATAGGACTGTGCAAGCAGTCTCAAAAGGACAAGACAGGGTTCTTTTGGTAATGGCAACTGGCACTGGAAAAACATTTGTTGCCGGGCAAATCATCTGGCGACTTTGGAAATCTGGGCAAGCAAAAAGAATCCTATACTTAGCGGACAGGAATGTCTTAATTGATCAGACAATGGCAAATGACTTTAAGCACTTTGGTGACAAAATGACCAAGGTTAAACACCGCAACATAGATAAGGCCTACGAAATATATTTGGCTCTATACCAAGGCATAAGTGGTAATGAGGAAGAGCAGAACGCATACAAACAATTCAGCCCGGACTTTTTTGATTTGATTGTGATTGATGAGTGTCACAGAGGCAGTGCTTCAGCAGATTCGGCTTGGCGTGAAGTTTTGGATTATTTTAAATCTGCTACGCACATCGGTTTGACTGCTACTCCCAAAGAAACAAACGAGGTGTCCAATATTGAATATTTCGGCGATCCAATTTACACCTATTCGCTTAGGCAAGGTATTGACGACGGCTTTCTAGCACCTTACAAGGTCTTGCACATTATGCTTGATAAAGATGTTGGCGGATACAGACCGGAAATTGGCGATACTGATACCGGGGGCAAACCGATCGAAGATAAGATCTACGGCACAAAAGAATTCGATAGAAGTCTTGTGCTGATTGAACGCACGAAAACGGTTGCTAGAGAAATAACAAAATATTTAAAACAAAACGGTCGATATTCAAAGGCTATTGTGTTTTGCGTAGACATTGATCACGCAGAGAGAATGCGACAGGCTTTGGTCAATGAAAATCCAGACCTAGTCAAAGAAAATTCGAAATACATAATGAGAATTACCGGCGACAATAAAGAGGGTAAAGATGAACTAGATAATTTTATCGATCCGGAGAGCTTGTATCCGACTATTGTTACAACCAGCAAATTACTGACAACCGGCGTGGACGCACAGACCTGCAAAACGATCGTGCTTGATTCAAACATCAATTCAATGACTGAGTTCAAACAGATTATCGGCCGAGGCACCAGAATCAATGAGGCCTACGATAAAACACACTTTACGATAATGGATTTTAGAAAAGCCACAGAGCTATTTGCTGATCCTGATTTTGACGGCGATCCGGTTCAAATAAAAATAATCAATGAGGGCGATGATTATATCTTGGAAGATCCTTTAGTTGAAACTTCAACAATCGAAGAACCAGCTCCAGAATACGATAAGGAAAAGGTAATAATCGATTGGGATCCAGAGGCTGAGGGAAAACAAAAAAGAGAAAAGATATATGTTGACGGCGTTCAGGTTGAAGTCGCTTACAAGCGGGCTCAGTATCTGGATGAAAAAGGTAAGCTCATAACTGAATCGCTCAAGGATTATACTAAGAAAAAAGTATTGGAACAATACGCTTCGCTTGATGACTTTTTGAATAAGTGGGCAAAGAGCAAACAGAAATATCACGTTATTGAAGAACTGTTAAAACAAGGCGTGATGTTTACCGAGTTGCAAAGCACCATTGGAAGAGAAATGGATCCATTTGATCTTGTGCTTCACGTTGCCTTTGACAAGAAGAAACTAAAAACAAGAAAAGAACGAGCGGAAAAAGTAAAGAAAGGCGATTACTTTAAAAAGTATGGCGTGGTGGCAAGAAATGTTCTTGAGGCACTGCTAGAAAAATATTCCGATGAGGGACTTCAACACATTGAAGATATGTCGATTTTAAATATCTCCCCCCTAACTAAATTCGGCTCACCAGTTGAAATCGTAAATATTTTTGGCGGTCGAGAAAAATATTTGGAAGCAGTTCAGGGGCTGGAAAAAGAAATTTACAACTAAAATATGAAGTTTCAAAAATTTACAATTAAAAACTATAAAGGCATACCAGAGATTGTTTTAGATTTGAATAAAAAACCGGGCTCAAATATTTTTACATTAGTAGGGCTAAATGAAAGTGGAAAAACATCAATATTGGAGGCTGTATATATGTTTCAGAAAAAGATTGAAAAAGAGAATGCTCATACGTATATACCGAAAAGCAAGCAACACGGATTTACCGACTCGATAACAATAGTGGCAGAGCTTGAATTAAGCGAGAACGAAATAAAGGATATTTATGAATTTTTGAAAAAAAAATATAAATTCATTTTAAATTTAAAAAATTCAACTAGTTTAATTAAGATTACCAAGGAGATCAAATTTGAAAATTCAATACCCGTGGAAAATGAAGATAATGATTGGAATCAAACTTTATGGACTACTAATTTTATCGGCAAAACAAAACAATCAGTAAACGATAAAAATTTGATAGAATGGAAAAAGGATGCTTGGCATACTCTGATAAAAAAAATAAAAAATGACTATATACCGAAAATTTTATATTATCCTGATTTCTTATTTAAGTTTCCAGAAAAAATTTATTTAGAAGAGTATCAGGGCGAAGGGCTAGAGCAGGAAGAATATAGGGGTGTAGTTCAAGATATACTTTGCAGTATAGACAAAAAATTTACGATTGAAGACGGTTTATTGGAAAGAATGAAAAATCAAAACAAATCGTCCTATAAAGAAGCGTTAAATCAGTTGTTGTTAAAAATGTCAGCAAAACTGGATCAAGATGTAATTAGCGAATGGGATGATATTTTTGGAAGTGGACAAAAAAAGGAAGTTTCAATAACGTGGGATAGTGAACTTGTTACTGAAAGCCAATTGCAAAGATACTATATTGAATTAAAAATAAAACAAGGCTCAGATAGTTACTCAATCAATGATAGAAGTTTAGGCTTTAGGTGGTTTTTTAGTTTTTTAATATTTACATCTTTTAGGAAAAGCAGATCAACAGATCCGGGCGAAACTTTATTTTTACTGGACGAGCCAGCAAGCAATTTACATCAAAGATCGCAAAGCAAGCTATTACAATCCTTAGATAAAATAGTTTCGAATTGTAAATTGATTTACTCTACTCATAGTCATCACTTGATTAACCCTAAGTGGCTATCAGGAACCTACATTGTCAGAAATAAAGCAATAAATTACGGCAACCCGGAAGAATCATCGTCTACAGAAACAGATATAAGTGCGACTTTATACAAAAATTTCGTTGCAAAATATCCAGATGAACAGGATCACTACAAACCGATACTTGATTCTTTGGATTATATGCCGAGTAAACTAGAGGTAGTTCCTTTTACGATTTTTACTGAGGGCAAAAACGACTATTATACCTTTAAGTATTTTTCTGACGTTTTGTTAAAAAATAAATACGAATTACATTTTTACCCTGGAGCAGGGGTAGATAAATATTTGGATGTTTTTAGGCTGTATCTTGCTTGGGATAGAAAATTTATCGCTATATTTGATTCTGACGTAGCAGGGAGAAAGGCAAAGGAGATGTATATTTCAAAAATTGGTTTTGATATCGAAGACAAAATATTTCTGTTGTCTGATATTGATAAAAAGTGGAAAAACTATGTTACAGAAAACTTTTTTACTGACAATGAAAAACTCAAGATAACACAAAGCAGTTTCAACGACCATAAAAAAGAATGTGGATACGACAAGTCAAGATTTAACACGGCTCTACAGCAATTGTATATAGATAACGAAGAATTCACTTTTAATAAAGTCACCGTAGACCAGTTTAAGAAAATATTTGAATTTATAAAATCAAAACTAGAAAAATAATATATGGGAAACTTATCCGGGATTGTAAAATCCATTCAAAATATAATGCGTGAAGACAAAGGTGTTGACGGTGACGCACAGCGTTTGTCGCAGTTGGCCTGGATGTTGTTTTTGAAGATGTTCGATGAGCAAGAATCGGAAATCGAGTTGATGAACACAAAGTATAAATCACCAATTCCCGAAGACTTGCGTTGGCGTAACTGGGCAAGCGACACCGAGGGGATAACCGGCGACGATCTGGTCAATCTGATTAACAACAGGTTGTTTCCGACTTTGAAAAATATGGAAGTTACCGCCAAGGAAGATCCGGCTGGTTTTATTGTTCACTCTGTTTTTGAAGACAGCTACAACTATATGAAGAGTGGAACGATTATCAGACGAGTGATCAATAAGATGAATGATTTTAACTTCAATCGAAAAGCGGATCGTGATCAGTTCGGCGATATTTATGAAACTCTATTGCAGTCATTGCAGAGTGCCGGTAATGCCGGTGAATTTTATACACCAAGAGCCGTTACTCAGTTTATAGTTGATATGGTTGATCCGAAATTGGGCGAAAAGATTTTTGACCCCTCTTGCGGAACCGGTGGATTTCTTACTTCAGCCATTGAGTATATTCGCCAAAATGATGTCCATACCGCCGAAGACGAGGCTTTGATCAAGAAGACGGTCAAGGGCGTGGAATATAAGCAGTTTCCTTATACGCTTTGTATTAACAATATGATGCTCCACGGCTTGAAGGCACCGATAAATATTCGACACGATGATTCTCTGGCAAGGCCGATCAAGGACATTAAACCAGAAGAAAAAGTGGATGTCATAATAACAAACCCCCCTTTTGGTGGAACAGTGGGCGACGGTATCTTAGCAAACTTCCCAAGTGGCTTCCGCACAAAGGAAACAGCGGATTTGTTTCTGATACTGTTTTTAAAACTGCTAAAGCCGGGCGGTAGAGCTGGCATAGTCTTACCGGACGGATCTCTTACTGGTGACGGTCTCAAAGAACGTATCCGTCAAAAGCTACTAACCGATTGCAACTTGCATACAATAATTAGACTTCCTAACACAGTTTTCGCTCCATACGCCACGGTTGCCACTAATCTTTTGTTCTTTGAAAAAGGAAAAAAGACAAAAGATGTCTGGTATTATGAGCACCAACTGCTTGCGGGCGTTAAGTCCTATTCGAAGACAAAGCCAATCAGAATCGAAGAATTTGATCCGATAAAAAAATGGTGGAACAAGCGAAGTGTAAGCGAAGTTTCTTGGAAATTATCCATAAAGGATATTGCCGAAAAAAACTGGGATTTAGATATAAAAAATCCAAATAAAAAAGAAGAGATTATTGAGCATACTAGCGAAGAACTGATTAAAAAACTCGAGGAATCATTTCTTGATAGCACAAAAATTCTTGCCGATCTAAAAAAAGAACTATGAACCAACTTTCAAAAGTAAAATTAGATGAAGTGTGCAATTTTGAAAAAGGGGCAACCGGAATAAAAAAAGCCATACCGGGAAAATACCCAATGGTTAGTCTTGCAGAAGATCGGACTACTCACAATGAATATCAATTCGATCAGCCGGCGGTGTTAATCCCGTTGGTTTCTTCAACTGGCCACGGCCACGCAAGCATAAATAGACTACATTTTCAGGAAGGCAAGTTCGCCCTAGGTAGTATACTTGTTGCATTAACGCCGAAGGACGACAAGGTGCTCCACCCGAATTATTTGTATATCTATCTTTCTTACTTCAAGGATCAGTTGCTTGTGCCATTAATGCGTGGTGCGGCTAATGTTTCTCTTTCTCTAAGAAGTATTAAAGAAGTAGAAATTATTTTACCTTCTTATAAAAAACAAATTGAGATTATCCAGAATGAAAAAAAAATTAAAAAAACAAATTTGCAGCTGAATTGTAATATTGGTATGCAAAAAATTCTAATAGCAAATCTTCAAAACACGATTTTGCAAGAAGCAGTTCGTGGCAAGCTAACAGAAGAGTGGCGAAAAGCAAACCCACTAAAAGAAAATAATGATATTCGTAAATTAATTGAAAAAGAATATAATAATTTAGAGAAAAAACATAAAATATTTAATGTAGATATTTTTATGAAAAGTAAACCATTTAATATCCCGAAGGAGTGGGGCTGGTGTTACTTGGGCATTATATGCAATATACAAACAGGCAAAAGGGATGTTAATGAAGGAAGTAAAAATGGCAAATATAATTTTTTTACTTGTGCAAAAGAGCCACTAAAAAGTGATACTTATTCATTTGAAGGCGAATCGCTCATCTTGCCGGGTAATGGAGCAAATGTTGGATATGTTAATTATGTTAATGAAAAATTTGAAGCATATCAAAGAACGTATATTTTGAATGATTTTTCACAGATTATTATCCCGGAATATTTATATAGAGTTTTGCAGGCTTATTGGAAGCTAAACTTGGGAGATCAATACGGGTCAGCTATAAATTTTATAAAAATAGGAAATTTGAATAATTTTCTTGTTCCAATTCCGCCTTTACCAGAACAAGAAGAAATTATCTTAAAACTTCGTAGAATAATGGATCAAATGGATTCTCTCAATCAAAAAATCAACAAAAATAAAAAAACTATGGATTTATTAATTAAATCTGTAATAAGCGAATCATTTGTAAAAAAATAAACCAGGTGCCCTCCTGTTCAGTGGGGTAAAGCATATAAATTAAGCAAAAAGTAAGGCAAAAGCAAGGTTGAGAGTTTTGTTTATATTAAAATTTAGCTTTAAGATAGGACTTTTCTGAATATCAACTACTTAAAAATATAAATATTTTACAACGGTTGGAAAAATTGCTATACTTCAAAATAAGTTTGCCATTGCCCTCTTTTGGCTGACCCAAAAAAAGAGCTGATGTATTTCAGCTCTTTTTGTTTGATTGAAAGTAACTTAGCTCATAAGTTAGCCAAGATAACAATTTATTATTATGTTAGTTCGGCAAAAATGGCGTTTTGAAGTTCCCTGATCTGTTCGGAAGACATATTACTGGTATCGATTTTTTCTTTTTTTTCAAAATAAATATCAACTTCGGATTTATCCGGCGAAAATCCGCCCGTCAGCTTACAAAATGTGTTTATTCCGGCAAGTCTGTCCTTCGCAGTGTAGTCGCCCTTAATAATCTTCTTTAGTTCATACAGAATGCTTTTCCTATCCAAAGACATTTCACGGGCAATCTGTCTACAACTCTTTTCTGAGGCACTGATAGCCTCCTGAATATGCGGTTTACGCAAAAGCGACCACGCCTCTGCTTTCGCTAGATTTTTGTTATCCGTGGAGTAGGCCAAGGCATAAGCACGACTACCAACATAGCCGTTTAAAACATATTCTTCGACAAACCTGATTTCTTTTTCAGTTAAATTTTTCATAAAATATTTTTTGAAAATCACTTGTGACTTTCACCCAAAAAACCATACTCATATTATATAGACCCCCGGGGGTGCTTTGTGTGATTAGGAATTTTGATCCCCCTGGGGTAATTATAGCATATTTTCGCTAACATTAAAATGCTATTGCCAAAATTAAGATTACTTGGTAATATAAAAATGACAACGAAACGAGTTGTTGTTTTTTTAACCAGAATAGTCGTGTATTCGCTCATCTGCATTGCTGAAATTGTCATTTGGTGACAGTTTTGTGACCGCAGAGCGAAAACAGTGACTAAACTTGATAATACAAGTCGGTGAGTGAGACGGATATTTATTCTAACATTAGAGCAGACATCCGAATTTGAACTAAAGCAAGCAAACTATCAAAAGTAGCTGTTTAGGGTTCGAATCCCTCCCTCTCCGCATATCAAATAATTCCCGTTAGGGAATTTTTTGATATGCGGAGAGGGAGCATTAAGAACGCTCTTTGATTAGGGTATTAGCAACAAAAAATAATTACTTTGAATAAATTTTAAAAAAAACCACAAAGCGAATCATATGACGGCGTAGGGCTCCCGCCCTTTCGAATCCATCCCTCTCCGCCAAGTTTGAACCTGAAAAACGTGGAATTTTGACGATTAAAAAGCCGGCGTCCGAATAAGATGCCGGTTTTTCTTAATCCTTACCAAACTTAATAAAAATTGGTATAATATAGTTGTATGGATAGAAATCAAAAGCATCTAAATCATATAGACACTATTAATCTCGGTTCTTATTATACACCAAAGACTATTGTTGATTTGGCATATTCTATTTTAAAACAAAACATTCAAGATATTAAAAGTTTCACAATTCTAGATTCTTCTTGCGGGTACGGTTCATTTTTAACAAACAATGCCGTTGTTAAAAGATTGGTTGGCGCCGATATTGATCAAAAAGCTGTTAACGAAGCAAATAAAACGATCAAAAATGTAGATTTTGTTTGTCAAAATTCTCTATTGAACGTTTGCCGTAAAAAATTAACAATAAAAAACGAGGATAAGCTTATAATTATAGGCAATCCGCCGTATAATGATACAACCTCAATAATTCGCAGTTCCATAAAAGATGCATCTGTCCAAAATAACATCGATCAGGATATAAAAACTCGAGATCTAGGAATGTCATTTTTATTGTCTTATGATAAATTAAAAGCAGATTATATCTGCGTTTTGCATCCGTTATCTTATTTGATTAAAAAAGCAAATTTTGCCCTACTTTCTAAATTCTCAAAAAACTACAAATTGATTGACGGAATAATTATCAGCAGTCATGAATTTTCTGACACCTCTCGCGGAATGGCTTTTCCAATTTTAATCGCTCTTTATAAAAAAGATGCGGTCGGAATGAATTATGATTATATTCAAAATTATCAGTTTAAAATAAAAGATGACGGCTTTTTTCGTTTAAAAGATTTTGACACTATTGTCAATTATGTACAAAAATATCCGAATAAAAAATTTCTAAATAAAAATGATAAGCCGGTAGCAAAATTTTGGACGCTGAGAGACATAAACGCGCTTAAACGAAACCGCACTTTTATTGATTCCGATACCTACAATACGATTTATATATTAATGGAAAAACTTCCTTATTATTGCTATATTGACGTTTTCAAGCAATATGCGGCTAAAATGCCTTATTTTATTGGAAATTGCGATGTTATAATTGATAATAAAAAATTCAATGAGATTAAGGAGTGTTTTATTGCCCAAAGTGTTCACACGAATCCGATTTTAAAAAATAAATTTAAATTTAGAAAAATTCCTGATGCTAAAATGAAAATAGAAAATTATTTTAAAGAATTATTAGGAAGTAAGTTAGGTGAAAAATATGCCAAAAATTTTAGTTAACGAACAAGAACATAAAATTAAAGTTCCTATTTCGTTAACTGCTGTTAGCGGAAAAATTCGTATTAAAAATCGTTCCATAGTTAATGAGTATGGGGCACCGGTCGCGGTTAGGCGAGATGGATTTGCTCTGAGCAATTATGTTGAATGGCAGATCGGTTATGATGTAGTTAAAAAAGAAGTTGATAAACTCGCCGAATCTTCATTGCCGGATACGGAATTCGTCGGAGCTAATGGTAAAACAAAAGCACTTTATGAACTATCAGAGTATATTTGGTATTTTTATAAATGGGATATTGTGAGCAAAAGAGACTTGGAGGGTATTATTAATTATCTCAATTCAATTCCAAATAATAATTTAATTGATAATAACTCAGAGTTACAAATTGATCGCAGTCATCCAATAGCAAAGAGTATAAACGGGTTTGATTTTGAATATACACAAGTTAAATATCCTCTTTTAATACACAAATTCAATAAGTATGAGATAGTTACGGAAATTAAAATTACCGAAAAACAATATGCTGTCGGCACACAACCGATGCTTTATCTGTGTTTCCCAATTACAGAATTAAAAACACAAAACAATTTAATCGGACGAACTGCTGAAGTAAAAGAAATCGCTAATTTTGAGATAACAGAAAATAATATTAGCGTATTCTTGGAAATGCTAAAAATGTTCGGTATTTTATCCAGTAATCACAAACATGATATTTTGCAAATTATTAACACAATTTTAACTTCTATTTTATAAAAAAACATCAAAAAATTTTACATTATGGAAATTGCCAGAAATTTCAAAAAACTAGACAAAAATGATGCCCCACTAGCAGGTGGGAAAGGTGCTTCTTTAGGTGAGATGACTCAGGCTGGGATTTCGGTCCCTCCTGGATTTGTTGTTCTCTCTGCCTCATTTGAAGAATTTATAAAAGATACTGATTTAGTACAAGAAATTGATGCAATTCTTGATAAGGTTAATCAAAAAAAAATTCACACTGTTGAGCATGCTTCAGAAAAAATTCGTGAGCTTATCTTGAATGCTGAAATGCCAAAAGATATTGCTGACAAGATTAGCCGATCGTTTAAAGAGCTTAATACTAAATATGTTGCAGTGCGATCATCAGCAACCGCAGAAGATGGCAAGGATCATGCGTGGGCAGGCCAACTTGAATCATATTTGAACACTACCGAGGATGATGTTTTAACTAAAGTTAAGCTCTGCTGGTCATCGCTTTTTACGCCCCGAGCTATTTTTTATAGATTTGAAAAAGGATTGCGCTCAACAAAGATATCAGTAGCCGTTGTTATTCAAAAAATGGTTGAGTCTGAAGTCTCAGGTATTGCTTTCTCGGTCCACCCCGTTACTGAAGATCAAAATCAACTTATTATCGAGGCTGGATTTGGACTGGGTGAAGCTATCGTGTCCGGGTCAGTTACTCCAGACAGCTACGTGGTCGAAAAAAACCCACGACATATTTTAGATATTAATGTTTCAACACAAAATCGAGCATTATATCGATCAAAAAAAACTTCTGTTGAACATGGCAATAATGAGTGGAGAGATATACCAGAGCCCGAAGCATCTTCACAAGTCCTTACTGAAACTCAAATTTTGGAGCTTGCAGAAATAATTTTAAATATAGAAAAACATTATGGCTTCCCGTGCGATATCGAGTGGGCATTTGAAAAAGGAAAATTTTACATTATTCAATCAAGACCAATTACGACACTTACTGAAAATAAAGATGAAACTAATGATTCCGTAAGCGCAATAAAAGGTGTGTCCGCAAATAAAGGTAAAGTAAGGGCTGTCGCAAGGTTAATACTTACACCGGCTGATTTTGACAACCTTAAAAAGGGTGAGGTATTGGTGACAGCTATGACATCCGTAGATTTTATAGCGGTCATGGAAAGAGCTTCGGCTTTTGTTACTAATGAGGGTGGAATTACTTCCCATGCAGCTATTGTGGCTCGTGAGATGAATAAACCATGTATCATCGGTACTGGAATTGCGACTCAAATCATTAAGGACGGGGATGTGGTTGAGATAGATGCAAATATCGGCGTAGTAAAAATCATTAGCCCAGTGAAAGAAAATCAAAATTTCGATGAGTGGGTTTTTATGTGGAGCACTACTCCAATAATGCCAACATATTGGACAACATCGCAAGCTCTTTTAGCACGTGGTGATGTTTATGCTCACGGAGATATTTTCTGTTATTTTGATGGAATGATTATTACTACTTACATGCAGAAAAGTCAGCTTGAAAAATTTAAAACAGAGGGAGAAAAATATTTAGACCCCAGTTTTTTCAAAAAATACCGAACTCAGTACAGAAAGGAAACTGAAAATTGGTGGAAGTGGGCAAGAAAAATAGAAAAGACTGACTATACAAAAGTTATAATTCCCGACCTTATTAAAGACCACTCTCAGTTTATTGAATACGCAAGAGACTCAATCGCCTACTTTGGTAGCACACGAACAGAATTTACCTATGCAGCAGAACAGAGACTCGAAGAAATTATAAAAAATCACTATAAAGATAAATGGCCTGATATATTCGGAATTTTGACGGTTGCTACGGTTCTTGATGATATACAGAAAGAATATCTTGACTGGCTCAAAATGCTCTCGAAAACGACTAGTGACCGAAAATTTCTTGATCATGCTTCAAAATATCCATGGCTTGTCTTTGGCCAATTTAACGATGGTAAGGTTATGGAATTTTTGAGAAGCAGAGAAAAAGAAGAAAAAAATACTTTTAATAAGGAATCGGCAAGATTAAAGAAGGCAAAAAATGATCTAAAAACGGAACAGAATAAGATATTAAATAAAATTGGCGACAATGCAAATGAAGGAAAATACCTCGCAGAATTTCTCCAGTCTCAGTCGGTAGAAAGAATGAATATTAAATCATACTGGGCAGGATCTTACTATCTGACTCGCAAAATGTGGATGCGAATTGCTGAGAGAACAAATCTACCTCTCTGGGACATGATAGGCTTTGTAACTCCGCCCGAAATAGAGAAGTTGTTAGATGGTGAGTATAAAGATAATATAGAAGCTACTATAAACGACAGAAAAAAATCCCACGCACTTGTCATTTTTAAAGAAAAGTTAAAAATTGTTGGGTCAAAGGAGGCAGACTCTTTATTTATTCAAAGAATAAAGAAAGCTGAGAATATAGATAACACGATCAAAGGACAAACTGCCATGCTAGGATTTGCAAAAGGAAAAGTTAGAAAGGTCATAGCCGGCGATCTTGATATGCTTCAAAACAGTATCAAGGGATTCAAAAGGGGTGAAATTCTGGTAACGAGCATGACCCAACCAAACATGATGGTTATCGCAGAGAGAGCTGTGGCAATTATAACTGACGAAGGAGGAATCACGTCACATGCCGCAATTATTGCCCGCGAATTAAAAATACCGTGTATTGTAGGATGTCTTCATTCTATGCAATTGCTGAATGATGGAGATGAGATCGAAGTAGATGCGAATAATGCAATTGTAAGAATGCTAAAAAAACAAAAATGTAAAATAAAACAACCCAACCAAAACTAATCTTGGTTGGGATGTTGCCTGTGAAAGCGTTGAGCTACGAGAAGTAGCGTGTGACGACACGATACATCGCAGCAAGAACCTGACTGAATGTCGGATCGTAATCCTCCTGAAACTGACAGGGCCACGGATTCGTCACTTGGACATTATAGACTTTCTTCATGTCCGCACCAGCTTGGATCACCTGACCGGCGATTTCATCGCTAGCACAAATAATAAGTTCGTAGTCCCTGAGGTTCAATACTGTAATGCGTCGCTTGCAGTGGCCTGTAATATCCAAACCAATGCGCTTCGCCGCTACGACAGCGAAGGTGGCAGCGCGCCCGCCCTTTTCAGCGTGTTCGCCAACGCCAGCACTTTCACAGATCACGTCGGTATGTCCTGCACTTTTAAGGAACATACCGAGAACGGCTGCCATGACCGGACTTCGATCGCTATTACCAATACAGACGCAGAGAATCTTCTTGATAGCCACTATAGGCCTCCTTTACTTTGGATTTGTGGTTTCCTGACAAGGTACAATTTCGTTTGAAAGTTTAGCATAATTAAAGCAATATGTCAATGCACTGCACTGACAGTGAATATTTTCCTTATTTGTCTCAAAAACCGATAACCAGCTTGACTTCATTTTGCCAACAAGATATGCTGGAAGTTGGAGAATATCCAACTTCCATCAAATAAACTCACTATGGACAGCTTAATCGCATAATTATATCAGTCAAAAAGGAGGTAATAAATGGTTAAAAATATTTTTAACTGATTACAGATAATTTTTAGAGAAAAATAATTCTGATTTATTTTCTTTACCGGCCTAACGGCCGAAATCCTGTCCCTGCGGGCCAAGGACTAATATATTTTAAGGAAATTTTAAATTCCTTTACGAAAAATTAAATAGGAAACTTGCCATAAAATACAACTCAAAAATCAGTCCTCAAACAAAATCCCCCAGCCTTCGCAAATACCTTTCACGATACTCTTCGCGCCGATCATTTACATAGAGTTTTAAAATTTTGTCATTTACCACCGTGCGCGTATCGATGTTCATGGCGCGGTGCAGGACCTCGGGCATGATGCGGAGTTGAATGCGCTTGACGATCTGATCCGCGCCGCCGATCAGCATATCAATGATATCGCGGTAAAAATCGGAAAAGCCCGGTCCGGCATCGCGCGCGGGAACGGGCCGGGACGGCGCCCAATTCGGCAAAAATTCGCTGATCCAGGAATTGGCTAGCATAAATTCGCAATAAGCACTGCCGCGATCGTAGATCACGGCCAAATTGGCAAGCCATTGCACAAAATATATGTCATGGCATTTATCATGCGCCAGCATCAATCCGCTCGCGTCAAGACGCTCCGCGCTGATGTAAAAACTAAGGCAGATAGTATCGCGCCTCTTGTCCGGCTTTGGGCGCAATTTCAGTATTTTCGCCAAACCGGCGCAAAACCAACGGGTGATCCAAATCCGATTGGCATCGGTAATGATAAAAAAATCAATATCGCTTTCATCGCGCAGATTGTCCGCTCCCATCTGGTTGCCGATTGCGATCATCCGGATCCAAGGAATGAACTTGAACAAGCGCGCCAATAAAAGCGCGCGCCTGAATTTCCGACGGGCATGAGCGCGATTGGCAAGGCGCAAAGCGACAATCTCTTCGCGGCCGCGCAAAAAATAAAATCCGCCTTTCCGCTCCGCTTGCACAAGACCGTCCATGGCCGCTAGGGCTTGGCCAAGCGAACATCTTGCATCGCAATAAGTCCAGACTTCATAAGCGGTCAGGGGACAATCGAACATGTCATAAAAAACGATCGTCTTAAGCAGAGATTCTTTTAATTGTAAAAATTGATCTTCCATTTTTACTCATTTATTAGAATGCCGCGACTCTGAAAATTAAGCTCATTGGCGCCATAGTGAATGTTTTGCCTTCAAAAGCTTAGGCGCCAGAATTTGGCCGATCAATCAAGACCGGCTCAACCTTCGGCTCGCCATCAGTTATCTTGACCACGTCTTTATCGATTTTCTTAAACTCGGCATAAGCACTGTTATAATGATTGACAGCCGTTGACATACTTACTCCCAGCTTGCGCATAAAATCATCATAGCTGATGATATGCCGGCCTAATTTTTCAACATTAACTTTGATTGCCTTGGCGCTCTCCTCGATCTGCAAGGCGCGCAAGCCCTGCAGGACAGTCTGCAGATATGCTAAAAACGATGTCGGCGAAACGATTATCACGTGCCGATCCTTGAATGCATATTCGATCAAGTCACGCGTATTGACCTTGACCGCACCAACCTTATTCACAAGCAAATCATAATAGATCGCTTCGGACGGAATGAACATGAACGCGAAATCCATTGTATTTTTTTCCGGCACGACATATTTGCTGGTTTCATCGATCCGGTTTTTCAAATCCTGCTTGAATAATTTTTCCAACTTTTCCCGCTCGGCTTGATCGGTACAATTCAAAATCCGCTCATAATTTTCCAAAGAGAATTTTGAATCAATCGGAATGATCTTTTCTTTGACAAATACGACCGCGTCCACGATCAACTCTTTTTTTGTCGCCTTATCAATGCCCAAATTATATTGCATCTGATACGAATTCGGCGGCAGAACGTTTTTTAAAGTCTCTTCCAAATAATATTCCCCTAAGACGCCGCGCTGTTTCGGATTTTTCAATATATCCTGCAGGTTCTGCAATTGTGCGGAAAAATTCACGACTTGTTTATTCGTTTCATCCAGCTTGGTCAGCTTTTCGGTCACTTCCTGGATAATCTTTTGGCTCTGCGCATGCACGTTTGCCATCGCTTTCTGTGTCTGCTCGGTCACACTCTGCATGATTCCGGCCGTCTTGCCGAAATGCTCTTGCGTCGTCTTGTGCGTTTCCGCCAGCTTGCTGTCGATCGCCGTTCTAAGCTCCCGATTCTGCTCTCCCAAAGCCGAAATCTTCTCCATCATAGTGACAAGTTTTTCATCATTCCGGCTATCTGCGGAATCGTCTTTCTTTCGCAATAGCAAAAAGATCACGCCAATAATGCCGATTATCAAGATAACCAAAAGAAAAATTATAAAAAAATTTTGCATATTTAAAAAGTCATGCCTATCACCAGTTTATCAGGAAAAAGCCGCGAAAGCAAGCCGATCGTCAACCTTTCATCTGACTCCCGAGCAATATCCAGAAAACAGCAAAAAACCCGAAAAGCGAAAAAACCGTATTGTTTTGGTCTGGCAAAGACATCTAAAAAGCCTTGTTTCAAGAAACAAGGCTTTTTACTACAATAAGAGGAATTAACTAGAATATCGGCGTGCAAATGTATGTAAGAGTATTCTGATAATCGCCCGCTTCTTGCAAGGAACCGATTTGGACCTGGTAAATAACATTAGCCGCACCCTTATTCGGGGTCAACCCGTCCGAAGGTCCGTTATGATGCATAATCGGTAATGGATTGGAAGCATTCAGACCGGCGAACAAAGTTCCGCCGTTGTTAAAGTTGTTGTAGCCGGTACCGAATGATTCGAGATCCGCGTCATCGGAATGCAGACCCATATGACCATAGGTATAATATTCGTCCAAAATGTTTTGCGGAGACACCCAGGCCGCGGCGGTTGTTGAACCTGTATTATCGAAAGCATTGTTAAAGCTGTTGATATTTGATCCTGAATCGGATGTCAATTCATCATCTTCGAATACGGTAACAGTGTAGCCGTCATCCGCATTCGTAGTAACATTCAGAGTCTGACAAACCGTTGATGTGGCATTTACGACTAATGTGCCGAAAGGAGTGTTGGTTGCAGTGGAAGCATTGGAGCAGTCAATACCGCCGACTACCCCGTCGGTTGTCGTGCCGCTTACCGTAAACGTAAGAGTGGAAACGACGCGCGCGGTCATAAGGACATCTTCGATTATGGCAACCGCTACGGTTACGCGCTCTTTAATATTGTCGTCAACGTCGTAATGTGTGACCTCAATATATCTGGTCGCCTCGGAATCCGGATTGGTGACGTTATTTATGGTAGTAGTAGCCGCGCCAGCCGCCCTTAAAGCAGTGGCCGTACAACGCAAAGTGCGGTCACCGTTTGACAAAACTTCATCCCAGCCCACACCGCCATCGGGACAAAGTGTATTACCAAGTGCCATAGTTCCGAATTGATCCGGAAAAACGAACTCGATATAATCGTCGATCGGCGTACTGGTTCCAGTCGTAAATGTAATCGTGTGATTCGCGCTTACGCCCAAGTCGGAATCGCTGATCAAATCGCGCGCATCTTTGATAGAATCAACCGCTCCCGCGATCTCAGGTCTTGGAATAAAACCGTAAATCGCAACCACGATCGCCAAGACAAGCAGGGCGGAAATGGTTTTTTTGATTTTTTTGAATAATTTCATATTTTTTATTTTAGATATTTGATCGACAATGGATATTGCGGAAATAATCGGAGGCTAGAACCATGTTGATTATGCTATTCACTTCACTTTGGTCGTAATACCGCCACCCGCGCGAATCGCGTTTGGCTTCCGGTATTAGGCCCTCTTTTTCCCAGCGAATCAGCGTGGTTTTGTCTCTATCGACTTTTTCCTGGATATCCTTAAGGCGATATTTTTTATCTTTCATATTTTTTTTGTTAATTTTAATTTTTGTTTTCGACCTTTAAATAAGAAATTTACAAATTTTATGCGGATAGCACAAGGAATATACGCTATTCATCCATTATAATATCCGCACACTGCTCGTAAGGCGCTGTAGAAAAATAATCCGCACATTTCATACTAATCTTTGCGACGGATTTGAGCACGAATTGCACAATGTGTTTTGCTACTGCGCTTAAATAAATATTATTTAAAAAACAAAAAAAACTTTCCGAAAAAAGTTTTCAAATATATTATCTGATAAATTGTTTTTATTTTGGCGTTTCATTTTTATTTTTTGTCTTTTTTTTGACTTTTTATTTTTTGAAGTATGGCACTATACTACTATACTTAAATTTATTATACACTATTTTTCATTAATGGTCAATTGTTTTGCAGGCCATAAATAATATGACATCTAATATTAGTTATTTTCCTTTGAATTATAGTGGTCTTAAACCAATAAATATTTAATTATTATTAATATTTTTTTAATAGCTGTGGATAAGTATTGCTAAAAATTCGGCACCAAGACATAAACAATCGCGGTTTGATAATCACCGGCCGATTGCAAATCATTAACTTGCACCCGATAGACAAAGTCAACCGAATCATCAACAACGGGCATAGGACTGTATGCGATTTCCTTCAAAAACGTTTCAAAACCGGCAAAAGTATTATCCGGAGAAAAACGCGAAGGCGAAGCGCCGGATAACGTGTCGTCTCCCGCATGGTAACCGAAAGCGCCTGGATCAGGAGCGGCCGGCCAAGCGCCGGGATTATCATTCGTGTGCGGTACTCCGCCGATATCTGCGCCGGTATTCGATATCATGTTTTGCCGCTGAAAAGCAAAAAGCTGATAGCCATTCTCGGCATTCGTAGTGATAACAAAACGCTGGGCGCCTTCAAGCTGGCTGTTTATCGGCAAAATTCCGAACGGAACGCTTATGGCGGACGTATTAATGTCGGTAGTCACTCCTTCAGTGACGGTATTCTCCGGCAAGCCGGAAATTTCAAAAGAGAGTTTTGCATCACTGACGATAACGCTCGGATAGTAACTGCCGTTATTCTTTTCTGCCACAGCGGCATAAGTAGCATAAACATAGAAATATTCGCTGATAGCGCGAAAATAATATGTCGAATTATTAGCCGGACTATTGGCATAAAGAGTGAACTCCCACTCAGCGGCCGAGCCGGCATTTTGATCAAACGTAGAAAGCGATACGCCTGATTCGTTATGTGTAGCCGTTATCTGCGAATCAGACAATACTCTCGTTAGCAAAGGATCGTTATCATTATCTATTCCATCACCATAATTCCAAAGAGCGGTAGTAGATCCGGATTCCCCGACCCAGTTATTGTCTGCGGAAAATTCCGAATCAGTGGAATATTGCAAGCGCATTTTGATATTCTCCGCGCTTACTCCGGCAGTTTCCTTGATAGTAATGCGCAATTTTAGCAAATTTCCATCGCCAATTATCTGAGGAGCATAATTTTCCAAAGTAGCAGGAGCAAGCGGAGTTTCCTTGTCCTCATCATGATACCAGCGCCAATTCTGCGATTTCGGCGAATACGAAGGACTGTCATCCCAAAGCAGATAACCCCTTGGGTCGCCCGAATCGCTGTCATGTGCTTCACCGGCCAAATTGCCGGAATGCGCGATGAAAGTCCAGGGAAAAGTTGGGGTTCCGATTAACTCTACATTGTAGCCCGAAATATCAGAAGACGTGGCAAAGCGGATGCCAGTACTGGTGGACCAGGGGCTTGAATCGATCGTGGCCGCTGATACGCTGAACAAAACGCCGTTATCAACACTGAGTTCCATATCGCCGTTGCTTATGCTTGAGAGCGTAGTTGTGCCGGAAAGAATTATTCCGTCAACATCTGCATTGCGCACTTGAAAATAATCCATGGTCAAGCTTGTGCTGGCTATCGCCAAAGAATACTCGCCAGAGCCTTGATTGGCGATCGTAGTCGTGGCATTGTCCTGGCCGATAATCTCCAGGCCGGCATATGAATAGTCAACGTCCGAACCGGCCGCGATTTGCACCTGGCAAATACGCGGAGCGCCGGAGATATCAGCGCCGTCAAAATCAGACGCGTAGTTCCAAAAATCCATTCCGCTATCACGGTTATAATCGCCCCAAATCCGCAAAGCGCCGTCAGAAGAATCGTAATCCATAGCATAGAGCGATCCGCTTGAATCGACGCTTACCGCGCCGGCTCCGGAATTCCACATACGAATATCCGTATTCGCGCCTATTTGCAAATTGGCATAAGTCTCGCCTGATTGGCTCTTGGTTGCAATAGTGTATGCCGTGCCGCTGTTCAAAAAAAGCGTTGCGCCGGTATTCCAGGCCGTTACCAAAGGGATCGTATCGCCGATAACATACGCACCTTTAACTTCGATCTGTTTATCTGCCGCGACGTTAAAAGAAGAGGCGCTTAAGATTTCCCAATTTTGGGAAGAAGTCGCATTGTCGGCGATTAGCCAGCCGCCGGATACGCTGTCAAAAACAATGCGATAAAATGGCGATGCGCCGGGATTGATCGTCTTGCCTGCGGCGATCGCGTCAAAAGTCGTGGTACCGGCGCGCGCGTTGAAAATACCGTTATTTATCCAATTGCCACCCGCATTCACCGCGTAGTTCAAAGAAGACACATCAAAAATAGAATCAGAACCGATCGTTAAATCTCCGGCAATCTTTATGTCATAACCACTCAGCACCGAAGAAGTGGCGGATGTTTTGGCAAAGCTTAAGTTATAAAAATCATGGCTGGCATCCGTTCCGCCTGAACTGATATAACTTGCCGCGGCGCCGCTAAAAGTTGTTGTAGAATTGCCGGCAACGAATGATGCGGTCGGAGCTACTGTCCAATTAGTGCCAAGCGTAATGATCGTGCCGTCGCCCTCTTTATCGTCGATCGCATCCAGAGTGCCGTTGATCGTTATATAACTTGTAATGTTCAATTCATAGCCGCGCGTGAACAGCGAATCGCCGGAATTTACGGTTAGGCTGTCCGCTGTCATATCCGAGCCCATTTTGGTTACTGCCGGAGAATGGCCGATGATTACGTCGCCTAAATCGTTTTTGATTTCATTCTTATCTTCAAAAGTCCCTTCGCCAAGATCCTCGAAAATCAAGCGGCCGGTACCAGCCGATTTCGTGAACACGGCTCCGGACTCGATCAGCAGACTGCCGGTCTCAAAATCAAAATCATCGCTCTGGATCAATTCACCCTGAATTATCGAAGTAGTCGCTGTCGTAGTCGCGCCGTCAGCCAGAATCCAGGAACCTGCGCCATCAAATATCAAATTATGGAATTTTTGATTATTTGTTGTAATGAGATTGTCTTGATTGGCTGATACGAATTTGACCGTCGATGATGCGGAATCAAATTGCCCGCCCCCGGCATCCCAACTTCCGGAAACCAAAATTTCTTCGGTCGATGACGCCTCGAAAAT
>Ga0265296_1001638_pt1 | contig 24967 bp, 14 predicted proteins | sample MunlanPumphouse1_FD_189073 | JGI IMG/M metagenome (GOLD analysis project Ga0265296, IMG submission 189073) | Groundwater microbial communities from a municipal landfill in Southern Ontario, Canada - Pumphouse #1 | ecosystem: Environmental > Aquatic > Deep subsurface > Groundwater | place... | reverse complement strand
CACCAGAGAGCTGACATAAAGGGGTTCCGTGGCTTCACTGAATTCATTGGCCAGGGTGGAGGCAATGGTGTTGCCCGGGGCAAAGAGGGATGTGGCCAGCCGGTGGGCATTACCGATGACAAAGGTAACCGCCATGGTCTCCCCCAGGGCCCGCCCCAGACCCAGGAAAACCGCGCCGACAATCCCCACCAGGCCGTAGGGGATGGTGACTTTATAGGTCACCTCCCAGGTGGTGGCTCCCATGCCGAAAGCCGACTCCTTCACCACGTTGGGGACCAACTGAAAGACGTCCCGGGCAATGGCGCTGATAAACGGCAGCACCATGAAGGCCAGGATGATGCCCGCGGTCAGGATGCCGATACCCATGGGCGGCCCCTGAAATAAGGGCAGGAAGCCCAGGGTCTTACCCAGGAGGGGCTGGACGTACGCGGCCATGAAGGGGGCAAAGACAAACAGCCCCCACATGCCGTAGATGATGCTGGGGATGGCGGCCAGCAGTTCGATCATGGTCCCCACTGTGCGGCTGATCCTGGGCGGGGCCAGTTCCACCAGGAAGAGGGCGATGGCCAGGCTCAGGGGGACGGCGATGACCATGGCAATCAGGGTGGAGATCAGGGTGCCGAAGATGCTGCTGGCGGCCCCGAAGGACTCGGTCACCGGATTCCAGTCTGTGGAGAATAAAAATCCCAGGCCGAACTTTTTGAGGGCCGGGAGGGAAGAGCTGAACAGGTCCACGCCGATGGCAAGCATCACCAGGGGTACGAACATGGAACAGGCGAAGGTGAGCCAGCGGAAGGCCGTATCACCCCTGGCAAAGACGCGGGTCCGGCCGCCGGCCTGAGAGACCAGCCGCACTGGGGGACCGATACCTCCGCCCCCCTCTGCCTTGATGACGCCTTTTTTCATCATTCTTTTATATGCTTATTGCCCTAGCTCCGGAAAAACGGCCTATCCATGATTTAAGGTATCCGTAAACGAAGAGAACTCCCTCCCCCTGCGAGGGGGGAGGCTTGGGGTGGGGGTGGCGAAATCAGTTCAAGACGGCGAGTAAATATTACGCCACCCTCCCCCAAACCCCCTCCCCTCGAAGGGAGGGGGCTTTTTCCTTGATCGTGGATAAACCTCATTTATGGCGCACAACCTGTTGGCAGAATTTACAATAGGAGCTAAGGCAAAAAGCAAATTCTTTTAAAGGGTGGGAGGGGGCAGGAGCCGCCGCCCCTGACCCCCTCCCTCAAAAGCACTTTTCCGGAGTTCTGCAGCTTACGGCCACACCGGCTGGCCGCCGGACTTGACCTCTTTCCAGGTTTCCTCCACCAGTTTCACCACGTTCTCGGGCATGGGCACGTAATGGAGGTCTTTGGCCAGGTCGCCGCCGTGCTTATAGGCCCAGGCGAAAAACTTCAGGATTTCTTTGGCCTTCTTGGCGTCGGCCTGATCCTTATGCATCATGATAAAAGTAGCGCCGACGATGGGCCAGCTCTTTTCCCCGGGCTGGTCGATGAGCATCAGGGAGAAGCCTTTGGGGGCCTTGGACCAATCGGCGTTGGCCGCCGCGGACTGGAAGCTGTCCAGATCCGGTTGCAGGAATTTTCCGGCCTGATTTTTCAGGGAGGCGTGCGGGATCTTGTTTTGTAAGGCATAAGCGTATTCCACGTAGCCGATGGCGCCGTTCACCGCCTTCACCTGGCCGGCCACGCCTTCATTGCCTTTGCCGCCGATGGAGTTGGCCGCGGGCCACTTCACCGCTTTGCCGGCCCCCACTTTTTCCTGCCATTCCGGGGAGACTTTCGCCAGGTAGCTGGTGAAGATAAAGGTGGTGCCGGAGCCGTCCGTGCGGTGGGCCACGGTGATGGCCTGGGCAGGCAGCTTCACCTCGGGGTTGAGCTTGGCGATGGCCGCATCGTCCCACTTGCTGATCTTGCCCTGGAAAATCGCGGCCAGGGTGGGGCCGTCCAGCTTGAGTTCACCGGCCTTCACCCCCGGGACATTGACCACCGGCACCACGCCGCCCATGACGGTGGGGAACTGGATCAGCCCGTTTTTATCCAGGTCCTCGGGCTTGAGAGGCTCATCGGTGCCCCCGAAATCCACGGTCTTGGCCTTGATCTGGGCGATGCCGCCGCCGGAGCCGATGGATTGATAATTTATTTTAGCCCCGCTGAGTGCCTGGTATTTATAAGCCCACTGGGAATAAACGGGATAGGGAAAAGAAGCCCCGGCCGCATTAATGGTCACGCTCTGGGCCTGGGCCCAGGACCCCGTTAATAATAACAGCAAAGAAATCGAGATAAACAATAATCCTTTTTTCATCAATCTGTTCTCCTCACGTCGTTTGGGCAGACCGAACCTGCCTCTTTATGCTAGAAAGATAAGATAAATTTGTTAGGGAATGATTAGCTCTAGGTTAATAGTTCGATAAATTTGTGGAACCATTAAGGGATCTAATCCGGCAGCAGGTGTAGCGAGAAAACACTGCCTTTGCCCGGGGCGCTCGCCACCGCCACCTTGCCGCCATGGGCCTGGGCGATGTGCTTGACGATGGCCAGGCCCAGGCCGGTGCCCCCGGATTGGCGGCTGCGGCCGGAGTCAACCCGGTAGAAACGCTCAAAGAGCCGGGGCAGGTGCTCCGGCGGGATGCCGTTGCCTTGATCCCGGACCCTGATAATCACTTCCGGGCCCAAACGTTCCGCGTCCACCCGGACCTCCCGGTGGCCCTCGCTGTATTTAAGGGCATTGTCCACCAGGTTCACCAGGGCCTGCTCCAACAGCGGCGCATTGACCCGGGCCCGGAGCTCGTCCGGGCAGTGCAGGCTGACGGCGATCTTCCTGGTCTTCGCCTGGGGCTTGCACACCTCAATGGCCGCGGCCAGCACGCCCTTGATCCTTTGACCGGTCAGGAAAATTTGCCCCCGTTCCGCGTCCTGTTCAATCCGGGAAAGACTCAGCAGATCATTGATAATTTCATTGAGGCGGTCTGCCTGCCTGGCAATAATGCGTAAAAAGTTCTCCGCGTTTTCCGGCTCCTGCCAGGCCCCCGCCAACAGGGTTTCCACAAATCCCTTAATGGAGGTGACCGGAGTCCTTAATTCGTGGGACACGTTGGCCACAAAATCCCGGCGCAAATGTTCCAACCGCCGGAGATGAGTCACATCGTGGAGCACGATCAGGACGCCGATATTAGTCCCGGCCGCGTCTCTCAGGGAGGTGCCATGGGCCTGGAGAATACTTTTGCCATCACTGATGGCCACTTCCTCTTCAATGGGGTCCTGGGCGGCTAAGGCGCGGTTGATGAACCAGCGCAGCTTCTGGTCCTGCACCGCTTCCTGAACGCTTTGGTGCAGCGCGGCTGCCGGATCTACCCCCAGCAAACGGGCTCCCGCCCGGTTCAAGGCAATCAGGCGCTGTCCGGCGTCGATGGCCAGAACCCCTTCAATCATGCTGGAGAGCACCGCCTCTTGCATCTGCCCTTGCCGGACCAGCTCATTGATCCGGTCTTCCAGTTTGGCGGCCATGTCATTCATCACTTCGGCCAGGCTGGCCAACTCGTCGGTTTGCGGAATGGGCAGCTTCCGGCCCAGGTCGCCCTGGGCAAAACGCAGGGCCCCCCTTTTGAGATTTTCCAGGGGATCGCTGAGACGCCGGGAGATGAAAAAACTGAGAATGGCCACCACCAGGGCAATCAGCAGCCCGCCCAGGATAATCCTGAAGTAGTAAACCCTCAGGGCCTGCTCAATGGCGGTCATGGCCAGGGAAGCCCGCACCGCGCCAATGATGCTCTCCCCTTCCTTCATGGGTACGGCCACGTACATGCGGCTGTGTCCCAGGGTGAAGCTGAACCTGGTGGACACCCCCACCCGGCCCTGCATGGCCCCTTGAAATTCCGGGCGGTCCCCGTGGTTATCCATCTTCGCCGGGTCTTCTTCCGTATCGCCCAGGACCTTCCCGGACGCCAGAATCACCGTCAGGCGGGTGCCGGTAATTTTCCCCAAGTCTTTGCAGAGCTTATCCTGCCAAGGGCCGTTTTCCCATCCGGCTCGCCCGCCGATGCGGTTTTCCACCAATAGGGCCCGGGCGGTTAAATCCTGGGCCGTTTGCTCCAGGAAGAATGAATGCCAGGAGCGGACGGAATACCAGGTGACCGCGGCCAGGGTGACCAGCGTGACCAGGAGGAAAAGCGGGAAAAGATGCCAAATCAATTTTTGCCGGCGCATGGGTTATCCTCTAAAACGGTAGCCGATGCCCCGGACCGTTTCCAAATATTTGCCGCTGGGACCGAGCTTTTTCCGCAAGCTTACCACCTGGACATCCACCGAACGATCGGAGGCCGGATAATCGTCGCCATGGACCCTTCTGACGATCTGTTCCCGGGTAAAGACCCAGCCGGGGCGGCTCGCCAGCAGATAAAGGAGACGAAACTCCGTTACCGTTAAATCCAACGGCTGGTCTGCCACCAGCACTTCGTGATGTCCCGGGTGAATGAGCAAATCATGGATCTTGAGGGGCGCGGCTTCGTTAAGGGGCTCGGCAGGGCGGCGGCGCAGCACCGTCCGCACCCGGGCCAGCACCACCCGGGGACTGAAGGGCTTGGTGATATAATCGTCAGCTCCCAACTCCAGGCCGGTGACGATATCCGCCTCTTCTCCCTTAGCGGTGAGCATGATGATGGGAATGTTGCCGCTACGGTCAGCGCGCTTGAGCAGGCGGCAGACTTCCAGTCCGTCCATTCCCGGCAACATCAAATCCAACAAAATAAGGTCCGGCACGCTTAACGCCACGGCTTTTACCGCCTCTTCCCCCGAAGCCACACCGGTGACCCGATAACCTTCTTTTGTCAAGTTATACTTGAGCAATTGCAGTATGTCATCATCATCTTCAACAACTAAGATTCTCTCCTTTGCCATCAGTAATCTCCCATTGCCAAGATGAACCGTAACATTTATTAATCTACTCTCCCCTATGATTAATTGTAAAACCAAGAACCAGCCGTAGTCTTTATTGCAAGTAATAATCACTATTACACAATTGATTATAATAGTGATGCGAACAAACTATGCCCAATTTATCGCCAAAATAGCGGCAGTCGCGCGCCCAACGAGGCTTGATTTCAAGTCATCAAAGACCATCCAAAGGAACTTTTACGGTAAAGCCTCCTCGCTGATACCAGTCTTTGGCTTATTAAAATTTATTCCTCTCAAAATCCAGGCTGCAAGGGGAGAATACCCGCTCCCCCGCAGCTCTTCTTTAATGTAAGGCTATGACTCCCGGCATTGTCAACTCCTAATTAAGAATTAATCATAAAATAACGGATTGCTAACAGAAAACAAACAAACGACCCCTTCCCTGACCTGCGTACAATTGCTGGAGTAACCCATGATCCCCAGGGACAAGTCAGCCTGATCTTCCCTGGCGCTGCCGGTCTCCCTGCCTCCTTTGCTCCATTACGCGGCCATAACTTGGGGAAAAGTTTTCGGGGGCAGATCATACCATTTCGCAAGCAAAAGGCATTGAACTGTAGGGGCGAACCTTGTGTTCGCCCGCCATGCCTGGGCGAACACAAGGTTCGCCCCTACGAAAAAATATACGTTTGCTTGCGAATTGGTATCAGAGATCACGGGCAGGCGGTGGAGCAGGGGATGGCGATCAAGATGATCATTAATAATCGGGCTGATGGGAATGCCCCTGGGATTGCCCGGATGCCCGCCGGGAATTTTTTGCTAACGCGCCGGGCAATCTCAGGGAGAAGGAAGAGTTGTGGAAGGATGGATATTAGGAAGATATCTATAATTTCCCCGGGGTTGATAAGTTCCCGGTGCTAGCGGCTAACGCTTAAGCCTGCCGGCTCCGGGGCTCACATCCGGTTAGCGTTCAGGTTCTTCCCGGCTTTTTTCCGCCTGCGTCTTGAGGGGCGCCTCCGAAGGCTGGTAAGCCACAGGAGGTAAATCGGCGGCTTTCCAACCCCCGCCCAGGGCCTTGATGAGGAGCACGCTGGCGCTCATGCGGTTCCCCAGAATGACGATGGCGGTCCTTTCGTTGTTCCGGGCCACCGTCTCCACGGCCAGGAGGTCCAGGGTGCTGATGGTCCCGGCCTGGTACTGGTTGAAGCTCAAGGTGGCGGATAACCTGGCGGCCTTCACCGCCTCGTCTTGCACCTTCCCCTCCTCCTCCAGAATGCGCAGGGCCGCGAGATTATCTTCCACCTCCTGGAACCCGGTGAGCACGGTCTGGCGGTAGGAGGCCACCGCGGCCTCATGGGCCGCCCGGGCCGAGGCGGTCTGGGCTACCAGCGCGCCGCCTTGGAAGATGGTCTGGGTCGCGGCCGCGCCCAGGGACCAGAAGCGGCTGGGCCAGAGAAACCACTGGGCCACATCGGAGGCTTGAAATCCTCCGGACGAGGTGAGGGTGACGGTGGGATAATAGGCCGCAATAGCTACGCCGATCTGAGCGTTGGCCGCGGCCATGTTCCTTTCTGCGGCGGCGATGTCCGGGCGGCGCTCCAGGAGTGCCGACGGCACGCCCGGGGGTATGGGCGGGACGCTCAGGTTTACCTTTGCCTTAGGAATGGAGAAGACCGAGGCCGGTTTCCCCAGCAGGGTGGCGATGGCGTGCTCCAGTTGGGCCCGCTGCACCCCCAGGTCGATGGCCTGGGCCTGGGTGTTTTTCAGCTGGGTCTCCGCCAGGGCGATGTCGTTCCGGGAGGCGACGCCGCTGGCGTAGCGGTTTTTGGTGACGGTGAGGATTTTTTGGAACGCAGCTGCGACCTCGTCCAGGAGGCGCTTTTGCTCATCCAGGGAGCGCAAGAGAAAGTAGTTTTGGGCCACCGCGGCGTGGGCGCTCAGGCGCACTCCCTCCAGGGTGGCGGCGCTGGCCTGGGCGCTGGCCTTGCTGGATTCGACGTTGCGGCGCACCTTGCCCCAGATATCCAATTCCCAGGAGGCGTTGCCGGTTAGCAGATAGTTGGATTGGGTGCTCCCCGTGAAGGCCCCGAAGCCTCCCCCCCCGGCGGAGCCTCCGGAGACTCCCGGGGCGTTGCCCACCGACGAACTCCGGGACCCACTGCCCAGGTTCTCCGAATTTCGAAAGCGGGACCAGGACGAGCCGCCGGTGACCGTGGGGAAATACGCGGCCCGGGCCACGCGGATCAACGCCAGGGACTGGCGGAAATTCGCCTCCGCCTGAATGATGTTCTGATTGGAAATCTCCAACTGTTCTTCCAGGGCGTTCAACTGGGGATCATGATAGATCTCCCACCACCTGCCCCGGGGCAACTCGTCTCCGGGTTGGGCTAGCTTCCAGCCGGCATTTTCCTTGTAGGCGCCGGGCGCGACGGTGGGGGGCCTGACGTAATCCGGACCCACGCTGCAGCCGGTGAAAAAGAAGAGCGTCACCGCGGCCGCGGCCATCCCCGGACCCGGCCTGCGGCATGCCCTGAAGATTATCTTAAAGATAGACAACATGGATGAAGACCTCGGTCCAGAAAAGATAGACCTCACGCAAAGACGCAAAATCTATGAATCTATTATTGCCTTACTCCAATTTCACATAAGCCCAAAAGGCCAAAAAGGCATAAGAACCTCGACCTTATGCGTTCAGAAAAGGGCCTTAGAGTCCCCCCTCCCTTGAGGCTTATCATTACCCACAAGTGGAGAGGGAATAAAGGCTAAGGAGTAGATATATAGCAATTTCATGGCGTTACCCACCCTCACCCGAACCCTCTCCCCCCCCGGGGGGAGAGGGAAATAATTGGAATATCCATAAGATATAAACTTATGGGTAATGATAAGCCCTTGAGGGGAGGGGGGCGACTTTCGGTGACGATGGTTCAAGACGCCACCCCCACCCCGACCCTCCCCCCTCGAAGGGGGAGGGAGTTTTAATCTCGTTCCCAAGCTTTGCTTGGGAACGCAATTACCGCCAAGCTGAGCTTGGCGGGTACGTTGCCAGGAAGGTGCAGAAATTAAAAATATTAGCACAAGTCATCTTCTATCCCTTAAAAGATATGCCCCGGCGCAGGCTGGAAGGCCTGGGCCACCAATATTTTTCTGCAGCTACTCCGTGCCATTGTTTCCTGACAGCAAGTCCATGCCCCTGCCCCGCAGCCGGTTGACCCAGAGACGGAAACGGTCCAGATAGAGATAGATCACCGGGGTGGTATAGAGGGTCATCATCTGGCTGAAAATCAGGCCGCCGACGATGGAGATGCCCAGGGGGCGGCGCAGCTCGGAGCCCACCCCGGTGCCCACCGCCAGGGGAAGCGCTCCCAGGAGCGCGGCCATGGTGGTCATCATAATGGGACGGAAGCGCATCAGGCACGCCCGATAGATGGCCTCCTCCGGTCTCTTGCCTTCATGGCGCTCCACCTCCAGGGCAAAGTCCACCATCATGATGCCGTTCTTTTTGACGATGCCGATGAGCAGGATGATGCCGATGACCGCGATGAGGCTCAACTCCGTGCCGCTGAGCAGCAGGGCGATGAGCGCGCCCACCCCCGCGGAGGGCAGGGTGGAGAGGATGGTGATGGGGTGGACGTAGCTTTCGTACAAGATCCCCAGGACAATATAGACCGCCAGGAGCGCAGCCAGGATCAGATACGGTTCGTTAGCCAGAGAGGCCTTGAAGGCCTGGGCCGTGCCCAGGAAGCTCCCCCGGATGGTGGCCGGCAGCCCCAATTCCTGCATGGCCGCCTCGATGGCATCCACCGCCTCCCCCAGGGCCGCGCCCGGCGTCAGGTTGAAGGAGTTGGTCACCGCCGGGAATTGACCCAGGTGGTTCACCGAGAGGGGCGCGGTGGTGGGTACGTACCGGGTGAAGGCGCTGAGGGGCACTTCGCCGCCCCGGGGAGAATGGACGTAGATATCCCGCAGCGTCTCGGCGCGCTGCCAATAAGGGGGGGCCACCTCCATGACCACGTGGTACTGGTTGAGGGGGGTGTAGGTGATGGACACCTGGCGTTGGCCGAACGCGTCGTACAGGGTATCGTCCAGGAGCTGGGCGGTAATGCCCAGCCGGGAGGCGGTGTCCCGGTCGATTACCAGGGAGGCCTGCAACCCCTTATCCTGTTGATCGCTGTTCACGTCCACCAGTTGGGGGAGGGTGCGCAGTTTCTGTAATACCCGGGGCCCCCAGGCCATCAGCTCTTCCAGGTTCTCGCCCTGGAGCGTAAATTGATAGAGGGCGGCGCTGGCGAACCCGCCGATTCGCAAATCCTGGACCGCCTGCAGGTAGGTGGGAGCCCCCGGGACCTGGGACAATTTTTGGCGCAGTCTGACCATAATCTGACGCGCGCTGGTCTGCCGCTCCTCAAAGGGCTTCAAAGCGATAAACATCCGTCCGGTATTGGTGGTCGAGCCGCCGCCGCCACCGCCGCCGGAAAAACCCAGCACGTCGGTCACGTCCGGGTCGGTGCGGATAATATCGCTGACCTCTTTGATCTTCGCCCGCATGGCCTGAAAAGAGATGTCCTGGGACGCCTGGATGACGCCGGTGATGCGGCCGATGTCCTGTTCGGGAAAGAACCCCTTGGGGATATAAATGAACAGGGCGATATTGAGGACCAGGGTAACCACCGTCAGCCCCAGCATCAGCCGGGAGTGGCGCAAGGCCCAACCGAGACTGGCCTCGTAAGTGTGGCGCATCAGGTCGAAGACCCTTTCGCTGGCCCTGAAAATGCGCCCATGGCCCTGCTTTTCCTCCCGCTTGAGGAGAACCGCGCACATCATGGGGGTGGTGGTCAAAGACACCACCAGGGAGACTAGAATGGCCGCGGACAGGGTTACCGAAAACTCGCGGAACAACCGGCCCACCATGCCGCCCATCAACAGGAGGGGAATGAAGACCGCCACCAGGGAGAGGCTCATGGAGATTACCGTGAACGCGATCTCCTTGGCGCCCAAAAACGCGGCCCGGAGCGGGGTCTCCCCCTTTTCCAGATAGCGGGTGATATTTTCGATCACCACAATGGCGTCATCCACCACGAAGCCCGTGGCGATGGTGAGGGCCATGAGGGAGAGGTTGTCCAGGCTGTAGCCGCAGAGATACATGACCCCGAAGGTGCTGATGAGGGAGACCGGCACCGCCACCCCCGGGATGAGGGTGGCCCGGAAACTGCGCAGGAACGCGAAGACCACCAGGATTACCAGGGTGCCGGAGATCACCAGGGTGCGTTCCACATCCTTCAGGGAGGAGCGGATGGGCGGACTGCGGTCCACCGTCACGGTGACATCGATATCCTGGGGAATGGCGGCCGCCAGTTGGGGCAGCAGGGCCCGGATGCGGTCCACCGTCTCAATGATGTTGGCCCCCGGCGAGCGGAAGATGACCACCATCACCGCGGTCTTGCCGTTCAACAACCCCTCGGTGCGCACATCCTCCAGGGAATCCACGACCTCGCCCACATCCGCCAGCCTGATGGGCGCGCCGTTGCGGAAGGCCACGATCAGATCCCGGTACTCCGCGGCCTTGAAGAGTTGATCGTTGGTCTTGATCTCCCGGGACTTCAGTTCATCGGCCAGTTGGCCCTTGGGCCGATTGACGTTGGTCCTGGCCAGCAGGCCGCGCACGTCCTCCAGGCCGATACCGTACTTGTGCACCGCGGTGGGGTTCAGCTCCACCCTGACCGCGGGCAGGGAACCGCCGCCCACGAAGACCGTGCCCACTCCCTCCACCTGGGAGAGCTTCTGCTGGAGAATGGTGGAGGCCGCATCATACATCTTCGCCCGGCCCGCCGTATCCGAGGTGAGGGCCAGGATGAGAATGGGGGCGTCCGCGGGATTGACCTTACGGTAAATGGGGTTACTGGGGAGGTTCGTGGGCAGATAGCTGCGGGCCGCGTTGATGGCGGCCTGGACGTCCCGGGCCGCGCCGTCGATATTGCGGTTCAACTCGAACTGCAAGACTACGGTGGTCACTCCCCGGAAACTCGCGGAAGTCATCTCCGTGACCCCGGCAATGCGCCCGAATTGGCGTTCCAGGGGCGCGGCCACCGAGGTGGCCATGGTTTCCGGCTCCGCTCCCGGGAGGCTGGCGGTCACCTGGATGGTGGGAAAATCCACCTGGGGCAGGGGGGAGACGGGCAGGACCCGGAAGGCCAGAATCCCGGCCAGGGCCAGGCCCACCGTGAGCAGCGTGGTCGCCACCGGTCTTTTAATGGAGAGGCCCGAGAGGTTCATGGGATTTTTTGAGTAGTGCTCCTGCAAGCGGCCAGTGATCAGGGGCCAGGGGCCGGTAATCAGTAATCAGTGATCAGTGATCAACAGCTATGCGGGAATTGCCCGCAGTCTAGGGCTCACCGTATCGTGATGCTCCGGCGCAGGCTGGAAAGCCTGCGCTACCTTTGGGAAATTTGGTGTCAGAAATCTTCTCCAAGAAGCTCCTTTTCGGGGCGTTCCTTCCCCAGCCGCCGGGACAGCCGGTCGAACCAGAGATAGATGACCGGAGTCGTATAGAGGGTGAGCACCTGGCTGAAGATCAGACCGCCGACGATGGAGATCCCTAAGGGATGGCGCAGCTCGGAGCCCAGGCCGCTGCCGATGGCCAGGGGCAGCGCTCCCAGCAGGGCCGCCATGGTGGTCATCATGATGGGCCTAAACCTCAGGAGACAGGCCTGGTAGATGGCCTCCTCCGGGGGTTTCCCCTCCCGGCGCTCCGCGTCCAGGGCGAAGTCCACCATCATAATGCCGTTTTTCTTGACGATGCCGATGAGCAGGATGATGCCGATGAGGGCGATGACGCTGAACTCCGTGCGGCAGAGGATCAGGGAGAGAATCGCGCCCACCCCGGCCGAAGGCAGGGTGGAGATAATGGTGATGGGGTGGATATAGCTCTCGTACAACACTCCCAGGACTATATAGACCGTGACCAGGGCCGCCAGGATCAGCAATGGTTCGTTCTTGAGGGAGGCCTGGAAGGCCAGGGCCGTGCCCTGAAAACTGCCCCGGATGCTGGGCGGCAGTTCCAGCCTCTTGGTGGTGGCTTCCATGGCTTTGACCGCCTGGCCCAGGGAGACCCCCGGCGCCAGGTTGAAGGACAGGGTGGTGGCCGGAAACTGCCCCTGGTGGCTGATGGCCAGCGGCCCGGTAGTCTCTACCACCTGGGTGATGGCGCTCAAGGGCACCTTGCCGCCCGCGGTGCTGCGGATATAGAGGTCCTGAAGGTTCCCGGGGTTTTTCTGAAAGTCGGGCTTGACCTCCAGAATGACGCGATACTGGTTCAACTGGGTAAAGATGGTGGAGACGATGCGCTGGCCAAAGGCGTTGTAGAGGGTGTCGTCAATGAGCTGGGGGGTGATGCCCAGACGGGAGGCCGTGGCCCGGTCAATGTTCAGTTGGACCTGCAACCCCTGGTCCTGGAGATCGCTGCTCACGTCCCGAAGTTCCGGCAATTCCCGGAGGGCTGCCACCAATTTAGGGGTCCAATTGTTCAAGGACCCGGCGTCCGGGTCTTCGAGGCTATACTGGTATTGGGTCCGGCTGACCCGATCCTCCACCGTCAGGTCCTGGACCGGCTGCATGAACAGGCTGATACCCTCGAGCCGGGCGAGCTCGGGCTGCAGGCGGCGGATGATCTCGCTGGCGCTCACCCGGCGTTCTTCCAAAGGCTTCAGGTTGATGAGCACCCGCCCGCTGTTGAGGGTGATATTGGTGCCGTCCACGCCGATGAAGGTGGAGAGGCCGGCCACCCCCGGGTCTTTGAGGATCACCCGGGCTAGGGCTTGCTGCCGCGCCGCCATGGCGGTAAAGGAAATCGATTGGGGGGCCTCGGAAATGCCCAGGATGATGCCGGTGTCCTGCACCGGAAAGAAGCCCTTGGGCACGATTACGTAAAGGAAAACCGTCATGACCAGGGTGGCCACCGCCACCAGGAGCGTGCCCGTCTGGTGCTTGAGCACCCAGCGCAGCGTCACCGCGTAAAGGTCGATGATCTTATCGTAAATATGCTGGGAGGAGCGAAAGAGGCGGGTCTGTTTCTCCTCCGGGGTATGCTTGAGCAACCGGGCGCACATCATGGGGGTCAGGGTCAAAGAGACCACCGCGGAGATGAGGATCGTCACCCCCAGGGTAATGGCGAACTCCCGGAAGAGACGGCCCACCACCTCACCCATGAACAGGACCGGGATCAAGACGGCGATGAGGGACACGGTGAGGGAGAGGATGGTGAAGGCGATCTGCTCCGAGCCTTTCAGGGCCGCCTCCAGGGGGGGATCTCCCTGTTCGAGGTAGCGGGTCACGTTTTCAATCATGACAATGGCGTCATCCACCACGAAGCCCGTGGAGATGGTCAGGGCCATGAGGGACAAATTATTCAGGCTGAACCCCAGAAGATACATGACCCCGAACGCGCCCACCAGGGAAAGGGGCACAGCCACGCTGGGGATGACGGTGGCGGCGAAGTTGCGGAGAAAGAGAAAGATCACCAGCACCACCAGGGCCACGGCCAACATCAGCTCGAACTGCACGTCCTCCACCGAGCCGCGGATGGTGATGGTGCGGTCGGTGAGCACGGCGAGGTGCACCGACGCGGGCAGGGCGCTCTGCAACTGGGGCAAAAGGGCCTTGATGCGATCCACCACCTCGATGACATTGGAGCCCGGTTGCCGCTGGATGTTGACGATGACCGCGGGGACATCGTTCATCCAGGCCGCCTGCTTGACGTTTTCGGCGTCGTCGATGGCGCCGGCGATGTCGGAGAGCTTCACCGGCGCGCCGTTGACAAACGCGACAATCAGGGGCAGGTACTCTTTGGCGGTAAAGAGCTGATCATTGGCGCCGATGATGGCGGACTGGCGGGGCCCGTCAAAGCCGCCCTTGGCCTGGTTAGTGTTGGCCGCGGCGATGGCGGCCCGCAGGTCCTCCAGGGTGAGGCCGTAGGCCGCCAGGGCCGTGGGGTTGGCCTGAATCCGCACCGCGGGCCGCTGCCCCCCGCTGATGCTGACGTACCCCACCCCCGGCAGTTGGGAAATCTTCTGGGCGAGTCGGGTGTCCGCCAGGTCCTCGACCTTGGAGAGGGGCAGGGTGTCGGAGGTCAGGGCCAGGGTGAGGATAGGGGCGTCCGCGGGATTGACCTTGCTGTAGACCGGCGGATTGGGCAGGTCCCGGGGCAGGAAGGTGGCCGCGGCATTGATGGCGGCCTGCACCTCCTGTTCCGCCACATCCAGACTGAGATTCAGACTGAATTGCAAAACGATGACCGAACTGCCGCCGGAGGAGTTGGAGGTCATCTGCTTCAGCCCGGGCATCTGCCCGAACTGGCGCTCCAGGGGTGCGGTTACGGAGGAGGCCATGACCTCGGGGCCGGCCCCCGGAAAAAAGGTGAGCACCTGAATGGTGGGATAATCCACCTGGGGCAGGGCGGAAACCGGCAACTGGTGATAGGCCACCGCGCCCGCCAGGAGAATGGCGGCCATCAGCAGGGTGGTGGCCACCGGGCGCAGGATGAAGATGCGGGAAGGATTCATTACCTGGCCTTCTGGGAATTTCCGGGCGGGGTCTTTACCTCCACCTTACTGCCCTCCCGCAGCCTTTCCGCACCCTCCACCACCACCTGGTCACCCGGGGAGAGACCCTCGTCAATGGCGGCTTCATCCTTTTCCAGGGGTCCGAGGCGCACCTTGCGCACCGTCACCGTCTGGTCGTCTTTGACCAGAAAGACAAAAGTGGACTGGGCCGCGCGTTGGATGGCGGCGGTGGGTATCACCGTGGTCCCGCGCCTGGTATCGAGGAGCAAGCGGGCATTGACGAACTGGTTGGGGAACAGTTCATGTTTTTTGTTGGGGAACTCCGCCTTCAGCCGCACCGTGCCGCTGCCGGGATCGATCTGATTATCCATGGTCAGCAAAGAGCCGGTGGCCAGTTTTTTGCTTTGCTCCCGGTTATAGGCATCCACCGGTAAACGTTCGCCGGCCCTGAGCTTGGCCAGCACCGGGGGCAGGCTGTCCTCGGCGATGGTAAAGACTACGGTAATGGGCTCCAGTTGGGTGACCACCGCCAGCCCGGTGGTATCGGCGGCCCGGACGATATTGCCCGCGTCCACAATACGGAGGCCGATCCGGCCGCTCACCGGCGCGGTGATTTTTGAGTAAATGATCTGCAGTTTGGCATTGTCGATCTGCCCCTGGTCGAACTTGACGGTGCCTTCCAATTGACGCACCAGGGACTTCTGGGTATCGTACTGCTGTTTGGCGATGGAGTCCTGGCCGGTTAGCACCCGGTAGCGCTCCAGGTCCAACCTGGCGTTATTAAGCAACGCCTGGTCCCGGATCATCTGCCCCTGGGCCTGGGTCAGCTGGTATTGGAAGGGCCGGGGGTCGATCTCTGCCAGCAGATCCCCCTTCTTGACAATCTGTCCTTCCTTGTAAAAAACCTTGACCAACTCGCCATCTACCCGGCTCTTCACGGTAACGGTATGGATGGGGGTGACGGACCCGAGCCCGGTGAGGTAGATGCCGATATCCCCTTTCTTGGCCGCAGCCGCCACCACGGGCACCCGGGGCGGGCCGGGGGGCGCCCCCGGTTTGCCTGGGACCTCGGCGGTCCGGCCCGGTTTGGCTAACTGGGTATAGGCCACGATCCCCAGGAGGCAAGCCGCCAGCAGCCAAATCCACCAGTGTCTGCGCCAACCCAGGGGCGGCATTCGCTTTGGTAACCCATTTTTATCTTGTCTGAACGTCATAGCGATTGTCCCATGGCCACCACTCTCGGCGACTTTAATTAGCCAACCCGCGCCGTTATCAGATTATCTCAAAAGAGGTTGGATGTCATGGCGATAGAAGTGCAGGATCTATTTTCTAGAACCATTTACCGGAGGTAATCCGGCGCTGGTCAGGAAAAATCCAGGGATAGGAGGGGAGGAACATTGCTGGTTTCTAGGAGAAAAGGATGCTATGACGAACCGGGGGCGCGCCAGGAAATCTTCAGGCTAAAAAGGGAAGATGGGTTCCGGGACCTGATGAGTTTAGGGTCTCAGCCGCGACGCCTCCAACTCCGAGGTGGAGGTGAGTAACCGCCGCCATTGTGTCCAAGGATATTTAAAGATAAAATTGCAGGTCTTGCACCACCTTGGCATTGATAATTTTTTCAGGGAGTCCGGTTTATGAAAAGACATATTTATTTACACATGAAGTCTGTACCAGAGGCCAGGGACATCTTCCTATCCCGGTTTGACTTGCAACACCTTTTGCCACCCGAGGAAATGGCGACGGTGGCCGCCAGGGGCCGGGTGACCGCGGCGCCGGTGTGGGCCAGGCGATCTTCGCCGGCCACGCACCAGGCGGCCATGGATGGGTTTGCAGTGTCGGCTGCCTCCACCTTCGGGACCTCTCCCGAGCAGCCCAAACATCTTACCGTGGGACAGGAAGCCTTTCCCATCAATACCGGTCATATCATGCCCCCGGGGACCGATGCCGTGATCATGGTGGAGCATGTCCCCGATCCTGAGGCTGACCCCATTACGGTGGAAGCCCCGGTCTTTCCCTGGCACAATGTCCGCCGCCTCGGCGAAGACATGGTAGCCGGGGAAATGGTCCTCCCTGAGGGAGTGGAGCTCACTCCCTGGGCCCAAGGAGCGCTCCTGGCCGCCGGCGTCACCCGGGTATCGGTGCGCCGCCTTCCCAAGGTGATCATTATTCCCACAGGTTCCGAACTGGTGCCTGCCGCTGAATTGGATCGAGAGCTGCCCACGGATCACCTGCCGGAATTCAACTCCGTCATTCTTGCCGGTTTGGTGACCGAGGCGGGGGGGGCGCCGGAAGTCAGGGCCATCGTGCCGGATAATGTTACCTCGTTAACCAGCGCCCTCAAAGATGCCCTCACCGCGGCCGACGTGGTGATCATCAACGCCGGATCGTCCGCCGGCAGTGAGGACTATACCTGCCAGGCCGTGGCTAACCTGGGCGAGGTTTTGGTACACGGGGTCTCCATGATGCCCGGGAAACCCACCCTCCTGGGGGTGGTGAACGGCAAGCCGGTCATTGGCAACCCCGGCTATCCGGTGTCCGCGGTGCTGTCCTTTGAACAGTTTGTGGCCCCCCTTCTGTCCGGCATCGTGGGCAAGCCTATTTTGGCGCGCCCCACCCTGGCGGTTTACCCGGCTCAAAACCTGCCTTCCAAGCCCGGGCTCACCGAGTTTATCCGCGTGACCTTGGGGCGGGTGGGAGAGAAAGTGATAGCCACGCCGCTGCCCCGGGGCGCCGGCACCATTACCTCCCTGGTCAAGGCCGATGGCCTCCTGGTAGTCCCGGCCTTGAGTGAAGGGCTGGAAGAAGACCGCCCGGTAACCGCGGAGCTGCTGGTCCGGCCCGAAGATATCGACGGGACCCTGGTGGTGTTGGGCAGCCACGACAATACTATTGATCTCCTGGCCACCCTTTTGAAAAGAAAAGACTTCCGGTTGCGCCTGTCCTCCGGACATATCGGCAGCCAAGGGGGCCTGGTGGCCCTCCGCCAGGCGCGGGCCCATCTGGGGGGCAGCCACCTCCTTGACCCCGAAACCATGACCTATAATGTGCCATATATTAAGCGGTACCTAGCGGGGGTGCCCCTGAAGCTGGTCAACCTGGCCTGGCGGGAACAGGGTTTGATGGTGGCCAAGGGCAATCCCAAAAATATTCGGGCCATCAAAGACCTGGTGCGCGCCGGCGTCCGGTTCATCAACCGCCAGCGCGGCGCAGGCACCCGCCTCCTGTTGGACTATCTCCTCAAAGAGAACCACCTGGAAACGGCGGACGTGCAAGGCTATGCGCGGGAAGAATACACGCACATGGCGGTGGCGGTCAATGTTCTCTCCGGCACCGCGGACGTCGGCCTGGGCATCCTGGCTGCGGCCAAGGCCCTGGACCTGGATTTTATCCCGCTGCTGCCGGAGCGCTATGATCTGGTGGTGCCCGAGAGCACCTATGAGGACCCCCGTTTTCAGACCCTGCTGGAGGTGATCCGCTCCCCCGAATTCAAGGACGCGGCCATGGCCCTGGGCGGCTATGACCTGAAGGACTGCGGGCAGGTCGTCTGGGAGCAATAAAGGGGAAACGCCCATGCAGACCCGGTGCCCCGGTCTGATCTGTTCCGAAAAGATAGGCCTCACGCAAAGACGCCAAGGCGCAAAGTAAGACGCAAATATATTAAGAATAAAAGGTAGGTCCTGTTCCGAAAAATTTTGTAGGGTGCGTCCTACGCACCAAATTTACTGCTTGGAAAGCTAATAAATCGCAGTGATTAGGTGGGGCAGCCGTCTCTGGCCGCCTCCCGGCATTGCGGGCACGGAGGCCCGCCCCACCAGTCTTTTCATGGTTTATGGGTTAGTCAGCGGCTCATGAGCAACTGCTTTGAAAAGTTCAAAGTTCAAAGTTCAAGGTTACAAGTAAAGGATATGCCCATCAGGAACATTTTCATAATTTAGGGGTGAAACAAAGGCTCATGGTCGACTGCCCGGGAAAAAAATGGTTGTTTTTTTTAAATTACTTGGCTATCCTTCTTTTAAAATATCGCCATGAAAGGCAAGAAACCTGATCACGGTCGCGGAACCGCCCTGGCTGAAGGCCCTGAATCCCTGGGGACGCAAATCAAAGGCCGTCTCTGGATAGAGAAACAAGGGGAGATCTTCTTGAGCTGGGGCCGCGTGGTGCTCCTTGAGCAAATCCGGGAAACCGGCTCCATCGCCGCGGCAGCCCGGGCCATGGAGATGGCTTACAGCCATGCCTGGTCCCTGGTGGCCAACATGAACCGCCTGGCCGGGGAAGACTTGGTGGCCCGAACTTTCGGAGGCCGGAACGGGGGGAAAGCCTGGCTCACCCCCACCGGGGAAGCGGCCATCACCCAATTTTGGGAACTGGCCGGGAACTTCCGGGAGTGGCTCAAGGGTATCAAGACTTAAACAGCCTCCTGATTTATTTTGGGGAGCGCTAAACTAGATATGGCTATCGCTATACTATAAGTAATATAGCGATAGGGATTGTTTTGTTTCCTGGCGGCCAGAGCAAACCCCAAGAGGGTCAAGTCATAAAATTACCTTAAACTACCTACCCCATGGGAGATGGAGGTTAAAAAGCAGATGACCAATCCCACCTTAAATCTGAATGGGTTGATAGTAGAATGCCAACCCGGGCGAACCATCTTAGAGGTTGCCCGGGCGGCAGGAATCTATACCCTCCCCACCCTGTGTTACCTCAAGGACACCACGGCCACCGGCTCCTGCCGCATGTGCATGGTGGAGGTGGAAGGGGCCCGGACCCTGTTGCCGGCCTGCGCCACCGCGGCCACGCCCGGGATGGTGATCAAGACCGAGTCGGCCCGGGTCGATGCGTCCCGGAAAATGGTGCTGGAATTGCTGCTGGCCTCCGGCAATCATAACTGCCTGGTCTGCGAGGCCAACGGCGCCTGCGAGTTGCAGGCCCTGGCCTATCGCTACCAGGTGTCCACCCCTGCTTTCGCCAACCCGCCGGACACCCCATATTATCAGGAAGATAATAAGAATTTGATCCGCCGGGATTTTTCCAAGTGCATCATGTGCGGCCGCTGCGTCCGGGCCTGCAACGAGAAGCAGGTGAATCTGGCCATCAGCATCGGCTACCGGGGGGCGGACAACAAGATCGTCACCCGCTCGGACCATGCTTACAGCGATTCCGACTGCGTCTTTTGCGGCGAATGTGTGCAGGCCTGCCCCGTGGGCGCTTTATTGGAAAAGAAGGCCATGGGCCTGGCCCGGTCCTGGGAAACGCATAAGGTCCGGACCACCTGCCCCTATTGCGGCGTGGGCTGCCAGTTGTGGCTCCACGTCAAAGGGGGGAAGATCGTCAAGGTTACCGGGGTGGAGGGCGCGGCTCCCAATAAGGGGCGCCTCTGTGTCAAAGGCCGCTTCGGCTATGACTTCATCTACTCTCCGGAACGCCTGACCATGCCGTTGATCAAGACCGACGGCGAGTTCCGGGAGGCCTCCTGGGACGAGGCCCTGGACCTGGTGGCCGCCAAGCTCAAGGAAACCATCGCCCAGCACGGGCCGGACTCCATCGCCGGCGTCAGTTGCGCCCGGAGTATCAACGAAGATTCCTACCAGATGCAAAAACTTTTCCGCGCAGTGATCGGGACGAACAACATCGATCATTGCGCCCGTACCTGACACGCTCCTACAGTCGCCGGGCTGGCGGCTTCCTTCGGTTCCGGAGCGATGACCAACTCCTTCGCCGATTTTGCGAAGGCGGAAATGTTTTTCGTAATCGGTTCGAATATGACCGAGGCCCATCCGGTGGCCGCGACCTTTTTGAAAAACGCAGTGCAAAATGGCGCGCAGCTCATCGTGGCGGACCCCCGGCGCACCAAGCTGGCGGAATTCGCGGATATCCATGTGCCCATCAAGGTGGGCTCCGACGTGGCCTTCTTGAACGGCCTGATGCATATCCTGATCAGGGAAAACCTCTATGCTCAGAAATATGTGGAATCCTGCTGCACCGGCTTCGAGGCCCTGAAAGAGAAGGTCAGGGAATATCCGCCGGAGCGGGTGGCGCCCATCGCCGGCATCAGCGCGGAGATGCTGGAAGCGGTGGCCCGCCGCCTGGCAGCGGTCAGCCCCTTGATGCTCATCTATACCCTGGGGATTACGGAACATACCTGCGGCGTCAATAACGTCATGAGCTGCGCCAATATCCAGATGCTTTTGGGTAATGTGGGCTTTGAATGCGGCGGCGTGAATCCCTTGCGGGGCCAGAACAATGTTCAGGGCGCCTGCGACATGGGCGCGCTGCCCAACGTCTTCCCCGGTTATCAGAAGGTGGAGGACCCGGTAGCCCGGGCCAAGTTCGAGGCCGCCTGGGGCGTGAAGCTCCCGGAAAAGAACGGGATGATGATGCCCCAGATGATGGAGGGCCTGGTGGACGGCAAGATCAAGTTTTTCTACGTCTTCGGGGAAAATTTGGCCAACACCGAACCCGATATCCGCCACGTGGAACATTGTCTGGAATCCGCGGAATTCATGGTCTGCCATGATATCTTCCCCACCGAGACCACGCGCTTTGCCGATGTCATCTTCCCGGCCGCGGCCTGGAGCGAAGACGACGGCACCTTCAGCAACTCGGAGCGCCGGGTCAGCCGGGTGCGCACGGTCTCCCGGGCCCCGGGCCAGGCCAAACCCAACTGGTGGATCTTTAAAGAGTTGGCCAAACGTATGGGCCAGGAATGGGCCGCTAACAGCGCCCAGGAGATCTGGGATAACGAGGTCTCCCATCTGGCTCCGGCCTTGGTGGGCGTCAAATACTACCGCATTGAGGGCGACGGGCTGCAATGGCCGGTGCCCGATTGCGACCACCCGGGCACCTGCACCCTGCATAAAGACGGTTGCTTCACTTGCGGCCAGGGCAAGTTCATGCCGATAGATTGGACCCCGCCGGCCGAGGTGCCGGATAAGGAATATCCCTTTGTCCTCAGCACCGGCCGGCGGCTTTACCAATACCATTCCCGGACACAGACGGGCCGTTGCCTGGGGCTCAATGATATCCTGGGGGAGGAAACCGCGGACATCTCTCCCATCGATGCGGCCCGGTTGGGCGTCGCGCACGGCGAGCCCGTCAAGGTCAGATCCCGCCGCGGCGAAGTGACGGTCAAGGCCAAGGTGACCAAGGAAGTGCCCCAGGGCATGGTGTGGATGGCCTTTCACTTCCGGGAGGGCTGCGCCAACTGGCTCACCAACCCGGTCTTCGACCCGGTCTCCATGACCGCGGAATACAAGGCCTGCGCGGTGCAGGTCGAAAAAATCTAAGGCAGGTTGCACCCCAGGGTCAGGGGTAGGCCCCGAAAACCTACCCCTGATTTTTGGGCAGCCCCCGGTAAGTTAGCCTGACCCAATTACTTAACTGATAAAAAGCGGGGATAGAGGTGACAATATGGCACTTCTTGCTTTTTATGGCGGTATGGTGATCGGCGTGGGCGCAGGAATGACCATCATGGCCCTGTTGGTTATTTCCCGAGACAAAAAAAACCAGTCATAAACCGGCGCAGATTATAGGGAAGAGTAATCCGGACTGAGACTCCTGCCTTTACCAGATCGTCCCCGTTATCCTCATTAATCCCTGTCCGGGGCAGGGTAGTCCCTCGAGCATGGCATTACAGGCCAAAATTCATGAACATCGGCAAATACTCTTTTGATGAATTTCTGGAAATGGTTAAGTCCTTTCACGGCTATGCCGCGCCGGGGGTGGTCATCGGCGGGATGATGGTGGACCTGGCCCGGCGGCAGTTAGACCCGGAGGTCTTATTTGACGCGGTGAGCGAGACCCGGAACTGTCTGCCGGACGCCATCCAGATTCTTACCCCCTGCACCACCGGCAACGGCTGGCTGAAGGTGGTGAACCTGGGGCGCTTTGCCTTGAGCCTCTACGACAAATATAGCGGGACCGGCGTCCGGGTCTATCTCGATGCGGCCAAAGTGGCGGGGTTTCCGGAAATTGCCAACTGGTATCTCAAGCTCAAGCCCAAGCGCGACCAGGACGAGGGCTTGCTCCTGGCCCAGATCCGGGAAGCCGGGACCCGCATCCTGAGCCTTAACCCCGTGCAGATTCGGCCCCAATTCCTGGGGAAGAAGAGCCGGGGGCCGATTACCATCTGCCCCGTGTGCCGGGAAGCCTATCCGGCCCAGGATGGCGGCATCTGCCGGGGTTGCCAGGGTGAGACCCTCTATGTCACCGAAGACCGCCGGGAAGAGACCGGCCCGGCCCTGCAACTGCTGCCAGCGGAGCAGGCGGTGGGCCGCCGGGCCTTGCATGACATGACCATGATTATTCCCGGGGTGAGCAAGGGCCCGGCCTTTGAGAAGGGCCAGGAGATCGGCGTGGGCGACCTTTGCCGCCTGCAGCAGATGGGGCGGCAACACCTTTATGTCCTGGAAGGAAATCAAGTGGGCCCGGAGTGGGTCCACGAAGATGAGGCTGCCCTGGGCTTCGCCGCGGCCATGGCCGGGGAAGGGGTCATAATCGACACTCCCCCCAGGGAGGGCAAGGTCAATTTCCGGGCGGCCAAGGATGGGCTCCTGGTGGTGGACGAACCCCGCCTGGAGAGGTTCAACCTGGCGCCCGGAGTGATGTGCGCCTGCCGCCAGGGCTACACGATTCTCAGCGAGGGCCGGGTTCTGGGGGCCACCCGGGCCATTCCCCTGTTCCTGCCCCGGGCCGACTTTCAGAAAGCCATGGCCATCCTCAGCGATGGCCCCTTATTTCGAGTGCTCCCCCTGCGCCAACCCCGGGCCGGCATCCTGGTCACCGGCACCGAGGTCTTCATGGGCCTGGTGGAGGATAGGTTCGTCCCCATCATCACCACCAAGGTGGAGAAATTCAGGGGGCAGGTTATGAAGTCCCTCATCGTCCCGGATGATCGCCGGGCCATCGGCCAAGGGGTGAAGGAACTCCTGGACTACGGTATCGATCTGTTGGTGACCACCGCGGGGCTGGCCGTGGACCCCGATGACGTGACCCGCCAGGGACTGGTGGACGCGGGGGCCACGGATCTTCTCTACGGCGCCCCCATTATCCCGGGGGCTATGACGCTGCTGGCCCGGATCGGCGCGGTCCAGGTCATGGGGGTGCCGGCCTGCGCTCTTTATTTCAAGACCACCAGTTTCGACCTCCTGCTGCCGCGCCTCCTGGCGGGCCTGAACATCACCCGGCGGGATCTGGCGCGTTTAGCTAACGGGGCATTCTGCCTGGAGTGCAAGGTCTGCACCTTTCCGCAAAAATGCCCCTTCGGGAAATAAAATTGTGGCCCGGACTTTCCCTCTTCCCCCGTTACCGGATTGGCCCCAAGAGGCGCCCGGAGGTCTGGGGGCAACCTGCCCAATAATCATACAATATTGTATTCTCTTGTATCAACCATGTTCACTTAATATACATTATAGTATATATTGCGCACTTAATGGCTAACGTGCAGTCAGCCCATAAAGACTTTTTTCTAATAAATAAGGTTAGTTAATCATCAGGTTAACTTGGCGGCACGAACCTTGCTTTTCCTTCTAGACAAAATATCGTTAAGGAATGTCGACGGGGATGTGGACTGGGATCGTCAATGCCGCCAGGGATCTGACCCCCCTATGGTTGACCTTAAAGGTGGCCGGGGTGGCCACCGTGGTGACTTTTGTCATCGGGGTGACCCTGGCCTTCCTGGTGGCCCGGACCAGGTTTTGGGGCCGGGAAGGTCTGGACGCCCTCTGCACCCTGCCCCTGGTCATGCCGCCCACGGTCCTGGGCTACTACCTGATCGTCCTCATCGGGCGGCAGGGCTGGCTGGGCCGCTGGCTCCAGGAAACCTGGGGAATTTCCCTGATTTTTACCTGGCAGGGGGCCGCGCTGGCCGCAGCCGTGGTCTCCCTCCCCCTGGTCTTCAAGTCGGCCCGGGCTGCCTTTGAAGAGGTGGACCATAACCTGGAAGACGCGGCCCGCACCCTGGGCCTGTCGGAGGCTGGGGTCTTTTTCCGGGTGTCCCTGCCCCTGGCCTGGCGGGGAATTCTGGCCGGGGCCATGATGGCCTTCGCCAGGGCCATGGGCGAGTTCGGCGCCACCCTCATGGTGGCCGGCAACCTCCCCGGCAAGACCCAGACCCTGTCCCTGGCCGTGTACAGCGCGGTCCAGGCCGGCAATGACGCGGGAGCAGCCACCCTGGTAATCATCATCTCGACGGTGTGCGTCACCATCCTGTTGGTCTCCGGCAAGGCCCTCAGGGCCGGCTACCTGTGAAGCAAAGGAGACTCCCATGACTGATCTGAAGTCCATCATCATGCTGTTCTTGGGAGCCATGATTATCTGGGCTGCACCGGCCCAGGCAGATCAGGAACTCATCGTCTCCGCCGCGGCCAGCCTCACCAATGCCCTGCAAGACGCGGCCGGGCAATTCGAGAAGGCGCATCCCGGCGCCAAGATCGTCTGTAATTTCGCCGCGTCCGGTTCCTTGCTCCAGCAGATCGCGCAAGGGGCCCCGGTGGACGCGTTTGCAACCGCGGATCAAAA